>Ga0187886_1001345_pt1 | contig 22787 bp, 19 predicted proteins | sample June2016WEW_20_1_FD_133001 | JGI IMG/M metagenome (GOLD analysis project Ga0187886, IMG submission 133001) | Peatland microbial communities from SPRUCE experiment site at the Marcell Experimental Forest, Minnesota, USA - June2016WEW_20_150 | ecosystem: Environmental > Terrestrial > Soil >... | reverse complement strand
GTACTCCCCGTGCCTTAAGTAGATTCTAGGATATTTATTGGCCGGCATCTTCTAAGGCTATTTGTGTCGGCTACCGCAGCAGTGTGGGCGGAGGCGCGCCGCCCGTATTCCTTTTGGTCAGCTTACCGATCCTCACCAGGGCAGGTTCTTTCCGAGGTGAGGTGATGGCGGTAGCGTGTAATTTGTTTCCCCCCATGTGCCGGTTAAGCTTGAAGACCAAAAGCGCTGCCTGATAATCCCGATACAACGTATGACCTACGCGCCCAAGTCCATAAAGGCGGCAGGGGCGAAAAGGAAGCCACACAGGAGAATATACGGCGATGAACGATTTTGACGAGCCGAAGCAGCGCACCTTACGTGATTTTCTTTACGTTCTGTTTCGCCACAAGGGGATGATTGTCGCGGTTTTCCTGGTGATCGTCGTCACAGTCACCATAGCCTCCGTCACGACACCCCCCACCTACCGCGCTTCGGCAAAGATCCTCGTAAAGTTCGGACGGGAGAATGTGTATATCCCTCAGACATCTCGATCCCCGGTGCCTCAGGCGGTCACCGATCCTTCAAGAGAAGAGCGGGTCAATTCGGAGATAGAGATAGTCAAGGCAAGAGGGCTGGCGGAAAAGGTGATTCGAGCCATCGAGGTGAAAACGCTTTATCCGAATATCGACGCCCCATCTTTGTTTCACTTTGTGAATTTCCGGTCGCCCGAACTCACCCCGCTGCAGAAGGCAACGCTGCAATTTCAGAAAATGCTGAGAGTGGAAGGTATAAAGAAGTCGAATATCATTCAGGTCGATTTCGACCATGGAAGACCGGATCTGGCCGCCAGGACGGTCACTCTGCTTATCGATGCGTTTCTCGAGCAGCACGTCACCGCCTACAAGCAGCCGCAGGACCATGATTTCTTCGACAAACAGACAGAGGCGCTGGGCAAGAAGCTGCAGATCTCCGAAGCGGAGCTTCAGTCCTTTAGGAACAGACATGACATCAGCTCATTACAGGAGCAGAAGAGCGTGCTCCTGAAGCAGATCTCGGATTTGGCGGTCGCCCTGTCGATCACGCGGGCTGAGATCAATGAAAACAGGGGAAAGAAAGAGTCCATGGAGGACGGAGTCTCCGCCTCGTCACCTGGGGGGAAGTTCGGCAAGGAAACGGACCTCAATGTTAACGCCATCAGCAATATCAAGAACAGGATAGCGGACCTGAAACTGAGAGAGCAGGAGCTGACGAGCAAGTATCCGGACGAGAATCGTCTCGTCATCACCATCAGGAAAGAAATCGAGCAGGCCAAACGGCTCCTTGCGGCCGAGGAGAAGACGTATCATGACAAGGAAGTAAAGACTATCGGCCATAACATGGCGGCGCTCGGGCAGAAGGAGAGCAGCCAGACACGCCACCTTGCCCGGTGTCAGGCCGAGCTATACCGCATCAACAGTCTGGAGAACCGCCTCAAAAGCCTGGAGCGCCAGGCCAGGATAGATGAGGAGAACTACCAGCTCTACATGAGAAAGGCAGAGGAGGGCAGGATATCGGATGCCATGGACACCCAGAAGATCGCGAACATCAGCGTCATCCAGCCCGCTCTCGTTCCGATCAGGCCGGTAAAGCCGAACGTCAAGCTCAACATCTTCCTCGCCGTCGTCCTCGGAGGCGCGGCCGGTCTGGGGCTTGCCTATTCTATCGATTCCGTAAGCCACAGCTTCAAGACGGGAGAGGACGTCCAGAAGCATCTTGAGCTTCCCGTTTTGGCCTCCCTGCCAAAACTGAAAGCATAGACATAGAAAGAGGGAAGAACGTGTATACGCAATTCTACGGTTTTTCTGAAAGGCCCTTTGACATAAGCCCCGATCCGAGGTTCCTTTTCCTCACCCGCAGCCATAGAGAGTCGCTCGCGTCGATGATCTACGGCGTGAAAGAGAGGAAAGGGTTCATCTCGATCACCGGAGAGGTAGGAACGGGCAAAACCGTCCTCATTTACGCTTTACTGAGAAATCTCGACGAGAAGGTGAGGATCATCCACCTGTCCCACACCAGTATCACCTTCGAAGAGCTGTTGAAGATAATCTTCCTCAAATTGTCCCTGCCCGTGGTGGAGTCGGAAAAACCGATCCTCCTACACCAGCTCCACGGGCATCTGCTGCGAAGATCGCGGCTCGGCGAGAATATAGCCCTCGTTATCGACGAGGCACAAAACCTGTCGAAAGAGGTGATGGAAGAGATCCGCATGCTCTCAAACACGGAGACAGCCACAGCGAAGCTCCTTCAGGTCCTTCTCGTGGGCCAGCCCGAGCTTGAAGTGAAGCTCAACTCCGACGCGTTGAGGCAGCTCAAACAGAGGATCGGCATCAGGCGCCGGATCAAGCCGCTCAATCGGGAAGAATGTGCCGAGTACATGGAACACCGCCTGAGGCTGGTAGGGAGCACTTGTGGCGAAGTCTTCACCAGGGACGCGGTGTCGCTCATTTACGAGTATACAAAGGGCATCCCCCGTTCCATCAACATTCTCTGCGACAACGCATTCCTGATCGGCTTCAGTACGGAACAAAAAAGGATCACCGCCGGTGTTGTCCGCGAAGTGATGGCGGACATGGACGGCGAATGGGAACAGGAGCCGGAAGCGCCGGCAGTTGCGGCCCCGCACGACCGGAGGCGAAAAATGGAACTGCTGGACAAGTGGCTGATGCTGCTCCGGTCAAAGACGGGACGGACAGGTTGAGCTAAAACAGCAGGTTTTTCGTCCCACAAAAAAAAAAGGGGGAAACAAAATGGCAAAGACATACAAAGCCCTCCTCAAAGCGGGCAAAGAATACCGGTTGAAGATCGAGGAGGAACCGGCTAGACGAACGCCGGAGACCGGCGGAGCGGGTGTTGACGACGGTCATGCGCTCAAGCTTCCCATCGAAACCTTCCGCACCCTGAGGCACAACATACTGGCCGCATGCCCTGTTTGCAAGACCCCGGCTCTGCTGTTTTCGGGCGCCGCCCCGAAGGAGGGCAATTCGACCGTGCTCGTCAACTTTGCCAGGAGTCTGGCCGCGGGGGGAGAACAGGTCATACTGGTCGACGGAAACCTTGAAAACCCCACACTGCACAAGCTCCTCGACATGGGGAACCATGAGGGCGTGAGCGAGCTGCTCAGGTGGAAGGGAGACGGCGGGCAGCTCGTGAAGGCGACCAGGTTCAATAACCTCTCCCTTGTCAGTGCCGGCTCGTCCGGGCCGGCGCTCTCATGTCCCTTCGAGCGGGCGGTCGTCCATTCCCTCATCGAGGCATTGAGACCCGTCTCCGATTGGGTGCTCTTCGACTCGTCTCCCATCAACGCTTCCAACGACGGCGTGGTCATCTCTTCGGAGGTAGACGGGGTGGTGCTCATCCTCCGGGCGGAAAAGACACGTTGGGAGGTAGCTCAGAACGCGGTACACAGGCTGAGAGGCGCCGGTGGAAATGTAGTGGGTGTAGTACTGAATAGGAGAAGAATGCCGATCCCCGGGTGGATATACCGGAGGCTGTAGGTTCGCAAGAGGAGCATCTCCACCGGGAGAGCACAAGGCAGGGAACTTATATGCACGATGATGTAAAGAGATTCCTCATTGCCTGCTCGGATCTTATACTGATTGTCTTCAGCTACTACGCGGCATTTGCGATCCGCTTCGAGATGGTTGTGCCTTTTCCCTGGCTTACGTTCATGTCGGACATGCTCCTCGTAGTGATCCCCGTCAGATTTTGTATCTTCTGGCATTTTGGGCTGTACAGGCCCTCGGAGCGTTTCGGCACGGCCGACGACCTCGTTTCCATAGTGAAGGCAGTTTTGATAAGCTCTCTGGCCGTCGTCCCGGCCGTCTATGCGATGACCCACCTTGCGGGATACAGGGGGTACCCTCCCCGGTCGATTTTCGTGCTGGACCCCCTCGTCCTCATAATCATGATAGGGGGGGCGAGATTTTCCATGCGTCTGATCAGGGAGATCAGGTCCGCCAGAAAAGGCATGAAGAGGGTGTTGATCGTGGGAGCGGGGGAAGCAGCCGAGTCCATCCTGCGGGAGATCATAAAAAACGGCGAGCTGAACTACCGCCCCGTGGGGCTCGTCGACGACGACAGGCAAAAAATAGGCTCAACGCTGCACGGCGTGAAGGTGCTCGGGCCGTCCGAGTCTATAAAACAACTCGTGGAGCAGCACAGGGCCGGCGAGGTAATGATCGCCATCCCGTCCGCGACAGGGGCGGAAATGAGACGCATCGTCGGCTTCTGCAAGGAGTGCGGGGTCCCCTACAAGACGCTGCCGGGAGTAAGCCAGATCATCGACGGCAAGGCGCGCATCGACTCGCTGCGGGACGTGCACTACAGCGACCTGCTGAGGCGGGACCCTATCCTGCTCGACACCGAGTCGATCAAGAGCTCTGTTTCGGGGAGGACGATACTGGTGACGGGCGCCGGCGGCTCCATCGGCTCGGAGCTGTGCCGCCAGCTCGTCGGTTTTGATCCCGGCAAGCTGATCCTCATAGACGCGTGCGAAGAGAACCTCTTCAACATCCAGATGAAACTGCACCAGGAGATGGGCTACGAGGCGTACAAAACGGTACTCGGCAGGGTGCAGAACAGGCGGCTCATGGAGAGGGTCTTCCATGCCTTTCAGCCGAGCGCCGTCTTCCATGCCGCCGCCTATAAGCACGTGCCCCTGATGGAGGTCAACCCGTGGGAGGCGGTCTTCAATAACATCCTGGCGAGCAGGGTCGCCATGGAGGTGGCGAACGAGTGCGGCGTCGAGCGCTTCGTGCTCGTCTCTACTGATAAGGCGGTACGCCCTTCGAGCGTCATGGGCGTGAGCAAGAGGATCAGCGAGCTCTTGCTCCAGTGCTTCCCGTCGTGCGGCACGAGGTTCGTGGCAGTGAGGTTCGGCAACGTTATCGGTTCCTCCGGCTCCGTTATTCCCCTCTTTAAGCACCAGATCGAGAGGGGGGGGCCGGTGACGGTCACGCACCCGGAAGTGAGCAGGTACTTCATGCTCATACCGGAGGCGGCGCAGTTGATACTGCAGACGGCATCGGCCGGGCAGGGAGGCGAGATCTTTATCCTGAAGATGGGCAGGCCGGTGCGGATTGTCGAGATTGCGGAAGATCTGATCAGGCTGTCCGGTAAGGAACCGGGTAGAGACATTGAGATAGTCTTTACGGGCCTGCGGGACGGGGAGAAGCTGCACGAGGAGCTCGTGGGGAAGGACGAAACCGTGGTCGACGTCGTCGAGAACGAGATCTCCGTGGTCAAATGCGGCAAGAAAACGCCTCGCGGCTTCGCAAGCACCGACGCGTTTCGAAGATGGCTGGACGGGGAACTGAAGGATCTTTACCAATTGGCCGCAAAGATGGACAGCCGGGGCATCAGGGAAAAGCTCCATGAGATCGTGCCTGAATATACGCCCCAGGACGAAGCTGTGAAACTCTTCAAGGAGATCGTGCCTGAATATACGCCCCGGGACGAAGCTCTGAAACTCTTCAAGACCGGGACGTGACTTGTCGCCCGATAGGATGCAGCAACAGACCTTCCTCAGATACCCCAATGACGAGATAGGTTGACAACATGAAACGTTTCAACACGCCACAATCCGGTTTAGCTGAAAGTCACGTGATGCAGATCCCCTTTCACAAGCCCTACATCACGGAAGACGAGGTAAGGGAGGTTGCTGATTGTCTCAAATCGGGGTGGCTCACCATGGGCCCCAAAACCATCGAATTTGAGGAACGGTTCAGGGAGTACATAGGCTCTTCCCACGCGATTTCCCTCAATTCGGGAACCGCCGCCCTCCATCTTGCCCTCAAGGCTATCGATGTGAAGCCGGGGGATGAGATTATCCTCCCCACCATGACGTTTACCGCCACCGGTGAGGTGATCACCTATTTCGGCGCGAGCCCGGTGCTGGCTGACGTTGAAAGGGAGACCCACAATATAGACGTCAATGAAATAGAAAAAAGGATTACCCCCAGGACCAGGGCGATCATCCCCGTCCATTTCGCGGGTCAGCCCTGTGACATGGAAGAGATCATGGAACTCGCGAGAAAATACGGGGTCTACGTGATCGAGGACGCCGCCCACTCTCTGCCCGCCTGGTACCGGGGAAAGAAAATAGGTACCGTCGGCGATATTACGTGCTTCAGTTTCTACGCCACGAAGACCCTTTCTACCGGCGAAGGCGGTATGGCCACAACCGATAACGAAGACTGGGCGCAGAGAATAAAGAGACTGAGGCTGCACGGCATAAGCAAGGACGGCTGGAAAAGGTACTCCAGGGATAGTTCCTGGTTCTACGAAGTGGTGGAGGCGGGCTACAAATACAACATAACGGACATCGAGTCCGCCCTCGGCCTTGCGCAGCTCAGAAAACTGGAATGGATGTGGGGCGTGCGGGAAAAGATCGCCGCCCTGTATACCGAGGCGTTCGCCCCCCTTGAAGGGGTGATCACGCCTCTCGTCAAACCCGACCGGAAGACTGCCTGGCACCTCTACCCCATCAAGTTGAACCTCGAAGCGCTGAGGATCGACAGGGCGAGGTTCATCGATGAGCTGAAGTCGAGAGGCATAGGGACGAGCGTCCATTTCATCCCTCTGCACCGCCACCCGTTCTACAGGAACTGTTTCGGCTGCACGGCAAGCGATTTTCCGAACGCTGAATGGGTATATGAAAGGGTGATCTCGCTTCCCATTTTTCCATCCATGAAACAGGAAGAAGTTTGTTACGTGGCGGACGTCGTCGCCGACCTGTGCGCGAGATGGGCAAGATAGACGGGAAACGCATATTTGACCTTCTTTTCAGCCTGTCCGGCCTGATCCTGCTTGCCCCCTTGTTTTTTATCGTTGCAGTCCTCATCAAGCTCGACAGCCCCGGCACGGTCTTCTTTCGGCAGGAAAGGGTCGGGAAGGCTTTCGTTCCCTTCACTCTTTACAAGTTCAGGACCATGACCGTCGCACCCCGTGCGGCGCCAATGATAACATCGGCCAGGGACAGCCGGGTGACGCGGGTAGGCAGGGTGTTGAGGGCATTGAAAATCGACGAGCTGCCGCAGCTCTTCAACGTCGTGAAAGGAGACATGAGCCTCGTGGGACCGCGGCCGGAGCTAGAGGAATTCGTCGGCATATTCGAGCACGAGTACCGCCGGATACTGCAGGTGAGGCCGGGGATAACCGATTTTGCCGCGATTCAGTTTAAAGACGAGGAAGCTCTGCTCGCAGGATATGACGATGTCGAAGATGGGTATGCGAGGGAGATACTGCCCCGAAAAATAGCATGTTATATGAGGTATCTGGAGGAAAGGTCATTCTTTCTCGACCTTAAATTGATCCTTCTGACGATGGTTGCGATCGCCCGGGGACAAACAGACAGATCGTCCGAAACATGAAGCGGTCGGCCCAAATTTGCGGACAAAGTTAATCCGCAGGAGATTCTGATGGCGGAATTTTCCCTAATGGAAATCACATCCAAGCTGGATCAGACCGAGCTGATAGTTCTGGTGGTGGTTGGCATCGTATTATTTTATCTTTCTTTGTCCGCGCGGAAGCATATTATTATGTTCACATTAGTGCTGAGTGCGTCACTCGTCGGCTCGACAATTCCTGTCGTGGCTAATATTGCCGCCCTGGTTCGGTGGGCATCGGTTTTTCTGCTGTTAATTGCCGTGATGCGCTGGCGCAAATTCAGAGTTCCCTTGGGTTTGCTTCTATTCTGGGGATACGTAGCTTTAGGCTTCGTTTTTCTGTTCAATGCAATTTCTCCCGGTTGGCAAATTCAGAGGAGCATACTATTACTTGCGGTAGCAGTGGCTATACCCCTGGCGTATAGCAATGAACCTCGAAGGTCCGTAAAATCGTCCTTGGTGTTAATTTCTGTTGCGGCCACAATTTATTGTCTATTAAGTTTCGTTTCTCTGCCAAGTCACTTGAACGAAGCTGAAAGATTCTCAGGATACGCAAAGGGAGCTCCGTCATTTGCTCTGGTTCTTGGCGGGCTTCTGCCGTTTACTCTATGGGGCCTTTTTAAAGCTGATAATAGAATGCTCAGGATAGCGTGTGGCTCAGGATTCTTGTGCGGGTTAATTGCGCTGATATTCAGCGGCCAAAGGACTGGAACTACAGGAGGAATGATAAGCCTGATCCCGCTGCTCTTCACCTTCCTGAAAGGAAAAAGCAGTTTGAAATTTATGTTTCTGATAGCCCTTGTTCTCCTGACAGGCTACAGTGTGCTTCAGCACTCCAGTGGAGATTTCGTAGATTTCCTATCGAGCAGGTATAGCTTAGACTCCGGATTGTCCGGCAGAGAATCGGTATGGGATGAAGCGTCTTCCGGGATCGCCCAAAGCCCTTTTATTGGGAAAGGGATAGGCGCTGCGGAGAACGTGATCGGCGATAGTTTCCATAACGCTTATTTAGAAATATGGTTCAACGCAGGCCTGGCCGGTTTGGTCTTGTTTTTGGCCTCGTTGTTCTACTTTATCTACAGAATCCTATATTTGAAGCGAATATGTAAAGAAGCGGAAACCAGGTCGATTCTGGCGCTCGCTTTGGGTTACATCATCGGATTTGCCGCGATGGGTTTTTTTGAAAGCACCGCCGCAGGAGCGAGCGGTGTAAACGTAATGCTCTATCTATTCTGTGGGGCACTGGTATCAAACATGAATCTTGTGGCAGAAGAGAGACTGCGCGTCCTGGATACCCGTTCTCCCGGGGTGCGGGATCTGTCGTTCGGCTAGATCGGGGCTACGCAGGCAGTGAAGATTGTCAATATTATACAGTGTACCAGTCTTGGGGGAATGGAGCAGGCTTCATTGCGCCTCATGCTCGCGCTCAACGGCCGTTGCCATTCCTGCGAAGTTATCTCGCTAAATCCTCTCGGTCCCTTGAGCGCCCTGTTGACGGAGCATCAGATCCCGGCCAAAGGCTTGCCCTATCGCGGCAGTGGGGGGTGGCGCAGCTATCCTCTCTACCGAAGCACCTTCCGCTCCGTTCACGCGGATGCCCTGCTCATGACCGGTCATCATCTCTTGTCTATGCTGGCCTTCGGCGATCTTTGCGAGGGAAGGCGACTCCTTGCCATTCATTTTCACCATACCGGCGTGAAGCCGCCATGGCAATGGCGACTCATTTACCGCCTCGCATGCAAGCGTTTCAAGGCTATCACGTTCCCCTCGGACTTTATCCGTGAAGAGGCGGAAGACCTGTACCCACCCCTTAAAGCTTTATCCTATACGGTGCAGAATCCCCTCGCGATTCCGCCGGTTCCGGATGCGCTGCATCGAGCGAGGGCCAGGCAGGCTCTTGGAATTCCCCCGGAAGCCCCCGTCGTCGGTAACGCCGGCTGGCTGATACCCCGCAAACGCTTCGACATGTTCCTCCGCGTTGCCAGCGGCGTGGCTAGGCTCGTGCCAAACGCCCTCTTTCTCATTGCGGGGGATGGCCCTGAACGGGAGCGCCTCGAGGCACTTGCGGCAGACCTGAAGATTGGCGAACGAGTGAGATGGATAGGCTGGCAAAAGGACCTGACCGGTTTCTATCAGAGTCTCGACGTCATGCTTTTCAACTCCGATTGGGACGCGATGGGCCTTACCCCTCTTGAAGCCATGTCCCACGCAATTCCTCTCGTCGCCTCGGTGCAGCACGGAGGGCTCAAGGAGGTAGTGAATAAGGACGATTACGGGTTCCTGATTCCCTTCCATAAAGTAGATGCCCTTGTCGAGAGAGCAGTTTTCTTGCTTCAAAATCCGGATGAGGCGCGGAAGATCGCGCTGGCCGGCAGGGCTAGGGTGGAGGCGGTCTCACGTCCGGAGGAGATAGCGGCAAAGATTGAATCATTGATCTGCGGTGAATACCCCATACGGCAGCACGGAGCGTAAGAAATTCCGTTGAGAAAGTTTTCAACGAATATTGTCTATTCATTTTTGGGGGAAATACTGCTGTTTAGCTTCTCTTTTCTTCTCGGCGTTGCGACCGCAAGATATCTCGGCCCGGCAGGGAGAGGAAGTTTTTGGGTAGTTTATAGTGGCGCCGGTTTATTGACCAGCATATTTTCAATGGCATTCCCCCGATCAATGACATACTACCTCTCTAAGAACAGAGACATGCTAGGCGAGATCCTTCTCTATAGCCTTGTTGTGGGAATCGCCACCGTTTCTTGCGTCGTCGTTCTTGCAACCTGCTTTTCTAATCTTCTCTACGGCACATTGCTTAAGGGCATTGAGACCAATTGGGCGATCCTGCTGCTCATATCCTTTTCCTGTTACCTCTGGGCAGTCATCATTTCCACGACAGAGGGCCTGATGCTCTTCCATGCAAAGGCTATTTTTATGGGGGCGTCGTATTTACTGAAATGCGCTTTAGTTTTGTTCGCACTCGGGTATCTTAAGTTCCATCTAGGCGATCTGCTGTTATTGATGGGCTCTGTTGAAACGATTGTTTATGGACTGATTATCGTAATTCTTTTGACGAAGGCAACGCATTTTCACATAAAGCCATCGTCGTTTCAGGCGATGCTCAGATATTCGGCGGGATCTTTCCCCCGGGTGGTTTCAGATTTTTATAGCGTGCGGATGGATGCTTTTTTTCTCAACTATTTCGCCGGGCCTTCGCAAGTGGGAATCTACTCGGTCGCTGTCTCTCTGGCCGCCATGCTTCTATATATGCCCGCGGCAATAAGGACCGTACTCACACCATATATCGCCAGGTTTTCCGACAAAGATATCACGGCAAGGTTGTGCAGATTATTGGTCATGGTAATGAGCATGGTTTGCCTGATTCTCATTCCTCTGGTCTGGGTAGGGGTGATACCGGTTTATGGAAAAGCCTTCTCCTTCTCTCGATTGCTGTTTCTGATGCTTATCCCGGGAGCGATCTTTTGGGGAGTGTTCCTGTTGTTGGCATCGGACATGGAAGGGAGGGGGCTCCCATGGCGGGTTTCAAAGGTATCGTTGACAACTGCCCCGGCAACTGCCCTGTTGTGCCTGCTTTTGATTCCGCTCTGGAATTCGGTCGGGGCCGCCATTGTTGCTTCCCTCACACAGTGCATGTCAATGATCCTGGCCGTCCGCGTTTATAAGCGGACGGTCGGGGTGAACCCTGCACAGCTTTTAATTCCGACTGGAGAAGAGTTCTACGGTTTTCTTAAAATCGTCAACCACCCCATTGCGAATATAAGGAAAACATTCTCCACATTACCGAAAATAGAGCAAACAACAGCATTGCGCTGACGGGCCACGCCTTTGGTGATCTCCAAATTTTTTCGGGAGAAAACTGATGCATGCAGAGTATGGCAACGATATTCGGGAAATAAGCTCAGATGACTCCGGACGCAAGCGGAGGCTGCCGATCATTCTGGCAGTCCACTATCCTCGATTCGGGGCGTATCATCAGGCCAGGCTCAATGCTGCATACCATGAATTAAGGCCGGTTGGTGTCAGGTTGGTTGGGATGGAAATCGTGAACGCTCGGGATAGCTATGAACCAGACGAGGACAACGGAGCTACAGCGTTTGATCGGTTCGTGGCCCTGCCAGGAAAAATCTATCGGCGATCATCCGCTCTGAAAATATGGTGTGGCGTCAATTCGATCCTGGACAGGGTCAGGCCGGATGCCATAGCAGTCTGTGGTTACAATAGTCGCGATGCGCTGAGCGTATTGGCGTGGTGCAAACTTCATCATCATAAAGCTATACTGCTGTCTGACAGTAAATATGACGACATGCCTCGCCATGGCTGGAAGGAGTGGGTGAAGCAGAGGTTTGTCCGCCGGTTCGACGCGGCTCTGTGCGCCGGCAGAGCTTCCCGCGTCTATTTGGAGCAATTAGGTATGAAACCGGGGCAGATCTTTGAAGGAGCCGACGTAGTGGACAATGACTTCTTTTGGCAGGGGGCAGAGCAGGCGAGGCACAACCCAGCCATTTACCGCTCGATGCCAGGCCTTGAGTCCCCTCAGCCCTACTTTCTTGTATCTGCCCGCTTTATCAAGTGTAAGAACCTCGATGGGCTACTGCGAGCCTATGCCGAATATCGCAGCCGGTTCGACCACACCGGCGACAGGCGTTCACCCTGGCGGCTTGTCATCCTCGGAGACGGACCCGAGCGCGCCTTTCTCGAAAGCCTGGTACGTTCTCAGCGGATCCAGGGCGTTTCCTTTGCCGGCTTTATTCAGATCGATGAACTGCCAATCTATTATGGCCTTTCTAGCGTTTTCGTCCACCCTGCCCATTTGGACACATGGGGACTTGTTGTGAACGAGGCGATGGCCGCCGGGCTGCCCGTCCTCGTCTCAAACGGGAGCGGCTGCGCCCAGGACCTCGTATGCGAGGGAGAGAACGGTTTCACTTTTGCCTCGCATGATGTAAGGACCCTGGCGGACCTAATGATGAGAATCAGTTCTGATCAGGTAAACCTTAAAGCAATGGGTGCGAGCTCGCGCAATCGCATCGAAGATTGGGGCCTGAGACGTTTCGTCCACGGTCTTCACGGAGCGTTGCAGGTTGCTTTGCAGAGAAAGCAAGGCTCGTAGATTTCAGTAAGAGCGAAACATGCACGTTCTTCATGTGACCCTGGGTTTCTATCCTGCCAATGGCTGGGGCGGCCCCGTCAAGGTTGTCTACGACAACGGCAGGGAACTGGTCCGACGGGGGCACAGGGTAACAGTCTATTGCACAAACTTGCGAGACAAGAAGAATAAGATACGCCCGGGCACTTTTGAGCAAGAGATAGGCGGTATGCGTATCGTGTACCACGACACCTGGCATTTACCCTGGTGGCCGGGTACGCTTGGTCCCTTCTGGCAGCCTGACCTGGCGGCTCATCTCAAGGGGGAGATTGCTGACTTTGATGTCGTTCACCTCAATGGCTATCGTAGTCTGATGACGTTGCAGGTAGCGCGAATCGCCCGTGGCGCCGGTATTCCCCTCGTCGTCCAGCCTCATGGGAGCTTGCCCATCATCAGCAATTCCTTATTTCTGAAGCGCGTTTATGATTGGGTTCTCGGCTCCCTTGAGCTAAAGAGCATCAGCGCTTTGATCGCGATGGAGGAGAGCGAGCGTCGGCAGGCACTCGGCCGGGGCATCCCGCCCGGAACTATCGAGGTTGTTCCAAACGGCATTGACTCGCGGGACCGGGGACAATTGCCCGAGCCTGGTAGTTTCCGCCGACGTTTTGGCCTGGACCCCGACAGGCGCCTCATTCTCTTTTTAGGTCGGATCAACAAAATAAAGGGCACCGACATGTTGATCGAGGCGTTTGCCCGGCTCGGACACCTGGACGCCCAGCTCGCGATCGTAGGCCCGGACGACGGCCAACTATCCGAAGTGCGGAGCTTAATCCAAAGATACGATCTGGACCTTAGGGTAAGTCTTACCGGTCTGGCAACCGGATCGGACGTGCTTGCTGCCTATCAAGATGCCGATCTGTATGTGTTACCCAGTCGGTCCGACGCTTTTCCGGTCACAATCATGGAAGCCTGCTTAATGGGGACGCCGATGGTCATCACCGACCGTTGTGAGATCGCTTACCTGGTGCGGGATCGCATTGCCGACGTCGCGCCGTTCGATGCGGATGCGTTCGCTGCTGCCATGGAACGGTTACTTACCGACAGAGAGCGATACGACCGTTACCGTGCCAACTGTCAGGAAATGCTCGCCCATAACTTCTCCATCGAGGCGGTAGTGAATCGCCTTGAAGCCGTTTACCGGCGCGTGATAGCAGAGCGAGCCAAATAACCTTTGACCAGTGGCGTTGGCTGGCCTATCCAAGGGTAAGGTTCCCTGAAAACCGTGACGACGTATCTCTGGAGTTCGGCATATAAACGATCCCTGTCCTGAAGACGAGTCGGGTAGCAAGCCAAATACAGGGCATGGCCGGATTATGAGCGATCTAAGAAGATTGTTTGAGACCCGCTGGAAGATTTCGAACGAATTGAGGTGCTGGCTGACCTATCCCCGGGTGCGTCTGCTTTTTGCAATGAACGGTATTTCCTGGGGCCGCGGCTGGCGCCTCCATGGCGTACCGATCATCCAGAAGCACCGCCACAGCCGAATGAGCTTCGGTCCGGGTCTGGGCCTTCGGTCTTCAGTGCGTTCCAATCCGCTCGCGCCGAATCATCCCGTGGTTCTGACAACGTGGCGGGAAGGAGCACGTCTGGAGGTCGGGGCCAATTTTGCCATGACCGGAGGCGCCATCTGCGCCGCTGAAAGAATTGTCATCGGGAACAACGTTGTTGTGGGCGCCAATACGACCATCACCGACACTGATTTTCACTCCTTAGACATGAAACAACGACGGTCGGAACCCTCCGGGGGCAAGACCGCTGTAATTGTGATCGAGGACGACGTGTTCATCGGGATGAGCTGCCTGGTTTTGAAAGGAGTGAGGATAGGTAAAGGCAGCGTGATAGGAGCGGGCAGCGTGGTCGCCACGAATGTACCGCCCCATGTCATCGTCGCAGGGAATCCGGCGACGCTCCTGCGGGAGCTCGTCCAGGAAAGTCATCACAAGCTCATCGCCTAGATTCAACTGCCGCGCTGAATACATAAAAACTTTCAAGAGGTGAAGATATGGACACGAGAGCTCCGGTGTGCGACATGAACGCGAGTGCTCGTAACTCCCGCAGTCGACCCGAGACTTGGCCGCAAATGGTATCTCCATGAACGCTCAAATCTTTGCAGAGTGGTTGCGCCGCCAGGGACATCGTGTCATTCGCACCGAGAGCAGTTATTGGTATGACGCCGGGCCGAGGGTCTTGCAGGCCTTCCCTTATCACTGGGTTGTCCAGCCTTCTGCACAGGAGATGCGCGAACTGACGATTCGACAAAACAGAGTGGCCGCACGTTACTCTGCGCCTCTGGGTGTCCCGGACGGAATGGTCAGTTATCATGCGGTCCTGGGAGGTCCCTATAATCCCAAGACGCTGAATGACGCTGCTCGAAGCGATATTCGGCGTGGCCTCCGCCACTGTCAAGTCGAGCCGATATCTTGTGAAAGGCTGGCGGAAGAAGCTTGGACGCTTCAGCACGACACCCTCGAGCGTCAGGGGCGCGCCAAGAGTATGAGCCAATCCGAATGGAAACGCATCTGCCTCTCGGCGAAGGACTTGCCGGGATTCGAGGCTTGGGGGGCTATCCATGATGGTGAATTGGTTTCGGCGTTGCTCTCCTGTACGTTGGATGATACGGTCAGTATCCTTTATCAGCAGAGCAGTACTTGCCACCTTCCATTTCGAGTGAACAACGCGTTAATTTCTGTGTTTACCCAAGCCGTCCTGGAGCGTCCCGACGTGCGGTACATTTTTTACGGCCTTCATTCTCTGGACGCTCCGCCTAGCGTCGATGAATTCAAGTTTCGGATGGGGTATTCGGCCAAACCGGTCAGACAGCGAGTTATCTTTAACCCTTACTTCCGGCCTTTCGTCAACCATCTGAGTCATGGTTTTATCAAGGCTTGTCTTAAAATCCGGCCGGACAGCGCTACGATAGCAAAGGCTGAAGGAATATTCCGCTTTTATTTGCAAGGCAAACGGCCATTATCCGGGCAGCATTGGCCGAAAGCCTTAATGAGACAGAAAGATGCAATCCTGACCCACCATAGAGAAACCATGGAGGGCCCTTCCTCGGGCTGGGTTTGAACACCGATGAGAGTGCTGGTGATCGGAATTCCATATGCGCCTGACCTTGGGCCCAGTGCCCCTTTATTCACCTTGCTATGTGAGGGTTTGGTTCGGCGGGGGCACAAGGTGACGGCGATAGCCATGGTCCCGAATTACCCTTCAGGCAGGGTGTCGCCGGCCTTCAGAGGAAAATGGATATGGCGGTCCAGGGAAAACGGTGTGGATGTTATTCGAGTGGGAGTGCCCTCCGTGAATCGATCTAAACTGGGTCGCCGTTTCCTTCAGTTTGCCTGCTATCAAATCGGGGCCACCTGGGCCAGCCTGGGCCAAAAATGTGATGTGGTACTGGCGGCTAACCCTTCCCTGACCGTCTGGCTGCCCTTCGCCTGGATGGTGATGTTTCGACGTAGGCCTGCTGTCTTTTCTGTCCATGACGTTTACCCTGACGTCGGCGTAAAGCTGGGCGTATTTCGGAACAAATTAGTGATAGCCGCTGTGAGGGGCTTGGAAAAATTTTGCCTGGACCGCTCATTGATGGTTCAGATTATTTCAAAGTCATTCAAGCCCGAACTCCGTGCTCTGGGCGTATCCGATGACAAGATGGCATTGGTGTATGACTGGGTCGACACGGACCTGGTGCATCCGATGCCTTGCGATAATCCGTTTGCGCGGGAGCACAACCTGACGGGCAAATTTGTGGTGCTCTATGCCGGCAATCTGGGGCTCTCGCAAGGATTGGAGCATGTACTGACCGCAGCCGGGCAACTTGCCGGCCATGGCGATATCCGTTTCCTTTTCGTTGGCGACGGCACAGGCCGCGAGCGCCTGGAAACAGAGGCTAAACGGCGGCAACTGGGAAATGTGCAGTTCTTGCCCTTTCAACCGCGTGACCGCTTGGCGGAAGTTTTGGGAAGCGCCGATGTCTCCCTGGTAATTCTTAAACGAGGAATAGGGACCTCTTCCCTGCCTTCCAAGACCTTTTCCATCTTTGCGAGTGGGCGGCCCGTGATAGTGAGCCTGGATGAGGGAAGTGAAACCTGGAATCTGGTGGAAACGGCCGAGGCCGGTTTGTGCGTGCCGCCTGAGAATCCGTCGGCATTGGCCGAGGCTATACTTACCTTGAAACGGGATCGGGGCTTATGCGAACGTCTTGGGAGCAACGGACGCGTCTGGGCCGAGCAACATCATTCTCCTCGTTCGGCTGCCCGGCAATTTGAAGAGCTGTTATTAGCCGCCATTTCATCCAGGAAATCAGGCTCGTAATTCCGAACCGGCAAGAACACCGGGAATAGATAACAAAGGATGTCTCTATGAACGCTCAAATCTTTGCGGAGTGGTTGCGTCGTCATGGGCATCGTGTTGTTCGGACCGAGAGCAGTTACTGGTACGACGCCGGACCGCGGGTCTTCCAGGCCTTCCCTTACCATTGGGTGATACAGCCGTCTCCACGGGAATTGCGCGCGCTCATGCTAGGCAAAGGTATCGTGGCTTTGCGCTACTCTGCACCGGTTCACGCGCCCGTCGGTTGTATAAGCTATCATGTTGTTTATGACAAGCAGACCTACGCACTGGAAAGCCTGGATAGGAGATCTCGCCAAAATGTCCGCGCCGGCTTGAAAAATTGTAGCGTTCAACCCATATCTTTTGAACGCTATGCCAAAGAGGGTTGGCTTTTGGAAACGGACACCCGAAACCGACAAGGACGCCACACGAAGCAAAGTGAAGAAAGATGGCGGCAGCAATGCATGGCGGCAGCGGACTTGCCGGGGTTCGAGGTCTGGGGGGCACTCGCCGACGGCTGTCTGGCCGCTTCGCTTCTGACTTTTCAAATGGAAGACTGCTGCGAGATGCTTTTTCAGCAGTGCCATCGGGACTATCTAAACGCCCGGGTCAACAATGCCCTTGCGTTTGTGGTAACGCAGACCGTGATCAATTGTCCCGACATCAGGTCCGTTTTCTATGCCTTACATTCGCTTGACGCTCCTTGCAGTGTCGATGAGTTCAAGTTTCGCATGGGTTACGCGGCAAAAGCGGTGCGTCAACGTATAGTCTTTCACCCGTGTCTTCAGCCTTTCGTCAATGGGTTTGCCCGTGCGGCGGCGGCGCGTCTGCTTCGGCGCTACCCGGGCAATAGGACTCTCGCTAAAACCGAGGGCATGCTTAATTTCTATCTGCACGGAAAGCGTAAACTAGACGCGCAGGACTGGCCAGAATGCCTGGTGGATCGCAAGAGTGAGCTCCTGCGAAGCATTGCATTTTCCTGAGGAGTAGGACGGAGAGACAGAATAATGAAGCTTGAAGAGACACAACTCAGTTGCCAGATCCCGTGCCTGCAGCTCGTAGCGGGAGGGGTTGTCCAGGATCAGCCGAACTCCCTCGCCAGACGTTTGAAGCTGACGGTCAGAAGACGGTTGAGCCCGAGCAAGGAGCGTGTACTCAAGAATCGCACGAATGACCTCATGAACAGTCTTTGCAGGCTGGCAGGCAAAAACACGAAACCTTCCGCTTCCCTGGCAAACGTTCCTTCCTCAGGATTGCAGGCAGGCGATTGGGTCCGTGTCCGTTCCCTGAAAGACATACAGAACACGCTTAACCACTGGAGGCAGCTCAAAGGTTGTAGTTTTATGCCCGAAATGGCCGAATACTGCGGCATGACGCAGAGGGTGCTGAAGCCGATGAAGAAGTTCGTTGACGAGCGGGACCTTCGGGTCAAGAGCTCAAACGGCATTATTTTGCTGGAAGGGGTTATGTGCCGAGGCACTGCCGACTTCGGCAGCTGCGACCGTTCGTGTTTCTTTTTTTGGAGAGAGGAATGGCTGGAGAAGATAGGTGATAAGAAACCCTGAATATGCGCCGCGCGTAAGCGCGGTTGGGAAGGGGAGAGATGACCGCGGCGAAACCAGAGGGTGGGTTCGCCGCGGTCATGTTCTATGGTTTGCGCCGGTAGCTAAGCCGAAAAGAAGTTATCGCGAGCGCATTAAGGTCAATTTACTATTCTAAGATTGGTGGGCGGCGTCAGAGCGCTTCCGGTCCGATAGACAAATGTGCCTATACTCCAGCCATACGTATTTTCATCAGCCGTTGTCGGAGGCCATACAAGATTAGTGGGGTCCAAGGCAAGGTTGTAGGGAGAACCTAGATTAGCTCCGGCATTTATCGCCGGAGAGCCCGCCTGAAGTGTGAAACCTGTCCAACTCGATGGGTTGGTGAATAGCGGATTGGATGTTATGGCGTTGGGGATGTTGGAACCCGGATACGAAATGTTGTTTGAGAACGTAAGGCCCGTGGTATTACTCGCACCGGTACCGATCTCGTAGAAGATGTTATTTTTTACTGCCCAACTGGCGCCGGACGTGATCATCCCATATTGTCCGTTTGCAAGAACGTTCCCATAGAAAACATTCCCGGAGCTCGACGTGGTGTCATCTACAAAGTGTTGTGCCGCCGGGTCTGTGCTATAAAGAATGTTGTAGTAGATTGCGTTGTTCGAACCGACCTGTCCTTGCCAGACTATATCTCTCGCCCAGACGTTGTTTTTTGCTCCATAAACCACATTCCTATAGACCTGATTGTAGCTGGATTGTCCGTCAGACCCTGTATCTCCATAAATTCCAATCCCATTTGAATAGTTGTTGTAAACCATATTCTGGTATATTTGAAGATACGATCCCCCCTCTACTGCTATTCCGTATGGCTCGTGGCTATTCAAGACATTGTCATGGCAGGAGTTATTGTATATGCTAAGGTAATTGACTCTCATGACATAGATGCCGGCGGCGTTCCCGTAGCAGTTATTGTTGTAGAACGCTGAGTCCGATAAATTAGGGCGAGCAAGACCGGGTTCGGTGTAATAACAAATACCGACGCTGGCGTTGTTATAGCATGTGCTATTTCTGACGATGAAACCGGTAATTGGAGAGCCGCTGGCATAATATATCCAGACACCCATGGTGCCGCCTGTGAGAGCCAAGCCGTCTATCGTGATATTGCCAAGATTGGTGATGCTGATGGCGCCATACGAATACCCATTGCCGTTGATAACGGGTTGGGCTCCTGTCCCGTAGGAGGATATAGTAAAGGGATGACCCGAAGTACCGTAAGCTCCGACTATATATGGCCCTGTGAAAGTTTGGCCCGTTTTGAAGAGCAATCGGTTACCGGGCTGGCTCCCGGTCAACCCTGATTGTGCGTTCGCCAGTGAATTGAAGGGGCCGGGCTGTCCCGGGCCGGCAGCGCATGTCTGGCTTGTTCCATTTCCATTGTAGCCACAAGTCTTATCCACATAATAATCTGCCGCCGACGAAGTTTTCGGCCACCCGAAAACTCCGAAAAGGAGAAGCATCAGGAAGAATAAGCCCAGGAAATAAGACTTATTCGCCGTCGCAACCGGATTCTTCTTAAGCATTCGTTTTACCTCCTAACTAAATCAAACATAATCATCCGAGGTGCTCTCTTTACCACCATGTTCTGTGGCGGTAGAAGCTCGCCGCGATGGTATGGTTGGCCGAAACGTTGTTGAACGTGTACGAGGAGACCGCTCCTTTGGATGCCCCGTCCACAGCGACGTTGCTTATCCTGTAGCCGGTGCTCGCAGCGATGGTGAAGGATTGATTGGCCCCGGCATTTACCGAGACGGACCCCGACGGGGAGATCGAGCCACCCGTACCCGCGGTGGCGCTAATCACATACTTGGTCGTTTGCGCCGGCGCCGCCTCTGACACGGTAAACGATTGACCGGCGATGGTCGAGGCTGCGGTCCTACTCGAACTTCCGGTGTTGGCCGCTACCGAGTAATTCACGGTGCCGTTCCCTGTGCCACTGCTTCCCGATGTAATCGTCATCCATGAAGCACCGCTGGGTGCGCTCCAGCCGCAACCGCTCTGCGTCGTCACGCTGACGGCACCGGTACCGCCCGTCGACCCGAAGGTCTGACTGGTCGGAGATATCGAATAGGTGCAGCCGCTGTACGACACCTCATTTGAGTACGGGCTTTGTAGGCCGGCGCTATTATACGCAGTCACGGCAAAATAATAAGTGGGCCCGGTCTGGAGGTTGGTCACGGTATAGTTGGTCACATTGCCTGCGTCTACCGATGTAGTATACTGGCCGCTCTGGGTCCCGTAATAGACCTTGTATCCGGTGACGGTGGAACCCGTACTTGCATTCCACGCCAGATCTGCCTGAGCTCCGAACGCATTCGTGACGAATGGCGCCTGCGAGCCGAAAGAAAGGAAGACAATTAAAACAAGGGCAGAGAATATGGGCAAAGCCATAGTCCTTAACGAAAAACTTACTCGATTCATTTTCACCTCTCGTGGTATTTCCGGCGAAAACCAGCGCAGGAGGCATGGTTTTCGCTTCGGCAGCCTCCGCTGCCACATCCCCATTGCTCAAACCTGGGCCTGACGTGCTGCGTCGCGTCTTTGTGAAGGGCGCGGCCTGTTCAGGTCGTCTATTTGCTCTCAACCTGCTTCATACCAGCTTCTCACGGTCAATTGGCTCACCCCCTTTCACAGATGCGCTCCTCCGCGACAGTTTTCGAAACACCCAGCACCGCTAGCATCTTGTCTCGGAATTGCTAGCTGTCGTCATACGGGCGGTTCTTTATACCAAAAGCGGAAAAGGAAAGTCAAGCCAAAGTTTTAAGCTGTCGGCATTAAAATTAATGCATACCGGGGTGATTATGAGATCTTCTGAAATAGGCAGGAGCGATAGAGGACCGGACTTTGTTTACCGGATCAAAACAAGCCTTTCCCTCCTGGGCACAGGACAGGTCGGCGCCTTTCTGTTTAAGGTAAGGAGGCACGCATGGTCCGACGAGACGGGCTACGCCCTGCGCAGGGACCCCCGACTCCCCTTTACACCGCCTCCCGCGGCAATTCCCCTTACGATAAGGCCGTTCCGGAGCGCGGACGCTCGGCATTTTGCCGATTCTGCCGGCCTGTGGCGTAAGATCATCCGGACCAGGATAAATGAAGTGTCGAGGACGGCATTGATCAAGGCCGATATTCCTTCGGCCTATGTGGCGGTCACCGCCGACGGCGACCCCTGTTGCATTCTTTGGGTGATGGCGCCTTCGGCAGGCGGCAAGACAGCGTCCTACCGCAAGGCCCATGTTCTCCCATTATCCGACGACGAGGTCCTCATCGAGGGCGGCTTCGTCCCCGAGCGTCATCGCGGAAAAAGAATTGTGGCGTGGGCGGCGGCCCGGCTCGTCGAAATCGTGAAACACTCGGGCGCCCGATGGGTCGTCGCCCATGTCTATGCATCGAACATTGTCTCCCTGCGCGGCCTGCTCGCAGCAGGTTTTCACCCCTATCTCCTGACGAAGGTCACCTGGCGCGCCTTCAGAGCTAAGGTGTCCGACGTCCCCCTGTGCGATGAAGAGGTCGGGAGGCTCGAGGCCTCCTGGAAGCAATCCCCCGCAAAATAGCCACCCCTTTCAAAGTCTGCCCGCACAGCCCCGCCGTTGCTTAAGTCGCGACTCTCGCACCTAAAACCAGCCGCCATTACTTCAGAGGAAAGGCGATAAACGGGGCGCCTCGCCGGCGCCGATCCGGACCTAACCTGGCAGCCGACCCGTCGGCGCATCCTCATCGAAAGGGCGGAGATGACTTTCGGGACAATCAAGGGATGAATCGGAGGCGGATGGCACGCCCCTTACGCATTGCGTATCCGGGAGCCGTCTATCATGTCACCAGCCGGTGGCGACGGACGACGAAAGATTTTCACGACGGGGAGAGATAAAGAAGAGCAGAGGGAAGAGGGAAGCGATGACCGTGGGACGCAGGACGTTCGCTTCGCTGGGACGAGGGTTCGGCCGGTACTTCGTTCGCGGTGGTCGTCGGGGCGAATCAGGGGATGGGTTTACGCCCGTCTTTGGTTGCTTCAATCACCAAAGTTCAGCCGTCGACCGAGTTGATCACGGCCATTAATGAGGTGCTGCGGGCACAAACGTATCTGAGTCCAGTAATCGCTGTCGACCTGATGCAGGCGTATCGAAATATGGCCGAGCCGCATCGCGGCAAGGGCCGAAAGAAAGGCACAAATAAATAGGACCTATGGGAACTGCCTCCCATAGGTCCTATTTATTTGGACTCAGCAGGTTTGCTGAGCGTAGTGCATGGCTCCCCGGGCAGGACTCGAACCTGCAACCTACTGGTTAACAGCCAGCCGCT
>Ga0187886_1001344_pt1 | contig 22800 bp, 20 predicted proteins | sample June2016WEW_20_1_FD_133001 | JGI IMG/M metagenome (GOLD analysis project Ga0187886, IMG submission 133001) | Peatland microbial communities from SPRUCE experiment site at the Marcell Experimental Forest, Minnesota, USA - June2016WEW_20_150 | ecosystem: Environmental > Terrestrial > Soil >... | reverse complement strand
TTGCCGATTTTGCATATTGGGGCTATTGTATTGCATTTCAATCCTTGTTCTAGTGGAGATATTTCTTGATAACGATTGGTACGCGAGCAGCCAATCCGTTTTAATCCTTGTTCTAGTGGATATGTATCTCAAACACATCTTGTCGTATGTGATACAAAGAAATTTTGGTTGTTTCAATCCTTATTCTGGTAGATCTTTCTCCTTTGTATCTATTTCTGCAACAGTTCCAAATCCTATAGATTTAGCTTTTCCGATACTAAGATAATTGGGAATTTTAAAGTTTGTACTAAAATCTCCATAGACTGTTTTCATATAGATTCCTTTAAACAGAGTTACAGTTGTCCCAGCTAATTTAAAATCTGTCTTTAATCTTTCTGGAACATCATATCCAAGCATTTTAGACATGTGATCCACTATATATGTATTGATTCTTTTTGCAAGCGACTTCTCTATTTCCGTAACACTCAAACTATCAAACTTTTTGTTATTTTCCTTGTCAAACGCCATAATAGGTGTTATAAATCTATATTTGTGAATTCTATCAGATATTCCAAATTCATATTCGTCGACATGTACAATTCTCTCTGGTATATCGTAGCTACTGTCTCCCAATTTTATACACTTGAATTGGTCATACATTTTTGCCATATCGTCTATACCATTATTTATGCCTACTATCATCGGCCCATTTATAATCTTGTCTTTTATATATGGATAACGAAACTTTTTTCCTCTATAATCTATACAATCATCAATACCTACTGCCATCTTTTCATCTATTATCTTATGCTGTACAAGAGGATAGCGAAACTTATATTTTTCTCCATCATGCTGACTGAACCACTCTAGGTCAGGAAATTGTTCTGTGAAAAAACCTTGCATCTGTTTGCTGGTTCCAACCATTGGAACTGAAGATGAAAGTGTCAAAATAAACATTTTTAATTTCATATTATTCCGCCTGTATTACTTGTCATCATGCATCGTTGTCTTTTTTTAATTTTGCTCCAATCTCAGAGTCATATTCCATATCGCAAAATATTATATCTCCCACATATTCTTGATGTTTTTTGACATACCAATATGGCATTTTTACTTCATAAAGTATTCTCTTTGATGGAGATAGAGATATAACCTTCTCTTTAAAAATTGTTGGTATAACAGATACCTGTAAATACCTGGCCTTTCTTGTTATATCGCCTCTATCTTCTTTATCTATGTTATCAAAGATACTCATAAGTCTGTCTTGGGTTTTAGAATATTGGCAGGTTGCGTCTATAAAGTTCTGAGATTTTTCTATATCCATATCTGAGTATACATTCTCAACTATATTTATCAAATCCTTTTCAGTTAGATTTTCTTGAGAATTTTGAAAAGCTTCCAATGTTCTTGATAGCAATCCTTCATTATCGGAATCATATATTTTTTTTGACTTTTCAGATGCCTTGTATATGTACACGTTACTATTTGACTTTTCCCCCCTCCTGTTATTTCTTCCAAATCTCTGAACTAGCGCATCAGGAGGTGCACACTCAGTAAACAAATTGTCAAAATCTATATCTAGTGATACCTCCACTGCCTGAGTAGATATTAGTAATTTACTTTCGTGTTTATTTTTGTCCATTGACTCAATAATTTCTTCTTTTTCAAATCTATCCTTTAGGACAAATTTTGCATGGTAACATATTGGCTTTAGATATTCCAATCTATTGCATAGTTCTTGACATTTTGAAACTGTGTTTACAATAACCAGAGTCTTAAATCCCATCTTTATTGATTTCTCTATATCTGGAATAGCTTCCTCTATATATTTGTCAAATGTTTGATAGCGATTTCTAGATACATTGGACAATGTCTCATCTCTAACTATTTTAACGTTTGGAATTATGTTCGAAAATAGTTGGACCAAATGACTAGGCAGAGTAGCGCTCATGAGCATAAATCTAGTACCTAATCTAGAGAAATGTTTGATTGACTCTAGAATGAGACCTAATGTCCATGTGTCATATGAATGAATCTCATCTATGATTATTACACTATTTGCAGCATTGGCTTCTATTAGGCACCATTTTCCTGTATTAAATCCTGCTAATAATAATTGGTCTACAGTAGCAACCGTTACTGGTTGAATAAACGACTTGTCAAATAAGACGTTTCTTGTATCTCTATTATCTTTTTCATGATACTCTTCATATTCCTCTTTCGACAGAATGGATGCTGTCGAATGGCTAAGTCCTACATTTTCTTTTCCAAAATAGTCTCCTAGTCTTCTATAAATACTATTTGCAGTAACCATTGTTGGTAATAGATATATTAATTTTCCTTCTTTCATATCTTTTATGTTGCTCAGTGCCCATAGTATAGATGCCTCAGTTTTCCCATTTCCACAAGGTGCTATTAATATGACATTATCCAATATAGAGCTGCATTCTTTTTGGAAAGGTCTCAATCCGTCAAACTTGACGTTTTTGTTTATACATCTTTTCTTAATTTCACTAATAATGTCTATGTCATTGTATTTCAGAGAGTAGTTTATAGGTATATTTGCCGACGCATGCCAATCTGAATAGTGAAGAATGGCCTTCAAAGTAGCGTATATTACTCTAATTCTTTCTACACTGTTACTATCTTCTGTATGTTTGCTATCTTCTGTATGTTTGCTATCTTCTGTATGTTTGCTATCTTCTGTATGTTTGCTATCTTCTGTATGTTTGCTATTTTTTTCTTTTTCATAAATTTTTGCAAATGCTCCATCATAGCCTATCATCTTGGAAACTTCTATATACGGGTTATACTCATGAATAGGAATTTTTGGAAATGAAAATCCTTCTCTTTCAAATATCTCTTCTGCCAGTTTTATAGCATGTCTAATTCCATCGTTTAAGTATTTCGGTTTTTCGCTTTTACATTCTCTTGCAAAGGATAATAATACAGGATCTATTTTTTTATGATGTCCAAGGATCACTAACGATTCAAATGGAAACTTGCAATATGACAAGCTCTCAGAGCTCTCTCTTGATAAATATAATCCTCCAAGTAGAGCATATGGAAATGATGCAAGTTCATGTCTATAGTTTTTTCTTATGTCGAATCTCTCATTATTTATCTTTGCTTCCATCATTTTTTGGAAAGGTTCTATGTTTTTACCAATGTCGTGTAGTACAACGGTCAAAAGTGAACTCTTTAAGAAATGTTCTTTTTTTAGTCCGTACACATTGCATACTCTTTCTATAAGATTCTTTTTCGATCTTATCGTATCTTTCCAGGCGTCGTATGTAGCACGGATATGACACTCATAAGATTGATCTGGCTTTGCCCAATATGTAATGATCTTAGTACTGCCAATGCTTTTCATAGAAGAACAACACTTCTATCTTCTACGATATAACCGTCAATAGGACTTTGAAGTACTATAGCAGTATTGACAAATGTAAACAAATCTTTTTTTGCTACTCTTCTTTCTTTTCCTCTTTTAAAATCGAACTTTGTTGGCAGAATAAATACTGAAGGACAATACACGGCTTTGGTGATTGGAGTTTTGCTGAGATCGATGTCGCATTTATAAGATCCTGTAACATCTCCAGGCAGAATCATATTCTCGAATCTATATAATTTTTCTTTTTGTACTGTAAAGATATCAGATATCTTAGAGACTTTCATAAGGTCATCGCTATTTCCTGCTGTCAGAGGATATACAGGAGAATATATTGCGTTTTTTAACGCTGTTAAGTCTGCCTTGTCTGACCCAAAATATAGGTCAAACTGGTTATAACAATTATATTCTCTTATTAATACACTGCCAGTCTCTTCCTTGGCTTTTATTTTTCTATATTTCCATAAGTCCCTCATGAAACCTTTATGCGTACCACAAATACCAACGAGGATCTCATTATCTTCTACATATTTGTGAGCGTTTTCCAGTTTGAGTCCTAAAGCAGCACCTATCATGCCTATAACAGACGTCTTTGGTGGCAAAGGTAATGTTTGTTGGAAAGTATGAGTCTCGGGAACTCGAAAAGAGGCGGTAACAGATATTCCTTTGACCGAAAAAATTTTCATGAATCTCTCCTTATCCGTTTTTCTATTGTTTTTCTTATTTTCTCTTATCTACGTGTAATAATCATCTGTCCATCTTGTCATCTCTTCGAATGCATCTCCTATTGTTCTAATATTTTGTAACACGTATCCTGTTGAATTCATGCCTTGTTCTATTGTCTCGTTCTTTTTTGCCTCATTATCTTTTGTATCATTATCTTTTGTATCATTATCTTTTGTATCATTATCTTTTGTATCATTATCTTTTGTTTCTATAGTAAATATGCCCCTTCTCATTCCAATAACACAAGACACTATCTCATTCTTGAAATCTTTTATTGTTTCCTCAAGAATGTCACTATTTATCACATTATCTTCTACCAAAACACTTTCTAGAAATATTGGATTCTTTGTTTTAAGCATCGCTGCTATCATAAATTTTGGCGATATGTCTGTTAGAAATCTTGTCTGTCTTCCAGGCATCCACAAATTTTTTATTGCCACCAATAGAACCTTTACTCTTCTCGCTTTCTCTTTGTTGTCCAACTCTTTTTTAAATCCGTCCCCTCTTCCTACCCTATCAAGCTCTATGAGAATTGTCCCCCTATAAATACCTGAATGAATTTCTGTTTCAAAGATGTTTGGGTTTCCTCCAGTTTTTACACTCATAAAGTTTGTACCGAAATCTAGGTCTCCTTCATACTTGCTGAGAGCTACCAATGGCGTAATTCTGATAATGGAAGCACGGATAATTGATCTTCCTTTGGCATTTTCAGACGCCTCTTCTGTTCCCATATATCCAAACAAATCGTCGTCGATATATTCTTCAGGTCTTCTTTGAGTTGATGCTGCACCTTTTGCTATAGTTGTTTCTACACCTTCGGATAATTTTTCTCCTAAAACTCCCAATTGGTTTCTAATACCCCTTCGCAACGCCTGGGGAGATGCATATGGAAATTGTTCCTTTTCCATTGTTATTTTTTTAATATTTGACATATTGTCTGCTTCTTTATCAGATCCATTTAAAGATGTGAATGATGCCTTTATCAGATATGTCAATGTCAATATTTTGGTACTTTTTATCGATTTATCTTCATCCTTTATTGAGATATTATTCTCTTGTGATACTTTATCATTGTTCATATGTTCTTCTCCATGTTTTCTACGTTGTTGTCTCCATTATTATCTTTTTTCTGTTTTTTTGTCCATTGTTTTTCTACTCTATAATTAAACATGTTCAGAGCGACGATCATACAGAATTGTTTGAATTCTGTAAAATTTTCTTCAATCGCTTGTCCAATTTCGTATAAGTCTCTACTAACAGATACGTCGTAATTTATCTGAATTCTATTGATCTCATTAAGAAAATCTTCTATCTTTCTCGCTCTTCTCAATCTGAAGAGATAGTCTTTACCTTCTCTTGGTTTGAAACGCTCGTTTTCTCCACCAATAGAATTTCCTATACTTTTTCCTAGACTTATCGCTACGTTTATTACGTTTTGCTTCATAACTTCTCCTTCTTCATTCAATATTTTCTCATATGTTATGACAAAATCATGCAGAGGCCTAATATTTTTGATATCTGATTTGTTTATACTAAAGACGTGCTTCTCAACCATATCTACAATACTTTGCATATTTAATATTCTTTCGCATATTCTATTTCTCAATAATGTCTTTCTGTCATATATTGCTTTATTGTTCAACAATTTCTTTTTTACATTTTTTTCCTTGGAATCTATCAATAATGTCATAACGTTCTTAATGTCTATGTTATTCTTTTCTATGCGGTCCATTAGTCTAAAGAAATAGACTGATCCCTGGAAAAACCATATCATTTTTCCCATTTGTGCATTGCTAAATCTCTCAGTATCTACCACGTAGTATCCAACTGGGGCTTTTGACAGAGTAATATCAAAAAGTTTTTCATAGTCAAGTTCATAACCACTGTCGCCATCTAGCACAGTTTTTTTAACCATAACTATCCTATATAGAGAATATAGAAATGAGAAGAACTGTTCAAATGGTCTTTGGAAAAAACCTCCTAGTTGTTGGTCAAAATTACTAAATAAGTTTGGATCATCTTTTCTTATAATTTGTAAATTTTTCTGTACATAATTCATTTTTTCTAGGCTAGAAGAATATGGTAGGTACATGTGCAACGCGCCTCTGTTCATAACATAGAAACCAACGACCGGGACAAATTTGGAAATATACGAACATTTCCAACAAACTTTTTCTGGACTGTTCCCCATCGAATTAAAAGACAATACGCCTGATTTGCCAGTAATCATTGGAAATACACTACTTCCTATGTCACTTAACGAATGAGATAAGTTTCCACAAAGAAAACATGTACCTTTTGGCTTTCCTTTCTTTACATCTATATATATTTTGGGTCTTGTCTCATAAGGTCCGTCTATAAGTAGTTTATTGCCATGTTTTATTCCAGTATCAAAGAGAAAACTTTTCAGAGATTCTTGTAGATGCTCATAGTCCTTTGGGAGAGTACCATCTTCTTCATACTTAATTGCTGTTTTGGTTGGTGTTGTTGCGTGGTTGAAAATTAGTTCTGCTATCCCCATTGTTTTAATTTTTGGGAATCTTACAAATTTGTCGTTCTTTGAATCATAATAAAATTGATCATTATTATCTACTTGTTTTCTTGAAGACGTGTTATAATATGAAGACAGAAGAATTTCGTATATGTCGTGGAGAAATTTATCTACATCTGATTCAGTACCTTTAAACACAACTCCATTATCGCTTATTGACATTTCGACGTTTAAATCTTTACTATTACATTGTTCTGCTATCCTATATAGCCCCAATAATCCAGAATCAATCCAAAAATGGTTGATCTTCGGGAAGCTAACCTCTATAATATCTTCGTCATTATGTGTTTTTGACATTATTTTTTCTTCCTCATTTTCTTTCGAACCTTCGAGACTGTTTTAATCCTTCTTCTAATGGAAATGTCTCTTTGATCATATACGTCTGCTCGTAACAACCAATTATCCGTTTCAATCCTTTTTCTAATGGAATTAACTATAGAATTCGGGACGACATATGTGCCTGCACCTAAACCATTTCAATCCTTGTTCTAGTGGAAATGTGCATATATCGAAATGGATCAACGTTGGTGATCGTGCATGTTGAAATCAAGTTTTCAATCCTTATTCTAAGGGATGTCCATCTTGAACTCAGAAATTTCAGTAGGTCTACGTGAATATTTGCGTTTTAATCCTTGTTCTAATGGAAGCATGTTTCATTACACCTAGGCGGAAATAGTTTCAATCCTTGTTCTAATAGAGGTATCTATTAAATTAGATATTTTCGATACAACAAAAACGAAGAGGAAATGTTTTAATCCTTGTTCTAATGGAAGTGTCTCTTAAATCATAGTACGTACCTGTTATGATATGAGCGATATATAGTTTTAATCCTTGTTCTAATGGAAGTGTCTCTAAAATTTAAACAACTGTCCAGTTATGCTAGTTTTAATCCTTGTTCTAATGGAAATGTCTCTCAAATCCAAATTTGTTCCATATTCAAATTTCGATACATAGTTTTAATCCTTGTTCTAATGGAAGCGTTTGACATATCTTGAAGAATGACAGAAGCCGATTCGCTGAAGGTGTGGATTTATCGTTTTAATCATCGTTCTAATGGAATTATATATCAAGCTCCACACAATTTTGATTGTTCCTTTTTTAGTTTCAAATTTCGATCCTTGTTCTAATGGAGACTTGTCTTAAACCGGACCGTTGATACCTGATAAACACATACCATCACTACAATATGATTTTTCTTCAGGGCATGTAGTTTTCAATCTTGGCGGTCTTATACGTTTTGTAACTCTACTTTTCTCAAAGTTTATCGTTTATGATATATCTCAATTCTCATAATTTATGTTCGACCAATAATGTCGTGTCATCCTTCAAGATTTCTGCATAGCGCAAATTGATCTACATCATATGGTTTATCTCTGTCTCCTTTGTAATTTGCAAAAATCTTTCTATCCTTAATCAGTGTAATAGTTAACTCTGCAAAATCAATTTGTTCTCTCAACATTTCAATTTCATCTTCAAGACAAATTACCATTGCTATTGCGTCTTTAGTTAGTCCTCCTTTTTTTACGTCTCCAAGTATGTCTTCTATTCTCTCCTCCAAATTTTCATTGTCTTCTACTTTCTCATCCAAATTTTCGTTACTCATTCTATCGTCTCGCCAATTATCAATTATGAATTATAGTCATGATTTCACAAGTATCTTTTTTGGTTTCCCGTGGCGGATTCTGGTAGATTCATACCATCCACTATTCTTTTTATTTCCCCGATATTTATCATTTTTTACTATATTTATATCATTGGCGAAATAGAACAACCATCCAACAACATTATTATTTCTATCTCTAATTTCTGTAACAGGTCTTTCTCCATCACAATAAAACTCGCTTCTCAATTTGGAGCTTAATGTGGTCTCCAGAGTATACCAATTGACAATTTTTCCATTCTGTATATGAACAAATTTGTTTGCTACGGTCGATAGTTCGCCATAGCTTCTGTCTCCGTTTAGGCTGGAGAATCTAGCCAAAGCTTCGAATATTTCTGTGGCGTGGAAACTACCAATAATATCAGGACAAGCCAATGATAGTTGTTTAAGTTGGGCAAAATGTTTCTTGTCTCTTATTTCATCGAACAAAACAAGATCAGGGCGGCACAACAAAACAGTATTAACTACACTCTCGTTGTTATCTAGACATGTTGCGTCTTTGATAGATAATGATTTTGGAGATTCAATCGTGAAAACATTTCTGTTTTCAGAGGTCGCTAATCTTCCAAGATACGATAATAATGTTGATTTTCCGGAACCGGTTTTTCCAAAAACTACTAGTTTTCCAGAGAAATCTAATTCTTCTGGAATATCAAAAATTATGTTGTCATCTGGATTTTTGACCGCATGAAAAACGTTGTTCACCTTCACAATACGCCATTTTCCTGATTCTTCGATTTTTTGAATTATATCTGGGGTGGCAACAAAAGATATATTTTCTTTTCTATCCAGCGGATATTTTGCTATTGTCTTCCCAGAACCAAATATATGTATGGAACTTATTTTATCTAGAAAATTTGGGTCTAGTGAGCAGTCTATCATAGACTCGTCGATAACTGGCTGAGAAACAGTGCTTTCTTTGTACTGTATCTCTGCCCATGCATTATCCATAGTTCTTTGTATCCCTTTTTCGATATCATAAAAAATATCTGCTTTCTTAATTTGAGTATCTAATGTTTCATTCTTATATATTTCTGGGATAATCCTAACGTCGCAAACTACGCTCTCTTTTCTCCCAGAACAGTCATCACAAAGGTCGTCTATAAAACGACCAGATATGGAACTGTTGTATTCTTGGCTTTGGTCCCACTCCCATTTTTTCTTTCCCTTATGCTGAACGTCTATAATATTGTATATTCCTATACTAGGAATTTTTTTGTGTTCGCATATCGCCAATATTCTTATTGACGCATTTTTGTTTTCAACAACATATGGACAATAACCATTTTTCTTAATCATTGATATTATATCATTTTTAGCAGCTTCTCTATTTTTCCATTTAGACCCACAGTCACATATTATATCTCTAGACTCCATAATCTGTTTATTTTCCAATTCTTGATCCATCGATGGCTCAAATGCCCCTATTTCCGTATTATCTTCTTCAGTTTCTTGGCATGAAAAGAAATCATTCAAATAAAAACTGATGTATGATCCGATAATATCATCTCTATCCTTATAAGAACAATCTTCAAGTATTCCATTTTCTACGTATTCTTCAGGTGGAGACCACAGACCTTCAAAAAAGTAGATATCATTTTCAATAGTATCATCATAAATACTGAAAGATGTCCTAACATGTTCGCATTTGGGATTTTCGCAATATCCATAATGTGTTCCAAATGTAGAGTTGTCCATTATAACAGTGTCTACAGATATTCCTTCAAAGAAGGTATTCATTTCAGATTCGTCTTCCAAGTAATTGCAAAATATACTTTCTTCACCATTTTCTGATTCTTTTATTGTTATTATAATCTTCTTATCATCTACTTTATACGCTCTAAAGATAATTGGTTCTATTGGCCTAACTCCTTCACCATAAGGCTCATGGAAGTTAAGTTTCACGATTTCTTCTTTTATCATATTTGATAAATTTTCTATCATGACTTGTGCCGTCATGTCAAATCTTCATCCTTTATTTACCTGTCAAATTTTTCTTCTTTTATTCATGTGCGCTTTCAGACTATGCCAATGTCAAATTTGGTCTTGGTGCATGTGATATCACAATATATTCGTGGCTTATTTTAATACCAGAAATATCGTAACTTGTTATCTCATCTACATGTGGGTAATCTGTATGCAAGATGGAGGATGTCTTACTATGCTATACACATCTTTTTCTTTATTAGGAAAACGTCTTTTTCCAAAATTTCAAATCTTTTGTCAAAATATAATTTTAGGTCATCTCTCAAATTTCTTATTTCTCCTATAGTTTCTTCTTGTTTTCCTATCATCACGTCTTGTTTTCCTATCATCACGTCTTGTTTTCCTATCATCACGTCTTGTTTTCCTATCATCACGTCTTGTTTCTTACACATATATAGACCGGTTTTTACTATCTTTCCTAATTGAATAGTATTGAAACTTTGCCTAAATTTGTCAATTTCTCTTACTCTTCCTTCCCAATTTTCCACTATGATATTATCAACAATAGCTTCTTCTGGGCGGTTCAAAGGATTATTGACGAAATCAATAAATTCTGCTAATTGCGAATCTTCGCCAGCAACTAAAACTATCAAAGTTTCCAGATCGTCAACAGTAACATTTTTTGCATCAAATTCTTCGATAAATAACGAGTCTGCTTGTTCAAGCAGAAACAATCTATATCCTACATTGTGAACCTTTCTCTTCCCCTTTCCCTTTCCGTATATTGTAATCTTCTTTTTAACCATATTTTTATTCCTCCTTTAAAAGTAGGAATCTAGTCCTATCTGTTGTATATATTAATATCTAAAATTAACATATTATACATGATGCTAAAGTATATAAACTTTTATACGTAGAATTGCCGCGAATACAAAGATAAAGTGTGCGAAACAGTGTGACACATTTCATCGTGTCATGGTAAGAGATCGTACTTTGAGTCCAATTCCAGATCGCGCCTAATGCAGCTTAGGCGCAATCTGCATAAGCTGCATTATGCGCGATCTTTGTTCAATATCTAAAATAGAAGGAATTATGAAAACTAGTGCAATTTTGTCAATTTTCCCACATTTCCACTATATCTGTCTGACCCTTGTCTCTATGTTCCCCTCTATGATGATGAATTTTCATATATTCTTCAAAGCTATATTTCCAGAAAAACATTTTTTTATTTACCCAACGCATCAAATCTTGTACTCTTTGAGTTCTTGGATTATCGATATTAAACATGACAAACGCATTTACATTCAATTTTTTCAACTCATTGCATCTATATAGTCCGCTCTCAAACTCGTTATCAGAATCTACGTATGTATATATTTGAACCTTTTGTCTAGTATTTAACCCACAATCTTTCATCATTTGAATTTTGTGTTTAACTATCTTCTCCAACTTGATATCGTCCCACGCAAACTCAAACATCTCTATACGTTTGACTTTCATCAATAGTTTTATGTCTCTTTCATCTATTAACCTAATGTCCAATCCTTGATTAAACCAAGGTTTCAGTTTGTTGTTGATACAAAACTGGATAACATGCCTAAACCATTCTTTGTCCCAAAGTATACTGTTATCTAAAAAGAATATTTTGTCAAATCGTCTATCATAAAATACCGACGGGTCCATATATCTGGTAAATTTGCCTTCTTTCTTGGGCACAATGCAGAAATAACATTGACGGTTACATCCACGAGTAGTATACCCATAGCTACTATCGCAGTTTGGATATAGGTCATAATCTGGTTTTAAACGGTCAACTTCATCTGGCAATTTTGAATTTAGGTCATAACCAGATCCACCTATTATTATATTTTCTGGTTTAACATCTTGATAGAAGAAACTTAGACCGTCGAGCTTATGTTTGTTTTTCTTAAATATAATACTAGCGTATATTTTATCAGGGATAATATCAGAACGTATATTGTTTGTATATTCTCCAATTACCTGTAATTTGACAGTGTCCCCTTTGGCCTTGTGATATGTTGACAACTTCATCAGCGCTAAATTAGGAATTTTGGAGTCAACGTCAATTAGTAGGATATTCATCTATTTACACCATGTTCTTTTTTAGCCTTAGTAAGACTAATATCTTCTGCATCATATATAACATGTAATACAACTGTTCTACCCATGTCTCCTCCTTCCTCATGTTTATGTTTTAACTCGTATCCTCTTTTTCTATGCTACATTTTTACAATATTACATACTGATACTTTCTTCTTCTAAGATCTCTTTTTCATTTTCCTTTATCTCCTCTAATAACTCTGAAACTAATTTCTTTGAAAAGGTTCCGCGGCTGTTACACAGTTCCTCCAAGATCTTTATTCCTCCATGAGCATACTCTTCTGCTATTGTATATACTTTTTTACTATCAAATAATACTTTTATATCTTTTTCTTCAAAAATGGCCACCGCTTTTATTATACTCTTTTGAGGCGCATCTAAATAACTACCTTGAATAAATTGATCTCTACTCTTTAATTCTAACCTGGCGTGATGTCTAAAACCTATGGACATGGCCAACAAAAAAATTCTTGAATTATCCATTCCTGCCAAAGGCATACCAGTCTCTCGCAAGTCTTTATAGATATTACGGTCACCTGGACCTATTGCTAATCTTAGTGTATCTTCATCTTTCATAATCAACGCTCCTTTCAAAATTTCATGTTGCATTATCTCCGGTTTCTACACGTTATTATCTCTTAAAAGAACAATTTCGGTAATTCCTTCTTTCTTGTTCATGGTATATTCTTTTCCTATATATTCGTTTAACGCGCTTCTGACATCGTCAGTATACTCGTCAGCTCTAAATAATAGAGTCAATTGTTTCCCTTTTAGGAGTATAGGTAGATATTGTGCAATAATTTTTTTATTATCGTCATCCAATCCTCCCATTGGAGTATCTATTATAATAGGTGTAGAAAATCCTGAAACGCTATGTACTGCCAGTGTGTATGAATATGCTAACATTAACCATTGTCCTACAGAAAGAGAACCTCTTGCTTGTCGACCAAGGTCATCACAAACCTTTATGCTGTAATCATCAAGGATTTTAACGGCAGTACATGTTCCTTTTTCTCCGTGTAACTCCATGAAATCGAGGAACGTGCTACTTGTTGTCTCTTCTAATTCTTTTCTCACTCCATGCATAATATCATTTTTTATCTTTTCTATGGCTTTTCCAGCTTTTTCGCAAAAATCCAGTTTCTTAAGAAGTAACGTATTCCTCTTGTCTTTTGCCAACTCTCTTTTCAGATTTACGTTTTCTATATTTATTTTTTCGTCAGTCCTTTTTATATCTTCTTTTGATATAGCTATTTCGTCTTCGCAACCTCTCTTCAATCCGAATTCTGATTGTTTTTTAGATTCCCAAAAAATGAGGTCATCTTCATTATTTACCTCGCCAATTTTTTTGATCTTTCTAGAAATTTCTTCCAATTCTTTAGATTTTTCTATATTATCTTCCTCTAATCTAATGATATTTTTGTCAAAAGGTTCCAATTTTCTTTTGAAAGTCTTCATTCCATCTATCATTGTCATCAAGAATGCATCTACTTCAAACAATTCCGTAGAAAGTTCTGATATGCTATCATGACTTCTCAATAAATTATTTATATAATTCCTGTGATTGTCGTCTTTCGACAAGTCAATACCGTAGAGAGGGCATCCTGGGCAGATAGACTGTTGCAACTCAACTAAAAATTCCTTATCATATCTAGGGATCTCTTTTCTGTCCTTTTTACCTTGGATGATTTTATGCGTTTTGATAATGGACTCTCTTGCAAGTATAGGGATAGAACGACTGGTCACATATCCTAGCTTTTGATTTCTCGCATCTTGCAAATTTTGTTCTATACGCTTTATCTCCCCTTCAAGTTTGTTCCTACTTGCTACCAAGTCTTTGACATCTTTATGGTTTCCCAAAAGATCACTATATTTCTTTTCCTCTCTTTCGTGATACTCTCTTTCATCATCTAATTTTTTTAGCATTTCCATTTGTTTAATTTTGGAATCTTCCAAATCGTTCAATTTTTTACTAACACTACCTGTCTTGATATTAAGACTATTTGATTCGCTCCGAAACACTTTAGTTATACCATTTACACTATGTGCCATCCTATCTAACATGGCTATTTGAGATATTTTCAATATCTGTTCTCTAACATATTTGCTTGACTCGTCTTTAAAAATGGTTTCTAATCTTTCTCCATCATAAAAGAAAAAGTCTGATAATTTTTCTGGTACAAGTTCGTTAATAAAATCTTCAGCATTTAACACAGCTTTCCAATCCTTGTTGTCCTGCTCTAATACATCAAATCGAGACATACCAGAATTTGCATTAATATGAGGAACTAGCGTCACATCTCCGTTAGTTGATTTACGAAAAGTATATACTCTTTTAAATCTAAACCGTCTATTGTTGTCGTTTTCATCATGAGCAAAGATTTCCAAGATGACATCGCACGACTCACCTATCTTTAATTCTTTCTCAGTTTGCTTGTTGATAATTGGTTCTGCCGTTGATTTTTCTGTGAGATGTTTCTCTACTCCATATAGACATTTTTCAATTGCATTTAATAGATTTGATTTTCCTACACCATTTTTTACAGAAACAACTGTAAACCATCTATTACCGTTTGGTATAGTAAAATAAAATATGGCATCTTTGAACTGTCTATAGTTTTTCATTATTATATACTCAAAAATCAATTCTCCTTCTATCAATACTATTCCTCCTCAGGTATTTTTACGTATTTTCCGATAATCTTTTTATATTCTTCTGTATAAACTTTTCTTTCTTTATCTACACGCGGAAGTTCGAACTTGAATATTTCTATTAAGAAATTCTTCATAGAATTATCAAGGTCACTATCTTTGATTTTTTCCACAATTTTCTTTACTTTTACTTTTTCACTCATATTTATCACCAATTGGGACGAAAACCTTATATCTGTCTTCTATTTTTCCGATAGCTTCTAAACACTGATGTCTATTGGTAGCGTTATATGCAAACTCCTTATATCTCATCATTTCTTTTATTAGTATTTTCTTTTCTAACTCAGAAACTTCACATATCATCGAAATAGGTGGCACAACGATTATATCATAAATTATCGCATTATCTTTTCCTGGATAATTTCTGAGAACTCTTCCTATTCTCTGGATATGTTCTCTGGGATTTCCACTACTCGCCATTAGAATAGCCATTCTCGCAGAGGGTATATCGACACCTTCGTCTAAACATCTCATTGCTATCAAAACCTGATATATAGCATCTGTAAATTGTTTCAGTAAAAACTGTCTTTCAGATAGTCCTCCATATTTTTCTTCTGGTTTGGTATCTTCTTTCATAGTGAATTTATGTTCAATGATATTTCTTTCTAAGAAAACATCTTGGACATTATCCATTTGTTCTGAGAGAACATAAACCAAACAATGTTTTATTTCTTGTCCAATTTCATCTAATATTTTACTAAGAGCATTATATTTGTTATGAGCATTTTTTATTATATTCGCTCTATTATTATTTAACAATAGAAGAGATTGCGCTTTTTCTTCATTGTCCTTGACCTTATAATACAACTTCGCTATCTTTTTTGTTTCTTTCTCATATTTACTATGTTCTTCTTCTGTTAAGTCAATGAATAATGGCCTATACTCATATTGAGCAAGGAATGTTAAACCAGTGGCAGGGTTAATTTTATGAATAGCGTCTTCAAATGAGAACTTATAAACCACACCACCAAAATACTCAAAAATTTTTTCAGTTCCTTCTTCATCGAAATATCTCTTTGGTGTTGCGCTTAGTCCCAACCTGAAACTATATTCTTCTATTAATCCATTTCTTGTTTTAGGCGCTCCAGTCCAATGAACCTCGTCTGCAATTAACAACATCCTTACATTTGGTATTTTTATTATATTAATAAAGTCTTCTTTTTGAAATGTCGCGTATGTAGTTAGGACCATGACTTTTTCTTTAACACCATTTTTTATATCATAAAGGCAGTCAGTCAATTTGTCCTTCCAACCTATATTACTACCATCCGCAACAATAATATCTACAGATAAACCATAAATTATTGTGTTTTCTTGCCATTGTTTTACAAGGTGGTCACTTGGACATACAACCACTGTAACAAATCTTTTTTCTATTTCAGACACCCTTTTGACAATTTCCAAAGATGGAAATGTTTTACCGGTAGCAGTAGCCATTTCGAATATACCTTTATATTCGTTATTAATCCAATTTGTTACAGCATCTTCTTGATAATCATATAGTTTAATTGTTGTCCCACTTACTGAAGATCTTTTATTTTGCCATTTTTTTAGGTTGATCTCTTCTATATCCCTTGGAGCTATCCTGACCAACTCTTCTTTTATCGCAAGAGGAATATCTATGACTACAACTCTTTTTGAATTCCCACTTGTAAACTTTTCAAATTTTTTCTCATCTGAAATCAGATATTCATTTTCAGATGTTATCCATGATCTAAATACCTTAAATTCTTCAATATTTTCTACCCATCCTCCAGCAGTCTCATTGGTAGACCCACTAAATGATATTTTGTTTCCTTCACAGTCCTCCATAATACCAACTTTCAAATGGAAAATACCGCTTTCTTCGACTATTTCCTCTTCGACAGGGTCGCCGTTGTGGTCACATACTATAGCGATCTTAATATCTATCATATCATTTGCTACCATCCACGCCAAGGCTAATGTATGATCTTTAAAAAATTCATCGTCTAAATCTTTTATATCATTTATGAATGCTTTTTCTAATATATCCTCAGGACTGTTATATCCTTCTTTAATTGCATCTACGTCATCTTTATTTAACCTTGCACAACAGATCAAACTCATATGACCTCCGTTGATAATAAACTCAGACATTCCCATTGCGCTTACAGCAAGAGTCGTCGAAGAAAAATATCCTGCTAATCTCTTGTAGTTGGTGACATTAGTCAATGCTGGAATGTAGAAATCTTCAAGTATATCATCGGATTCAGAGTCATACGAGTTTTTTAAACATAGATCCTTCAGGGACATTTAAACCACAACCAATAGATATATTACACATTAGTTCGCTGTATTTTAGTTGGCATTTTTTATAGTTTCGTTATGTACAGTTTTTGAGCATTGTCACAGTTTTCATTCTGTTGCAGATGGCAATTGTGACATCATTCAGATTAACTTAAAGATTGCGCTTAATAATAATCAAATGCAATCAACCAATTATAGAATATAAGAATCATAGAAATTTTGACTTTCTACAGTAGTTTATTGATTTGTAGTTATACTTATAAATTAACCGTTGTCTTCACACCACTGTCGCTTTACATCTATCATTGATATACTATATACAATGCTAAAGTATATAAGCTTTGTGTATGCAGAATAACCACGAATACAAAGATAGAACATATGATACAGCGCGGTGCGTTGTGTCATATCATAGCTTCGGGCTCAGATCTTAATGTCGGTTTCATACTGCATATAATGTTGGTCATATACAATATTTGAACTGTCCTTTTTGACAGTATCGCCAAATACGCTATTCTATTTGTTCTCTTTTTTCATAATTTATTACTCCTTAATCAAGCCTAATTTCCCAAATATGTAAACTGTTATTATTAATCCTGGAATGAGAGAAGGAGTCGTTATCATGTAACATTCCAAAGAAACTAATATAGAAGGGAGTGGTCTGTTATCAAGAAAATATCCTATCCATTTAGACTGGACTGGCTCAATAGGAGATACGTTGACATAATACATTCCATAAAGCCATAGGAACATGAAAAGATAAAAATAAATGTTGGTATATCCTATGGCTATTATAGATCTTCTATCAAACAAAAATCTATATATCAGAAATGTTAGCACTATCGTTGAAGTCATCATTAACAATGGTCCTATATTTCCTCCCCATATTTTCAGCATATTGTCTAGATTGTCTGTATGTAATGTCGCAAATACAGGTACGTACGATGTTGTCAGTAATAAAATATATCCAGAATTTTTTATGAAACTCGTTATCAGATATAAGGATTCTTCTTTCTTTGCTCGGTCGTAAAGATGAAAATTCGGCGACTGTGATATTAAATGACATATCATAATCAATACTGCCAATACCCAACAGCACCAAACGAAAAAACTCCAACTTATAAAAATTAAGTTAGATTTTTCTGAAATAATTAACGCAAACATTACTCCATAAATACCTCCCAATATCGAAATTGCGTTTATGGCACTAGAATACATAGTTATCAAATCTTCATTTGATATATTTTCATATGATCTCTTCACATTTTCAGAGGCTTTTGCAAATATTTCATTATGGTCAATACCCTTGGATAAAAGATAAAAAATAACCCATCCAGTTATTGCTAACAAATATACTAGTATGATAACTACGCCGCGATATTCTTCACAATAGCTAAATACGTCATTAATTCCATTAATAATGTATACGAGTCTGTCTATTATCATATTATACATTTCTAGTTCTATAATCACATACTTCTAGTTGTCATCGTTTTCATGATAGATAGTTTTTCAAATTATCAGTTCCTTAGTCCGTATTGTATGAACAATGGTCTAAATTTAAACTGACACAATGTTCATTGTTTAAATGTTCGCTTATATGTGCTCCACAAAATTTCTTTTCGCAAATCAGACACTGGGCATCTGGATTTCTTGGACAGTACACTCTTTTGTCATTTAAACACGAAGAACAATGTTCAATACCCATCTTCTTTTCCAATTCTACATCTCTCATTTTATCTCCTTTGGTCATTTGTCCCACCATTCCAAGCACCCAATCTTTCATCTCCAGACATTTCTTTTTCCTTGGTCATAATGGGGTATTGTATATACGATGCTAAAGTATATAAACCTTTCTTACGTAGAACGACTCCGAATGCAAAGATAAAACGTGTGACATAGCAGAATCGTACCATATCTCATTCTTGACATCAATTTCAGATTGCGTATAACGCAGCTTATGTGCAGTCTTTAAGATGTCAAATTTCAAATCTCTCTAAAACGTTAATATTTCAGCTAATTTTCATCAATTTCCAACTGGTTTTCGTTTTAAATAATAACAATGTTGCGACTCTCAGAAGATTACACCTATTTTTACAGAGTGATTTTAAAATTTCCAACTTCTGCTTCATAATGTCCATTTTTCAATTTCCACTTTGGATTTGTGAATGAATTTGCCTTATAAAATTTAGCAATATTTAACATATATGTAAGATCTATCTTGGACGATATGTCTGTGTTCCAATAAAATAATTGGCCTTTAGATATACTGTCATTAATCATATTTCTTAACACCTCATTATTTGGCATGTTTTGACGAACTCTTGATACATATATATCAAATTTTAGTAGTGCAAAAGCGTTTTCTTTCAGAATTTCTCTAGTTAATTTGTTATCAAGTGATTTAAATGCGTTGTGCATAATAGATATTGATGGGTCAGACGTCACTTTCAGAAGACACTCATCCAGTTGGATAATTAAATCGTCATAATAATTTATCCATTTCGTAGAATTACATATCGAATATTTTTCCTTCATAGCATTTTTCATAACCTTTTGTGTTTGACTTGGATATCTTTGAAAAACGTTGTTTATATGGTTCATGAAATCTCTGGAGACACCAACTTCACCTTTATTGAATATGTGATATTTTCTACACTCTGCTAATATCTTTCTAACATCATGGTCCTTTTTTAGTATTCTGTTTTTGCATAATTGTTCCGCTGGTAATACCTCCATCAGTCCTGCCTTCAGAGTCGTTTCTATGGCATATCCTAACATAATACCTCCCGCATGGAAATTACTGTTCATATAGAGTGATCTTCCAGCATGGTAATAATAATATCTTATGTCACAATATGAACCTCTATCTTCTGAATTAGTCATAAATAAATCCTATATATGAAGATGTAATTAAAATTTTCTCTGTTCTATATATAAAACGCGGTCAATATTGCCAATGTTGTTAGAACCGAAAAGTTTATGTCTTAATTTTAATCAATAGACATAAGAATTTCTATATTATCTTTTGCAATATCTAATGAAAATTGTTTTGGTATTTCTGCATTTAATGATTTATATGGTAAAATCTCCTTTGCTCCTAAGAACATTGGAAGCGCGATCTTATAATATCTTAATAATATATATCCAACACTGATAAGTATCGCGGCTTGTATTCCTTTGTCAAGTTGTATAAAGAATTTTAGACCTCCTTCTAATGTTTTTCTAATTTCTTCAATATTTTCTTCTTTCTGTCTTTCAAAATTGAGCGGAAATCCTGTCTTTCCTCCATATAGTCCTATAAATATCAAACTATAGTCTTTATGGTAAACTATTAGAATATCTGGGAGATAAATATTGCAACCGCATAAATCGTAATTTTTGATCTTTAGGTCCAATGACATATCTTGGTCATCATCACTGGTATTTAATTCATCAATAAATTCCCTATCGTTGCTATACGAACAATGGGTATGAAACATTATTGGAATTAGATGTTTTTCACAAGCATAATATATAGCTCTAGATTTTTCTTCTTCATTTGGCAAATATTCTTTAAATTTTTGTTGTGAGCCGTTAGCAACAAATATTAGTCCTTTTACTTCAAGTCTTTTATTATTCGCGCTTGCTTCACAAATGAAGGAACCGCCTATCTCCTGGTCAGAAATATAATTTCTTTCTATTTCTTCTATATACCATTTACTCACACTAAAAACTAAAGGAAGTTTGAGCCTAAAGGAATTATTATATTTATTTTCTACAATAAAATCTTTCTTCACTAAATCTTTAATCCAAGCCATATTTTTATATCATATGATTTCGCACTTTGAACATTCTATTTTAGAGTCCAAGCAAAGACTGCGCCTACTTAACAATAAGCGCAGTCTTTAAGTTGTAAATCCACATTTTCATACGTGACATCTTCTCCATTTTATCAATCATCCTTAAAATTTTTATATTTATCATTATTATAAAAACATGAAAATAGCTTCATACTGTTAAAAGATACAGTTATGTATTTGCTCACTATGATTGATTGACTACTTAATTTTTATCCTAAATCCATTATTCTATATCTTGCTTATTAATGACTCTTTTCACACAGAGGCAACCAACTCCTGCGATACTTATATAATTGTCCAATGTTATTATCGGATTTCTGTCTGGGATGATATTTAATTTCATCTTTAAGCCAAGTAATACCGCACTCATGAGTGCTAGAGTCAATTTAGGCAAATCTCGTGATAATAATATATGTTTATTTTCCAAATCTATTTCTTCTCCATGAATCATCTGTCTCATTTTCCATAATTTTTCTGTAACTATTTCGTCTACAGATAATGTATCTGTAAGGAATTTTTTCTGTGTCATACCTCTTACTTCTCTAATAGTTGATATACCGCAACCCTTTTTTGGGCAATTGGGAATTTCGTGGCCACAAGGTCCTTTATAAGGCTCTTTAATCTTTTTATCTTTGCTTAAAATCTCAAGACAAATCCAAAAATAAATAAATTTATCAATTATACAAGCCGACGATAATCCTTTGACATACCATCTTAATGCCTCACGAGTTCTCTTTCCAATATTTAAAATAATATCATCGAAAGTAGGAATAGTAGATGTTCGAATATTACCTAATGAATGAACTGATAGTGACTTAGCAAATGGATATCCAAGAGGAGGGGGATATAGTAAAACATCTCTCGTACAACCCTCTATAAATGGCTCGCTAGAATCTATTACTTCTAACTGAAATATACGAATATAAGTTTGTAACTGGAATGACAAATTGTCTATTATCATTTCCAGTACATATTCAACTTTATCAACAGCGTCTTCTGCACTATCGGCAATTGTGTCAATGACCAGGGTTGCTTGCTCATAGCCAATTGGAAAAGGTATTGTATCCCCTTTCCATGGACGTATTGTTATAGACATACCATTAAAAGATTTAATACTTTTTGAAGGTACTCTACTTTGTGACGATTCTGGAAAGCCTCCTAATGGAAAATTTATAACTGAAATTATTCTCCAGTTTTTAGCACTGACATCTTTTTTATCTTCTATTTTGCATGTTTTTTTCTCATTAATATTGTCTTCTTTTATCATATTTTGACTCTTTTGCAATATTATATTTTCTACATTCGATACATACCATGTCTTTTTCGTCTATAATTTTCATGATACATACTTTTTACTATATTTTCCATAAAATAGTATTATCATAATTTTTTCTCTTTATACGTTTTTCATCATCAAATAATTTATTCACTCAATGTAAACATTATAATATTATTCAATTTTTCGAAGACTTCTCTATTATAATTACCACATTTTATCTCTTCTGCTATTTTTTTAGATAACTGTACTCCAAATGTTGATTTATAGAATTTTTTCCCAGTTTTTTTTTCAATAAATTTTTTGAGATCTCCTTTTCCATTTCTTAGTTTTTCAACATCATATTTT
>Ga0187886_1001343_pt1 | contig 22812 bp, 20 predicted proteins | sample June2016WEW_20_1_FD_133001 | JGI IMG/M metagenome (GOLD analysis project Ga0187886, IMG submission 133001) | Peatland microbial communities from SPRUCE experiment site at the Marcell Experimental Forest, Minnesota, USA - June2016WEW_20_150 | ecosystem: Environmental > Terrestrial > Soil >... | reverse complement strand
GATCAGGCATTTGAAGCCTTCCTGTCGCGCCAGGGCTGCCATGGGGAGGACACCGCGCGTATGGCGCACCGCCCCGTCCAGGGATAGCTCGCCAACTACCAGCGTGCTGGTTACCTGTTCGGGTTCAAGGTCGCCGGTCAGCAGCATCACCCCCAGGGCAATGGGCAGGTCGTAGGCTGGGCCTTCCTTGCGGATTGAGGCTGGCGCCAGGTTGACCACCAGCCGTTTGCGCGGAATGGTCAGGCCGGCATTTTTGATGGCCGCCTGGACGCGGTTGCGCGACTCCTGCACGGCTTTGTCCGGCAGGCCGACAATGTCCATGCCGGGCAGGCCTGGACAGGTATCCACTTCGACCTCGACGACCACGCCGTCCAGACCGATAACCGCACAGGAATAGACACGCGAAAGCATGGGTTAAGTGTAGATGAGGGCCCTTGAAATGTCAAATAACAGCGCAGTCTGTCTCTGCCGGGCTGGTTTACTCAAACCTCATCTACCGCCGCTGCAACCAGGTCCATGAAAATCGGATAATCGCGAAGATAAACGAAACCAGGCGGGTCGCCCACCCGGTTGCGAATCATGATTGCCACGATGCCCAGGGGGGGCATGATTACCAGTACGCTGTGCGCCGCCCCGCCATGGCAGTAGGTTCCATAGGGCACGATGTGGCCCAGCTCGGGTGAATCGGGGGTGGCCTTGATCCACCAAAACAGACCGCGATGCAGATAATTGGCTCGCCCCGGCATAGGATACTGGCAGGTGGTCATCATCCTCACCGTCAACGGGGCGATGATGCGTTTACCATCCAGTTCACCTTCGTGGAGGAGCATGTTCCCGACCACTGCCAGGTCGCGGGCATTGCTGATCAACCCGCCCGCCACCGAGCCAGTCTGCCTGGCCTCTTTGGTGGCGTGCCGCCCGCCCATCCAGGAATCGTTGATGATGCTGGCAATGTCTTTGGCAGTTTCGTCGTCAAAATCCCAACCAATCCGCTTGAGGTTCAGCGGATCAAATACCCGCCGCTGGATCATCTCCGGCACCCTTTCGCCGCCGGCGCGGTAAAGGACTTCTCCGAGGATGGTGACCGCGATGTCGGAATAAACGTGCCAGGCGCCGGGCTCGAACACCACCCCGCGCACCGTCCGGTACATGGCATGGCGGAAGTAGGTTTCCGGCAAGGATTCGCCCGGACGCTGGTCGCGCCAGCAGCCGCCAAAAGCGGCATCGGCGCCCGGCAGGCCGCTGGAATGGGTCGCCAGGTGCCGTACGGTGATTTTAGCCAGGTCGCCTTCTTTGAATTCCGGGATATACTCGGAGACTTTTTCGTCCAGCCACATCGTGCCATCCTGGATTAGCAGCGCCAGGGCTGTAGCAGTGAGACCCTTGGTGATCGACATCAACGGGGTCATCGTGTTGGCATCGTAGGGCGGGGCCTCCGGCGATGGACTGCGCTTGCCCCAATACCATTCCCCAACGATCTTATCATGGCGCATCACCAGTACTGCTCCACCACTGCTTTCGATCTGGTTCCCCACACGTTGGGCATAGTCTCGTGATTTCAACAGCCGCGCCGAAGACATACCGACTTCTTCGGGTGATACAGTCTCAAGTTTCATCGGATCCTCCTCCAGAAAACCGGTGGATAGAAACAGCAATATATCCAAAAAAGCCATTCATTCTATAATGCAACCAACCTGTTTTAATTGTACAATAATAATAATGGGATTGGGGTAAATTCTGGGTTAAAAGGAGGGAGGGTTTCATGTCGAATACTTTCATTTCAGAAATGTGCCAGCCTCCTATGGAAAAACAACAGGTCGAGCTGGTCGAACGCAAAGGCATTGGCCATCCGGATACCATGTGCGATGCCATTATGGAACAGGTATCCATTGACCTTTGCAAGGAATATAAGGCGGTTTTCAACCGCGTCCTCCACCACAATATCGACAAAGGCATGTTGATCGCCGGCAGATCAGAACCATTTCCGGGAGGCGGCCGGGTGCTGGAAATGATGCGCATCTTGTTTGGCGACCGGGCTACTTCCAGGTTTGATGGAAAACGCATCGATGTTGGTGGGATCGCTGAAGAAGCCGCCAAGAAATGGATCCGCCACAATTTGCGGTTCGTCAATCCGGGACATCACATTATTTTCCAGAATGAACTAAAGGAAGGCTCACTGGAGCTTACCAGCATTTTCGAACGGCAGATTGTTGTGGCCAGTGATACGGTTGCCGCAGTGGGTTATGCCCCATTGACCGAGACTGAACGCCTGGTGCTGGCGGCAGAACGCTACCTGAATTCCCCCGAAGTCAAAGAGAAATTCCCTGAATCCGGTGAAGACGTAAAAGTGATGGCTTACCGGCACGACCGTGTGTTGTTGCTGACGGTTTCATTGGCCTTTGTGGCTCGTTTTGTTCCGGATGTCAAATTTTATTTTGAGCGCAAGGAAGAAATTCGCCAGTCCCTGGAAGCTCACCTTTCCAGCCAGCCGCACAGCATGGATTCGATCCAGGTAATGATCAACACGTTGGACGATCCGGAGCGCGGTAATCGCGGCATGTACCTGACCGTGCTGGGTACTTCAGCCGAGGGAGCCGACGGCGGCCAAGTCGGACGCGGCAATAAAGTCAACCGGCTGATTGCTTACAACCGGCCCTCCAGCTCTGAGGCGGTGGCTGGCAAGAATCCGGTCAGTCACGTAGGAAAAATTTATTCTGTGCTGTCATATAAGATCGCTGAGGATATTTGCGAACGCATCCCCGGGGTGAACGAAGCAAACGTGTGGCTGGTTTCTCAAATAGGTCAGACAATTGATAAACCTTTGCATGCCTCTGTACAACTTTCCCTGCAGCAAGGTGTCACTTTAAACGATGTCCAGCCGCAAATCGAGGCAATGTTCAACGGCCGCCTGTCCCACATCTACGAATTCACCCAAGATCTAAGTGACGGAAAAATTTCTGTCTGGTAGCGGCGAAATGGTGTCCATTGCCTACCTGGCCGATTATCCACAGCATCTTCCTACTGTAGCCAGTTGGGTATATACCGAGTGGGGGCATTACAATCCGCTCCTGACCTTGCAGGATTTCGAAGCGACTTTTCGCACCCATCTCGTGCGGGAAGCCATCCCGTTGACCGTGATTGCTTTATGGGATGGTCTGCCGGCAGGCACGGCTAGCCTCTATGTCCAGGATATGAGTATTCACCCCGAGTTGTCTCCCTGGCTGGCTGCGGTGTATGTTCCCACCGATCATCGTAACAAAGGGATTGGGTCAAAGCTGGTCGGCGTAATCGAAAATATCGCCAGGTCTCTGCGTATCGGCAGGCTGTATCTTTGGACGCCAGACAAAGAACATTTTTACAGCCAGTTAGGCTGGTTAGTCATTGAAAGACCGGTTCACCTGCACCAAAAAGTGGTGTTGATGGCCAAAACGATTTTGCCAGATTGATGGGTAGATAATTCGATATCGACCTGGACTCAGGAGAAACCATTCGATCCTTCCAATATACTTTCAATCATCATTGCGGAGGGCATAATGATCAGAATTGGCGTCGTCGGAGCCGGGATTTGGGGAACCATGCACGCCCGCGCTTATGCGCAAAACCCCCTGGTGGAGCTGGTGGGAATATGCGACCTGAACGAAGAACGGGCGGGCAAGGTTGCCGCACAATATGGCATACCAAAGATCTTTAGCCAGGTCGAAGGTTTGCTGGATGAAGGATTGGATGGCATTTCGGTTGCCACCCCGGACGATGCCCATACCGCTATCGTTCTGAAAGCCGCTGCCAAAAGGGTCCATATCCTGGTTGAAAAACCGCTTGCCACCACCCTGGAAGAATGCCGGTTGATGGTCGATGCCGCCGAAAAAGCTGGAGTTTTCCTCATGGTAGACTGGCATAACCGTTGGAATCCACCTTATTATTACGCCTGGAAAACCATTCGTGAGGGGGAATTAGGGGATGTACTTTACATCTATTATCGCTTAAGCGACACAGTCTATGTCCCTACCCGAATGCTGCCCTGGGCGAATAAATCGACTGTCATGTGGTTCCTGGGCAGCCATTCTTTGGATACTACCTGCTGGCTGATGGGCAAGAAGCCCGTGAGGATTTACTGCCAGAAAAGGCAGGGTTTGTTGGCAAGTATGGGTGTGGATACCCCTGACCTGTACGTGACCATGCTTGAATTCGAGGGCGGCGCCCTGGCTACTATCGAAAACACCTGGATCTTACCTCAACAGTCGCCCACCTTGATCGACCACAAGTGTGAAATTCTCGGCACGAAAGGAGCTATTTATCTCGATCCAACCCATAACCGCAGTTATGCCCAGTATTCTCCCAAAACTACATTGGGCTACCCTTTTCTTTCCTACCCTGATTTAATCATCAGCCCGGAGATTTACGATAAGCAAAAGGGTTTCGCTGTCGAGAGCATGTACCATTTTGTCGACTGCATCCGCAATTCCATCCAACCGCTGGCCACCGGAATGGATGGCTTATTGAATACCAGCTTGATCCTGGCGGCCGAGCAGTCGGCTTTGACGGGTCTCCCGGTTGATCTTCAAAGGTGATTTAAAACCTGTCTTACAAGCTGCAAAATCAGGTATCTTCTCGCTCCCGTTGGTGTTTCATTAAAGGTTTTATCCACGGTTACCCAAATCGAATATCCCCTGATTCTTCCTATAGAAACCTGAACCAGGGGTCCGGCGAGGTATCGATGCCCAAAAATTATGAGCTGATGATCAAGGATTTGATCGATTGGTTGGACAATTGGCCTGGGATGGGAGAAGCCCCTGAAAAGGCGCACATGAGCAGTGATCTCTACCCCTATACCCATTTGTTTTCACCCATCCAGGTCAATCAAATGCGCCTTAAAAACCGACTTGTAATGGGGCCTATGGGCAACATTTCCCTGGCGGAGGAGATGGGTCGGCCTTCTCAGAAAATGATCGATTACTTTACCGAGCGCGCCGCAGGCGGAGTGGGCCTGATTACATCGGGATTGATCCCGGTCAGCCAGAAAGTCGATCCCACGGTCACCGAACCTGGCGACCGCAGCATTTTTCCTCGCATCGATGGCTCCCGTACGGTCTTTTCCGGCTGGCGGATCCTAGCCGAAGCTGTGCATGCCTTTGGAGCGCGCTTTTTCATCCAGCTCACTCCTGGGTTAGGTCGGGTCGGTTCGCCGGAATGTTTGCTCAAGAAACACACCCTGCCTGTTTCTGCCTCCTGGAATCCCAATTTTTACCTGCCGGCCTTACCCTGCCGTCCTCTCACGGATGGCGAATGTTGGAAGATCATCCATGCAGCCGGGCAGGCGGCCGCGGATGCTAAGGCTCTCTTGATTGATGGTGTCTACCTGCACGGGCATGAGGGCTACCTGGTTGAACAGCTAACTAATCCAGCTTTCAACCGGCGCAAGATCGGGCGTTTTGCGGGCTGGCAGGTTTTTGGTATTGAGACAGTAAAAGAAATCCGCCGGCGCACCGGACCGAATTACCCGTTGATGTACCGGATTGACCTGAGCCTGGCGTTGAATGCAACCTATGGCGAAAAGATGCAGACCGTCAGCCCACTCAAACATTTCAGAAACGAGCGCACGGTGGATATGACGCTGGATTATATGGGCAGCCTGGTTAAAGCCGGAGTGGATCTTTTTGACGTGGACCTGGGCTGCTATGACAACTGGTGGCTTCCGCATCCCCCCAACTCAATCCCTTCCGGGTGCTTTCTGCAGGTGTCCGAGATCGTTAAAGAGTTTTTCAAACAGGAAAATGTCCTTTCGAACGCCGGCCTGCCGGTGCCCGTAGTAGGGGTGGGTAAACTGGGTTATCCGGACCTGGCCGAGCAGGCTTTGCGGGATGGGAAGTGCGATATGGTGATGCTGGCGCGCCCGCTCCTGGCTGATCCACATTGGGCCAACAAGGCTTATGCTGGCAAAACGCGCGAAATCCGCCCCTGTATTGGCGACCAGGATGCCTGCCTGAACGAATTTATCGAAGGCGGGCACCCGCAGTGTTCGGTAAATCCCCGCACCGGCTTTGAGGACGTAATCGAGCGTGATCTGCAACCAGCTCAAAAGCCGCTTAAGGTAGCGGTGGTCGGGGCAGGACCGGCGGGGGTAAAATGCGCCGTAACGGCCGCATTGCGTGGCCACCAGGTGGTCCTTTACGAAAAGAACGCTCATATTGGCGGGATGCTGCTGCCGGCCGCACGGCCGAGGATCAAGTACGAGATTGCCAACTACCTGGATTATTTGTGCAATCTGGTCGAGCGTACGGCTGAGAACCATGCGCTGACTTTAAAACTGGACACCGAGGTTACTATCAGCTTGCTGGAAAACGCTGGCTTTGACGTGATCGTGATCTGCAGCGGTGGGAAATTCGTTCTTCCACCCATCCCGGGCGTGGAAAGTCCGCAGGTGCCAAACGCCGCTGAGGTATTGATAGGAGCGGAAAAAGCTGCCCAGGCGCAAAATATCGTGGTTGTGGGTGGTGGGGTGATTGGCTGCGAAAGCGCGCATTTTCTGGCGGTCGAAATGGGCAAGCGGGTAACCGTCATCGAGATGCTGCCAGAGATCATGAAGGGGGTGTGCACTGCCAACCGCGGTCACCTGATTCGCATGTTGGAAAAGGCTGGTGTGAAACTGTTGAACTGCTCTCGCCTGGTGGAAATCCAGCCTGGAAAGGCATTGGTAGAGCGCAATGTGTCCGGGACAGTCCCCGACCCATATAATACCTGGTCGCCGCTCCTGCCGGAAAATATCAGCAACCCGTTGGCGCGCCCGTTGCGCACAGAAATCCGGGTATTTACCATTGACGCCGACCTGGTCGTCCTGGCCAGCAGCCTGCAGCCGGATCAAGAACTGTATAACGCCTGTCTTCAGGGCAGAAGCGCCGCGCAAATCTATCAAATTGGCGATGCGTTTGAAATCAAGGGGGTATTCGAAGCAGTGAAAGCCGGGTTTGCGGTTGGCCGGTTAATTTGATCTCCAGGAGGTATTAAAATGCAATCAGTTCGAATGTTTCTAAATGATGAAGAAAAAGCCATTCTGGAGGGAAAACAGGGCGCTACCCTTCAGAAAGTGATGCATTCCGTTGTCCTGTATGGAGAGGCCTTTAACGCCGGGCGCCTGGTGCAGGTGGAAGGCGCGCCCCATTTTGTCACTTCTTTCGGGGCGAGCATGATCAAGCCCTATTTCGCCATGATGGACGAGTTGATCGTGGCAGGGCTGAAATCACAACGTCCCTTCACGGTTGACCCGCGCCCGGTCGATTTTGATAGTATCAACCCGGGTTTGCTGCCCGGCCTGGTTTCGCGGTTGATCTATGGTAAGCAAGCTTTTTACGAGGATCAGCTCCGTAAGGTCGGGCTGAAAAACGATAATGCTTTCTCATGCGCCTGCTACCTGCCCGAAGTAGGGAATATCCCCGCGTATGGTGCCCTGCTGGCCTGGTCAGAGTCCTCAGCGGTGGTGTATGCCAATTCAGTTCTGGGGGCGCGCACCAATCGCAATTCGGCCGGTATCGATTTGATGTGCAATATCCTGGGAAAAGCGCCATTATTTGGCTTGCTGACCGATGAGGGCCGGCGAGCTACCTGGCTGGTGGAAGTCAAAACCAGTCGCAAACCCAACCCGCAATTATTGGGCAGCGCCATTGGAATAAAGGTGGTCGAGGATGTGCCTATGATCGTCGGGCTGGATAATTTCCTTGGAAATTCTTTGGACGAGACTGCCAGTGCTTATCTTAAGGATATGGGCGCAGCCAGCGCCTCCAACGGCGCAGTCGGCCTGTATCACGTAGAGAACCTGACCCCCGAAGTGAAGCAGGCTGGCCGAGCGATCCTGGCTGAAGGGTACCAGTCTTACCTGGTAGACGATGCTGAACTGGAGCGGGTCAGATTGGCCTACCCGGTGCTGTGGAAAAATATCAATGCACGCCCCAGGTTGGCCTTTATCGGCTGCCCACACCTCAGCCGGGGGCAGGTGGTGGAATGGGCGACTCGCTTTGAGGATGCGCTGGCGCGTAAAGGGAAGGAACGGCTTAAGTTGCCGGTCTATATGTGCTCGGCGCCAGACGTGATCGATGCAGTTAAAAAAGATCCCGTGTTGATTGGCAAGCTGAGGAAGCTGGGCGCCAGGTTGACGCCTATATGCCCGCTGATGTATATGAACAATCCACTTTGCGCCAGGCAGCCTATCGTGACCAATTCTAATAAGCTGCGCACCTATTCAACCGCTCGTTTCTTCCTGGATGAGGATCTACTGGAAATCGCCGTCAATGGGTTTATGTCACAAGGAGCTAGCCATGGGTAAAAATTTTCAGGGTCGCCCGGTTCTCGCCGGACACTGCACGGGAAAGGCGCTGGTTTCCCATTCGGGGCTGAACACATTGGCCTCTTTCCAGCAAAGTATTATCCTGAAAGCAAGGAAAGCAGTCTGCACTGATCAGAACAATCCTGACCTGTTTAAGAAAGTGATGACTGGCGCCATCTTATGTCTGCCGGTGACGATTGGCTCCACCACCGGCGGGCTGGCCCTGGAGACTGCTGCCCAAATGGGGATAGCTCCTTCGGCTATGTTGTTCTCCGATCATATCGATTCTCTGGCAGCCGCGGGTGTGATCCTGGCGGACGTATGGGTAGGCAAACGTATCATCGTGGTCGACCAGTTGGGTAAAGAGTTTCTCTCCTCCGTAGAACAAGGCCAGAGGATTGAAGTATTTGAGGATGGGCGCGTAGAGATCCAAATTGAAGGTAAGTAATCTCTGGTTTTGTTTTTAGGTTTACAATTACCCCTATGGCTGGGAAACGCAGGGTATTTTTGATTATCCTGGGTATCGCGATCTTGGGGATGCTGGGCCTTTCAATTGGGTTAACCGGCCTGTCATTTCAACCCGGGAATATGCTTCCAGCAAATGGGACTCTGCCATACGGAAATTACCAGGGATTTGACCTTCCTGGCGGGCCGATGCTGCTCCAGGCTCTCCGCATTATCTATATCATCGCCTTGCTGGTACTGCCAGTCGTGATGATCTACCTGATCATATCGCCAGTTGCCAGGCGGCGGTTGCTAAAATTCTTAGTGCGCATCCTGCCATTTGTTGTGGGACTTTACCTTTTTATACTGTTTCTTAAAAGGCTGCAAGACACCAATCCACAAAGTACCCCATTAATCCTTGGGGGATCAGGCACTCAACCCGCTCCGTCTGTTTTACCCACTCCGGCGCCAATCCCTGGGCCATCCGAGACCGCTATCGTATGGATCAGCGCCGGAATATCCCTGGTCACGGTGTCTGCCCTTGCGTGGGCGCTGTGGCTGCTATGGCGAAGACGTAAGCTTGATTTATCTCCAAACCGGCTTATCGCCCGGCAGGCGCAATCTGCCCTGGATTCCCTGCAGGCTGGCGGTAATTTGAAGAACACGATTGTGCGGTGTTATTACCAGATGAGTGCAGTCATCAATAAACAGCGCGGAATACTGCGCAGCCAGGCGATGACTCCCCACGAATTTGAGGAATACCTGACCACACGCGGCTTACCTGGCGAACCGATCCACCAACTTACCCACCTTTTTGAAGAAGTTCGTTACGGTGATCTGGAGGCTGGATTGGCCGGAGAACAGGTGGCTCTGGACTGCCTGAAAGCGATTGTCGACGCTTGCGGGAGAACAGGTTGAAGAATAAATTATCGTCCGGCAAGATCATCCTACTGGCCATTCTGGGAATTTTGCTGGCGGCTGCCCTGACGCTGGCCCTGACTGATCTGGTTCGCAACGTTTTAGCCATACCCATAACCCACATACTTTATTTCCTTGGGTTGTTGGTGAAAAGTACCCCCCAGGTGATTTTTTGGGGGCTGCTGCTGCTTTTCTTGCTGGTTGTGGCTGGTAAGAGCGTGCAGGAAAACCGCCGCCATGAACTTCCGGAATTTGTTGCTACGCTGCGGTCTCCCAAACATGAGCGGATCGCCTTCTGGGCCAACCACATCAATATGGCCTTGCGAGGTGACCATTATTCGCGCACCCGCCTGGCGGAATTCCTGGCCGGTATGGTTATAGAACTGTTTGCTCAGGAAGAGCGTGTTTCCACAGTTGAGGTCCGCCAGCAGCTCGAGCATGGAGAACTGGACCTGCCGCCTGAAATCGAAAATTACCTGAAAGCTCGCTTTACACAAGGTACCATTACCAGGCCGAGTTTTTGGCAAAGGGTCGAAGATAAACTAGCCCGTTTTTGGAATTCCTTCCCTGGAAAAAACAACCTCGACCCAGGCGTTCTGCCTGACCATCTTACCCGGCAGGAATTAGAGAGAATAATCCAATATCTGGAAGATCGATTGGAGGTTGAACATGTCGGTTGACGTTGCACAGGTGGCAGCCCTTTCTGACCTGGTAGTAGCGCAGGTCGAAAAAGCCGTAGTTGGGAAGCAAGCCGTGCTCAAGATGATCATGGCGGCCATTCTATCAAGCGGTGGGCACGTGCTGCTCGAAGATTATCCAGGTCTGGCCAAGACGCTGATCGCCAACAGCTTTGCTACGGCGTTGGGGCTGTCTTTCAAACGCATCCAGTTCACCCCCGACCTGCTCCCCGGGGATATCACCGGTGGATACGTATACGACCGGTCGCAAAATCAATTCCTTTTGCGCAAAGGGCCCATCTTTGCCAACATTATCCTGGCTGATGAAATTAACCGCGCCTCTCCACGTACCCAGTCAGCCTTGCTCGAAGCTATGCAGGAATACCAGGTAACCCTGGAAGGCGATACCATGCGGCTGCCTGAGCCTTTCATCACCCTCGCCACGCAAAACCCAATTGAATATGAAGGGACCTTCCCTTTACCTGAAGCACAGCTTGACCGTTTCATCATGAAACTGTCGGTGGGATACCCCGCAGTAGAAGATGAACGCCTCATTCTCCAACGCCGGCGCGACCGCCGGCGCGATGAATTTTCTTTACAGCCAGTAGCTGATACGAAACGCCTGCTTGAAATCCGCCAGGCGGTTGAGGAAGTCCACCTCGACTCTGATATTGAGGATTATATCGTCCAGGTTGTCACTAAGACGCGCCAGCATCGCAAGGTGGTGGTGGGTGCCAGCCCGCGCGCTACCCTGGCCTTACTGAAATTGACCCGCGCCTGGGCTGCCATGCATGGACGCAGCTACGTGCTGCCGGATGAAGTGAAACTGTTCGCCAGGCCGGTCTTGATCCATCGTTTGATCCTGGAGCCCGACCTATGGACCCAGAGAAATGCTGCTGAGGATGTGGTAGCGGACATTTTACGCACTGTACCTGTACCGGTCATCAAGGAAGTTGAATGACCCGGCGGTTCCTGCTGCTGATCTTCTTCCTTTATTCCTTGCTGTTCCTGGGTTTAGCCAGCCGGACAGGTGCAGTTATTGCCCTAGCGATCCCTTTTGCAGTATACCTGGGCGCCGCGCTTATTTTTATCCCCGATAAGCCGGAATTGAGCGCCCGGCGGACACTCAGCACGCAACATGTCACACAGGGAGTAACCGTAACCGTCAGGCTTGAAATTACCAATCTTGGTGAAAAGGTTGAAGAACTGCTTGTGCAGGATGTTCTGCCCGCCGAGGTTGAGCTGGTCCAGGGAAAGACCAGGGGGGTGGCGACCCTGTCTCCTGGAAAAACGGTTGACCTGGAATACGAAGTAAAAGCCAAACGGGGCCGCTATATTTTCAATTATGTAAAGGCCACAGCCACAGATTACCTGGAATTATTTGAAAGGAGGGTCACTCTGGAAGCGCATGCTGATCTGCTGATCCTCCCGCACGTGCAGAAACTGCACTCCATTCCCATCCGGCCGTTACGCACGCATGGGTTTTCAGGCCCGATTCCCTCCCGTAAAGTAGGGTCAGGGGTCAATTTCCTTAACATCCGGGGATACCAAGCCGGCGATCCTTTGCGCTGGATTAATTGGCGGGTCAGCGCTCGCCATACTGATGAGTTATTTTCAAACGAATTTGAGCTGGAGCGCATTGCCGATATCGGGATAATCCTGGATGCTCGCCAGCAGAGCGATGTAGAAGCGCAGGATGGCAACCTATTTGAATATGCGGTTCAGGCGACCGCTTCTCTGGCAGATGCTTTCCTGGGGGATGGAAACCGGGTAGGCCTGCTGATTTATGGTAGGGGAATGGAATCGACCTTTCCTGGTTATGGTAAAAAACAACGGCAGCGTATATTACAGTCGCTTGGACGCGCCAGGACGGGCAACAGCTATGCCTTTAAAAGCCTGGAAAATTTACCCACTCGTTTCTTCCCTTCCGGATCTCAAATTGTATTGGTCAGTCCTCTTGACCGTGAGGATGTTCGCGTCTTAATTCAGTTGCGCGCCCTGGGTTACGAGTTGATGGTGGTCAGTCCAGATTCGCTCTCTTTCGAAGCCAGGCATTATAAAGAAGAAAAAACCGCCGGCCTTGCCAGTCGCGTAGCCAATTTGGAACGAGCCATGATGATTCACAGTCTGAGACGAGTTGGCATCCCGGTGGTAAATTGGCAGGTAGAAAGCTCTCTGGATAATGCGCTGCACCGCACGGTCAGTTTAATGGTGAAAAAACAGCATATTTTAAAGGTGTCCAAATGAATCTGATCAGGCGCATTCTCATTATCAGTATTGTTTTTGCCGCTTTTTCGGTGGCAATCGGCTATGGGATGGGGAGTTTGTGGTTGATCGCCCCGGTTTTTTTGATTGTTGGTGGGGGATGGGTTTATTTTGAATGGCGCGGCTGGGATTGGCCTGCTTCTATATTTTTGATCGGTTTTGTCGCTGCCTGTGTTTTTGGCATGCTGCTCGTGCTTTCCCCATTAATCATGCTGTTGGGTGTCCTGGCAGCTCTGCTTGCCTGGGACCTTGACCACATGTCCAGGCGCTTGAAAGGCGTTCACGAGGAATGTATGGCAGAGCGCATGGCTAAAGAGCATCTTCTGCGGTTGATGCTGGTTAATGGCTGCGGTCTGGTGTTGGCAAGCGCCGCTTTGCTGATCCGGACGCAGATTAGTTTTATGGGAGCGATTGTCCTGTCTGTATTGGTTATCCTGGGGGTTGGTTTTACCGTCGGCTACCTGCGCAGGATAGCCTGATTGCCCTTCTTATTTGAGTAGTTCAATCAAAGCTAAAGCATTCGCCGGAGCGTAACCTTCGTAGTCATTGTTGAAGAAGATATAGACACGTTCCGCCCCATCGGTTTTCATTTGGCGGGCTTTCGAGGCGATTTCCCGCAATTCATCGTCAGAATAATTGTATGAGTACCAGTGGTGGCGTCCGTGCAGCCGCATGTAGCCGGTAGAAGACGTCACCCAGCCGGTAAATTGGAAGCGCGGGGATTCGGCGTCGCAGAAAACCGCGCCTGCCTCTTGCAACAGCGCCCGGATTTCATTGTTGTACCAATCCTCTCTGCGAAATTCCACCGCCACCTGGCGCGGGTTCCCGAACGTCTGGATGGCGCGCCTGAGGCGCGCTGGATCGTAAGGCATGTCAGGGGCGATCTGCAGCAGAACCAGGCCAAGTTTTTCACCCAGCAGGCTGGCTGAATTCCAGAACTGGTGGATGTTCTCTTCTGCATCCAGCAGATATTTCCGGTGTGTGATCAGTTTGGGCGCTTTCAGCACGAATTTGAAACCGGTGCCAACCCGATCCCGCCAGTTGAGGTAGGTCTGGTCATTGAAGAATCGGTAAAAAGTAGCATTAATTTCGACCGCTGGAAAAAGGTTCACGTAATAATCAAACCAGCGGTTCTTCGGCAGCCCGGCAGGGTAAAAACATCCTTTCCAGTGATCGTAAGTCCAACCGGAGGTTCCGACGAGAAAAGAAGCCCGATCCATTTCCATAAGATGTGACAAACTCGTAGGCTAGGTCAGCTTGCATTTACCGGGTGGCAGCCAATTTCTTGCGACGTTCCAGTTCGGCGCGCATTTCAGCGTGCTTCTGGCGCGAAATCGGATACTTATAGACCGCCACGAAAGAGAGCAGCAAGATAACCGCCGGCGCCAGGCTGACGAAGATGCGTAAAGCCATCAATACTGCCGGGGGTTGCACCGGCAGGGCGCCTCCAGGCACCTGATTGATATAGCCGGTCAAGGCAAAGACGTAGTTCGACATGGCCAGCCCGAGTGAAATGCCCAACTTTTGCAGAAACACGAAGAACCCATAGAATATGCCTTCACGACGCTGCCCGGTTTCAAGCTCATCCATCTCGACTACGTCCGGGATCATGCTCCAGGGCACCAGATAACCGTTGCTCACGCCTGCCCCCGCCAGGATTGCCATGATAAAAAGAAAAGTGATTTGGCCGGGTTGGATGAAGAACAGGATGATCTCGACCACGACCCAAAAAGACATCCCTACGTAATAGATATTTTGCTTACCAATTTTGCTTGAAACCTTAGCCCAAATCATCAGGAAGATAAAGGCGGAAAACTGCACAGCCAGCACTAGGAACCCGAATGAGGATTCCGCCCCGATCCAATATTTGACATACAACAACAGGTTGTTCTGGACGAACTGGATTGCCAGCCAGGAGAGTAAATAGATGACGGTCACGCTGACAAAAGCTTTGTTTTGGAACGCAATGCGCAGCCCTTTGAAGAAACCTGGCCCTTTGTCGTCCGGATTTTCAGCCCGAGCCTTCACCAGTTCCTCATAATGTTTTTCGCGGGTAAAGAAAAATGTGATCCAATTGGCGCCCACAATCAAGATTGCCCAGCAAGCCGCGGCAACTGCATTTCCGGTATAAGGGTTGCCGACTGCGCTGACGATCTGTGTATGAAAGAAGACCGCCAGCACCCCTCCCATTATGGAAAAACTCAAGCGGTAGGAGGAAAGACTGGTCCTTTCGTCGTAGTCGTGGGTCAGCTCTGGCGTCATTGCTGAATAAGGCACGTTGGCTGCTGTGTAGGCACCATCCAGCAGGAAAGCTACCGCCAAGTAATACCAGAATTTAGCGGTTTCGCTCCATTGTGGCACCAGCCATTGTGCAAAGAAAAGCAGTCCAAAAGGCACCGCTGCAAAAAGCAGCCACGGGCGTCGGCGTCCCCAATGCGATTTCGTGCGATCGGTCAGTGCGCCAACGATCGGATCGTTGACTGCATCCCAAATTTTTGTTACCAGGAAGATCGTCCCAACCAGGGCAGGGTGCAGGCCGACCACATCCAATAAGAAGGCGTTCAGCAAGAAACCATTTACTCCGGAAACAATCGCTGGCGCCAGGTCTCCAACCCCATAGGCCAGCTTGGCGCCAACGCTCATCTTCTCCGAATCAGGCTTCGACGACAGCGACATGGTAAACTCCTAACGGGGGAAATGGATTATTATACCAATGAACCTTAGTTATTCCCCTCTACCTACAGGGCTCATTAGGATTTACCTTGGAAGGTCCCCAGATTTTGGGGTGTCATGACACACCAAAATCTGGGAGTTCACCCCAGCTATTCCCAGAGAACCACCTACGGGCCAGTACATTTCAGGGTGATATTGACTTTAGGAAACGCCTGGTGGTTAGGATCGTCAATGTAGATCCTTTCCCAATCGTGGTAGGTGTTAGGTTTAGCTCCGTAAGTCCAGGTGGTCGTAACTGTTTTTGTTCCTGCCCCTGAAAATGTTAGAGTTTCTGATGAGCTTGAAGAACTATCGCTGCGATCCCAATGGTAGGTAACGGTGCCGGCTTTGTTCACCTTTATTTTCGCTGTCCAGGTGAACTCGTGTGGACAATCGCCGGTAAAACTACTGTCGTCTACCGTGGTGGTAATCGAAGTAACCGCAAAAGTAATTTCGGTGGGCGAACCGACCGTGATCTTGACCCAGAAAGCCTGGTTGGCATTGCTGCCCCACCCAAAGATTGCCCCGCCGGGGTTGCGCATTTTATAAAAGCCGGTATAGCTCTTAGGAGTGGTGGGTGATGTCAGGCTTACTGAGACATTGATAGTCCCATTCGGAGCTACACTGGTCGTGATCGGAATCTGCGCTGGTGAACTCATGGCATCCCCATTGAAAAAGACCACCGAATACCCCGGGCCCCAGGTCGTGGTGCCGGCATTGGTAAGCTGCCAGGTCTTCGTGAAAGTCGTACCCGGATCGACCACTGTGTCATCCGGGTAAGTAATATCTTTGACATTCCCTAGTTTATCCAACGGGCCAATGGTGGAGGTTGGCGGGATCTGTGTCCAGGTAGCCACCGGCCTAGAAGTATCCGATGGCTCTGGGGTGTCGGCTGAAGCAGACGGCGCCAGTGTGTTGGTGGGCTTTTGAGGCGGTTTGGCAGTCTCTGCCATTTGTGTGCTCAACGCCTGGACAGTTAGCGCGGCAGCAGTACCGACCACATCTTGAACTGGGGTGGAGGATGACATTCCCAAAGGCAGGTTGCATGAGCTAATCACTAATGAGAAGCAAATAACTAAAGATAGGCTTGGAACCAGTTTCTTCATTTCTCCTCCTTGGCGCGTCAACGAAAATAGTGCTGAATATATTTTATACCAGATTAAAAAAGATATTTCCCAGGATATATCTTCTAATTATTAAACGTTCAACCCCTCAAAAAGTTCCCCTGGTTATCCAGTCCTGGAACGGTCCTGCCAGTTACGCAGTGTGATCATCACCCGTTTCCAAAATTCTTGCAGCAGGTTGACTTTTTCTCCATCAATCTCGTGCTTGCTGTAACGGGCTTCAACGAAAGAATCAGTGAGCGCATCAATTTCATTTTCAACTTCTGGCAGCGAAGTGCGCAAGGTCTGCTCGAATTGGAGTGGGGTTTGATGGAGCTTGCGCGGCAGCCCGTGCTGACCGCTGCGGCGGATCAGGGTCAGGTAATAGAAAATGACTTTCTGGCGTGGAGGAAGGCGGCGCGGGTTGGAGTACGCGGAGTTCTCAGCATTTGTCTTCGCTGAAAGAACCGACCGGCCTCTCTGAAATGTAGCTGCCAGTGTATCCGAGATCTGTTGATTCACCCCCCGCAGCCAGGACCAAATGGATTTCAGTCCGGCGATGAACCAGGCAATAAAGGAGAGGCGTCCAAGAGAAGAAATTAGAACTTTATTTTGGATCACATACGTCTTGATTGCATAAAACAGGACTGCTGCGAATATCACCCAGAAAACCACCGCTCGTACCGTTTCCAGCCAGGGCACCGGTGCAGGCGGGGGCGTGGTCTGTACCGGGCCAAATTGAGGAGTTCCTGGAGTTTGCGGCTGTTCCTGATTATTGCCTTTGAAGAACAATGAAAAAAACCAGGTGAAGAAAAAAGCAATTAAGGCAATGAGAAATAAGAATATTTGGATGATATAAAAGAAGATGATTTGCAGGGCATACAGCAGTTGCAATGAATAATGGGTTGGTAAAAGGAGAATTAGGAAACCCAGAAGGACAAAAAATGCCAGCGTGTAGATAATCCAGTTCCTCGATAGAGCTGGGCTGACGGGGGTCCGTTGCCACAACCACCTGCCGTGAAGCAAGGCGAATTGGCTCTGGCTCAATAAAATGAGCGCCAGAACGAAATAGATGACCACGTTGAGGACAGGCGCCTGCCAGGCATCCGGGATGCCCATCTGGGCCGGGAGGTTTGTCCGGGTAAGGGCCGTGAAAAATACGATGACCAGGCCGGTGCCTAATACAATTTCCAGCAACCGCTGGTGGGTGAACAGGCGATCTTTCTCCAGGAATCCGATATTTTCGTTAAAAACATCTTCTTCATCGCTCTGTAACGTCTCAAAATCGGCCAGCAGGCGCCCACAGAGTAGACGAGTACTAAAGATCAGTATGACATCCAGAAAATATTCGAGAGAGAAAAAGGTGGACAGGTCCGTCTGCCATTGTTGGACATCGACCAGAATCTGGCTAAAACCGTGCAGGAAATACAAAAGGATTTTTATCAGGATGGCGATAAAAACAAACTCGGACGCCAGGAAGATTATTTTATCCCGCCCGGTCAGGGAACGAGTGATGTTTCGGGAAAGAATCGTTTCCAGGCTAACCGCCAGGAAAAACCAGGCCAGATAGGACCCATTCCAGCCGGGCGACATGCGCTCGCCAAAATTGACGAAGGTGATTCCGATACAGGCCATCATAATGCAAATGATGAATTGACCGGCGATGAAGGACAATTTCCGGTTCACCAAGAAATTCTTCTGCAAATTCTTGATGTTCACGCCCGGTTTCTCCAGATTTCAAGATCCCGTTCAAACCACACCGGATAAACGGGAATATTGAACTGCCTGGCCTGTTGGCGGATTTCAGCCAGACCGGTGATGTTTCCACACAAAACCAGCACCACATCCAATCCTGCGCGCTGAGCGCGGTAAAATTCTTCAAACAATGTTTTATCCGCTTGCCCGGTAATTGCCACTAACGTTGATCCCCAGGAAAGGTGCACTCGCTGCTGGCGAATCAGCTCATTGACTGAGGTCGTATCGACCGTTTTCACTCGGGCAAGGGTTTCCAGAATTCGGATCAAATGACCGCGGCCCTTGTGCGGAGGCAACGGCTGAGTAATTTTGTCTTCGCACAGGGGATCGATTCCATTCGTTGCCAGCCCCACCGACTGTTTATGGGCGACTGCCCAGTTGGCGATAGAGGCGGCGGCGGTGATGGCGGTTTCAGTAGCGTCGAAGCGCGTTTTGTATTGATATTCTTCGTTGTTAAGGTTCAAGAAAATGGCGATTTCCAACTCGATGGAGGGTTCGAACTGCTTGACCTGCAGCCGTCCGACCGACGCCGAGGCTTTCCAATCGATGCGGCGCAAGGAATCGCCGGTTATATAATCCCTTTTTCCGGTTGGCCTGTTAGGATCTTCGAATATGGGTTGTTTGTAGCGCAGCGTGCCAATCGGCGCGTGAGAAGGCAGGTTCAGCTCGATAATCGGCACCACTCTGGGATAAACGATAATGTAATCGGATTTTCCTTCAAACCGTTTTTCTTTTGTTAGGCCCAGCACGTCGCCGGAGGAAAGTTGAAGCGGTCCAATGTTGTAATAGCCTCTTTTGCGGCCGAATAACTGGTAGGATAAACACACACGTTGGCGGGGCGCCAGGGTTAGCACGCGCTGGAAAGTTGGCGATGTGCGAATCTCGACCGGCACTGATTCTTGCAGCTTCACCCATACCGCTGGCAGTCTGCCTTGATTGGTTACCTCGATTTCCAGGGTGATGATCTCACCCAGAAAGATCCTTTTTGAAAAAGTACGCCTGAAGGTAATTGATGCCAGGGCGCGTTCACTCCACCAGCGGCCTAGTAAGAATGCCCCCAACAGCAAGTAAAGCAGGGTAAAGACGAAGTTATCCTGGGTGGCAATAGCCATAGCAAGTAACAGAATGACATAGATTAAAATGGGTGCGTCCACGAATCCTCGTTACGCAAAACCTGGCTGTTGGCATGCACAGCCATCTTACTTGAGATTGCCGATTTCTAAAGGTACCTGGGTCAATATGTCTTGAAGAATCGAGGCAGTGACGCGGCCGCGCAGCTCGGCTTCAGGTGATAGGACCAGGCGGTGGGTCAGCACTGCGGGAGCCAGGTATTGTATATCGTCCGGTATTACATGATCGCGACCTTTCATGGCTGCATACGCCTGTGCTGCGCGAAACAGGGCCAGGCTGGCCCGCGGGCTGGCGCCCAGGGAAAGGTCAGGATGGTGGCGGGTCGCATCAGATAGTTTCACAATATAATCATGCAGTGTGTCATCCACGTGGATATCCCACACCTGGTGCTGTAATTCGACCAGCCTCGTACCTTCTTCAACGCTGTGCAGGTGTAAGATCGGGTGTTCATACTGGAGGTGGGTCAAGAGCAGTTTCTCGTCCACCTGAGAAGGATATCCCATCGAGAGGCGCATTAAGAAGCGGTCGAGCTGAGCTTCGGGCAGCGGGAATGTGCCTTCGTATTCGATGGGATTTTCCGTCGCCAACACCAGAAAGGGTCGAGGTAGAGAGTAAGTGATGCCATCTACCGTGACCTGCTGCTCCTGCATGGCCTCAAGCAGGGCAGACTGGGTGCGCGGGGTGGCGCGGTTGATTTCATCTACCAGCATAATATTAACAAAAATCGGTCCCGGATGGAACTCAAATGAGCTGGTTTTCTGGTTGTACACCGACACACCGGTCACGTCGTTTGGCAGCAGGTCGGGTGTGCATTGGATCCTTTTGAATTTCCCCCCCAGGCTGGTAGCCATGGAACGTGCCAGCATGGTTTTTCCTACTCCAGGGACATCTTCCAGTAATACGTGCCCCTCACACAGTAAGGCTACCATCAATAATTCGATTACCGGGCGTTTTCCGACAATCACATTTTCAACATTTTCAGTGATATGCGTCACAAATTCCTGAATGGTAGTCATCTCTACTCCGTCTTTGGATGGAAACTTTGATGGTTTGTTATCCTTTTATACCATTAACCTAGATGGAAGAGTTAAGGCTCATTGGGAATTTCCCTCCTAGGTTCTTCCATGCGAAAACCCAAAGATCCAGAATTACTCCTGCTGAGCGCCTGGCTGGCCGATCTGGCGTATTTCAACTTTGACCCCTTCGATTTCAATTGGTATGCGCTCCTCAGGGAGGAGTGGGTGAGAAACCATTTTCTTTACCAACACTACCAGGACGAATTCATCCCCGCTTTTACCGACGCCCACCCCAACCACGTTAGGAGAGGACATTAACCTAGGTTCGTAAACTTTTTTTACTTTGAGGACCTTCTGGTAAGAAGCCTGTGATTCATCCGGTTGAGCGGGTTGGTTCATAAAGTAACCTTGAGTGTGTCCAGGACGGTCTGGATTGGGTTGAATATGGTGGACTGGTCGGAGCCGGCAAACAGCAGCCCGACTGCCACGAGCGCATCACCGGCAACCACCAATGATCCGGAATCGCCTCCTTGTGACATGGGTGTGGTGACGATCTGGTCTTCGAAGCGGGCCGTTCGGCCTTCATCGTAATTGATACTCACGGTGGCATTCATTACTGAAACCGTTCCGGTAGTCAGACCGGTGGTACGCCCGGATTTACGTACGGACATGCCGAAGGTGACCACCTTCACCCCGTTGACCACACCAATTTCGAGAATCTCATCCAGCACCAGGCTGTCATCCACCGGCCGGGCAGCGGCTGCGTCCACCCAGTTGGCTGCCTGGACATCCTGTTTGATCGCCTCAAGGCGATGGTTGGAGCCGAGAAGCCCGGCCAGACCATTTAAAACACTTGCCACTCCCTTGGCAATGTTACACGTAGCCGGTTCGGTGCCAAAATTGATTGGAGCATAGCGTTCCAGGTGAGCGATGGTACATGAACTGGCGTCGCCGCCATCGATTGGCCCTTGTTGCAGGATGGCATCCCCCAATTGGGCGTTATTCACATTGGCAAGTACGTGATTATTGGATAAGATCAAGCGTTGCTTGGTGGTTTGATCACGCACGATACAGCCCAACGTCCCGGCCGTGATCTGGTAATGACCGATGCTGACGCCCGCCGGGGCGGGGCGCCATTTTTCCGTGCGTGTCTGTAAGGCGTGTGGGAACCCGATTTCAACCACATCGGTGACGACTCCATCCAGTTCACCTGGTATCAGAGCTTCTGGCGATAAAGCGGCCAGCGGTTTCTTACGCGACACCAGGGCAATTACACATAACTCAGTAGTTTCCTTACCGGCCGTTTTTTTATAGCCTGTGCCAACGCCAACCACGTTAGGTTTGCCCAATAGTTTGTCTTTATGTTGCTCTTTGATTTTTAGAACGTCTTCTTCCGCGCTCATGCTTCCTTCTCCTTATCCCTGTCTTGAACCTGTTGGGAATTGCTGTGCTGGATCACCAGATTTTTGGGCGCCTGGGCGCCCAAAAATCTGAGTTCTTCTACGGAAAATCACAAAGAACCATTAATAATAGTGTAATCTGGAAGCCTGAAAAGTCAAACAGTATCAGGCAATTAAATCTAGAATTTGCTGAATAGTCTGCTGGTCGGCATGCATCATCCCCGCCGGCGGAAGGCGTTGCAGCAGCCTGGCCCAATCGGGATTGGCGGTAAACAGCTTTTTGAAGATGGGCAAGGCTGCTTCCAGCCGGCCCATGTCGGCCAGGGTGACGGCATGCCAGAAGGGGATTTCTCCCATTTCCGGGGCCAGCTTGGCCGCGCCTGCATAGGCTTCGAGAGCTTTTTCGGTTTCCTCTTTGCCCAGGTATTCATCCCCCAGGTTCATCAACTGATAAGCGCGGTGGATTTGGACCAGGCGGCGCAGCTCCTGGATCGGCGCGGGCTGGTCTTCGACGCGCAGTTCCATGCGTGTATCTATCCAGGGGCGACCTGTAGAGGTCGCGGCCACGATCAGGATAGCGGCGCTTTGCTGGCCGCGAATATCCCCTCCAGCAGCCTGTCCAGCCTCCAGGGCGGATACCAGGCGCTCAGCGAAATCTCCTTTGGCCTGGCGGTAAGCGCCTGCCATTGCCGGCCATACTTCTGGAGAAGCCATCATATTTGCCTGTACAGAATAACTCTCCCCGACCTCATGGCCGGCGTCGGCCATACAGTGCGCCCCGGTATGCGTCGCCACCCGGCCTTGTGCATCTACCATGGCTACCTGGCGCAGTTCCCTGCGCACGTCGGTGGAGAGCAAGGTTTGCAGCGCATCCGCCGCCGGCTTGCCGGCCTTCATCAATGCCAATCCCAGGGGACCGTAGCTTACTTCAGCAAGCGCCTGGGTAGCGACTGCTCCAACTCCGGCTTCTGCCCACGTCACCGTCGTTCCGACTGAAAACCAGTGCGACTGCACCGCAACCCCCAGGCAGCCTGTCTCTGGATCACGCGCCACGATTGAAAAAGTATATGCCAGGGG
>Ga0187886_1001339_pt1 | contig 22893 bp, 17 predicted proteins | sample June2016WEW_20_1_FD_133001 | JGI IMG/M metagenome (GOLD analysis project Ga0187886, IMG submission 133001) | Peatland microbial communities from SPRUCE experiment site at the Marcell Experimental Forest, Minnesota, USA - June2016WEW_20_150 | ecosystem: Environmental > Terrestrial > Soil >... | reverse complement strand
GCGGCCATTCGTAGGAAGGCCGCTCGATCTTCAGCAGCACCCAGCCGAGCGTGATCATTTGGAAGAATGTCGCACACTTGCCGACGAGGCGTGGGCGCGCGGTCACGCGACCGGCCAGCATGTGAATCAGCACCGTGCCGGCCAGCAGGATCAGGTCCCGGCTGACCACCAGCACGGGAAACCACAGCGGCAACTGGGGGAACGGCGTGCCGTCCTTGAACCGCACGCTGAGCAGAATCAACGTGGAGACCAGCAATGCCTTGTCGGCGAGCGGATCGAGGAACGAGCCCAGTTCGCTCTTCTGGCGGTAGCGGCGCGCGATGTAGCCGTCCACAGCGTCGGAGACGGCGGCTGTCGCGAAAACCGCGTAGGCCAAGACCCGCTCCCATTCCTTCGTCTCTCCCTTCTGGTAGTCGCGGATGTAATCCAGCATCAGCCACACGAAGACCGGGATCAGCAGGATGCGGAAGATGGTAATTCTGTTGGCCACGGTCATGGCTTTCCTAAGTTGTCACCCTGAGCGCAGCGAAGGGTCTCAGCCTCATTGCTCCCGTGTGGGCAAGCGAAGCAGAGGTTCTTCGCTTCGCTCAGAATGACAAGCGGGGTGGTCATGCGTGGAACCTTTCCGCTGCTTTCCGCAATCGCGCCAGGACGCGGTCGCGGCCGAGCACTTCCAGCATGTGATACAACGATGGACCGCCCGCCTTGCCCGACACCGCCACGCGGCACGGATGAATCAACTCGCCGGTTTTGACGCCCAGTTCCGCTGCCAGCGCCTTCAACGCCGCTTCGAGATTGCGGCGGTCCCACGGAGCGACCGTGGCGAATTTGTCGGCGAGTTTCGTCAGCCGCTCGCTCGTCTGTGGCGCACTGCATGACTTTTTCACAGCTTCGGGATCAAATGGAAAGTCCGCGGTGAAGAAGTAGCTCGTCAACTCCGGTATCTCTTTCAACAGCTTGATTTTTCCTTGCACCAACGCCAACACCGACGGCGCGCCGGGTTGCACGGAAAACGGCTCTGCTAGTTCGAAGTAACGCTTGTGTGGCATTGCGCGGATATACTCGCCATTCATCCACGTGAGCTTGGAGACGTCGAACCGGGCGTTGGCCCGTAGAATTTGTGGCAGGTCGAACACGCGGATGACTTCCTCGATGGGCATGACCTCGCGGTTGTCTTTCGGCGACCAGCCGAGCAGGCAAAGGTAGTTGCGCACCGCCTCGGGGACGAAGCCGTCGTCAATGTAGGTTTGCAGCGAGGCGAGGCGCGCCTTGGCGGCCTCGGGGTCGCTCTTGCTCATCTTCGTGCCGTCAATGTTGAGAATCATCGGGATGTGGGCGTACCTGGGCGGCTCGACGCCGAACGCGCGAAACAAGGCGATGTGCTTCGGCGTGTTCGAGAGATGGTCTTCGCCGCGGATGACGTGGGTGATCTGCATTTCGATATCGTCCACGACGTTCACCAAATGGAACACGGGATTGCCGTCGCTGCGGACGATGACGAAATCGGGGTCGAGCATTTCGGTCTCATTCAAAGGTCGGACGACGCCGCCAACGATGAGGTCGGGAATCTCGATCGGTTGGCGTGTCATCTTGAAACGGATCGCGCCTTCGCGTTCGTAAGCGATGCCCTTGTCGATCAACTCTTTGACGCGGCGCTTGTAGATGTCGGCGCGCTGCGATTGGAAGTAAGGGCCGAGCGGACCGCCCTTCTCAGGGCCTTCGTCCCAATCGAGTCCGAGCCACTTCAAGCCGTCGAGGATGGTGCGCAGCGATTGCTTGCTGTTGCGCGCCACGTCGGTGTCCTCGATTCGCAACACGAATCTGCCGCCGGTGTGGCGGGCATACAGCCAGTTGAACAGCGCGGTGCGGACGCTGCCGATGTGCAGGAAACCCGTCGGGCTGGGGGCGAATCGAACGCGAACATTCATGCGCGGTGAACATAGCAGAGTGCAGGCAGATGGTGCAAGGATTGGGCGTTCCTGCGATCGCCCGAAATCACTCGACAGGGTGGGGCGGCGCGGGTAGTGTCCCGCGTTTGTGCCGAATTCGCGCCAGCGGCGCGGAACGGAGGAACCGAGAGTTCGGGGCGAATCCCGACGGTCGGTCGGGAGAGGGAACTTCTCCCCCTAAGCCCGTCAGCTAACTTCGTAGGCCAGCGAGAGGGTAGAACATGACGCCGTGGGAACGGTTGAAACGGTTGTTGTTCGGGGCGCCTCGTGATGTCGAGGACCCGCAAGTTTTTCGCAAGATCTCGCTGATTGCGTTCCTCGCGTGGGTCGGCCTGGGCGCAGACGGATTGAGTTCGTCGGCGTACGGCCCCGATGAGGCGTTCCGCGCGCTGGGCGAACACACTTATCTGTGCGTGTTCCTCGCATTGGCGACGGCGTTTACGGTGTTCATCATCTCCTACGCCTACAGCCGGATCATCGAGCATTTCCCGTCGGGCGGCGGTGGTTACCTTGTAGCGACGAAACTGCTTGGGCCAAGGTTCGGCCTCGTGTCGGGTTGCGCGTTGCTGGTGGACTACGTGTTGACGATCAGCGTGTCGATCGCGTCGGCGGCGGACCAGATTTTCAGTTTCCTGCCGCTCGGCTGGCACGGGATAAAGGTGCCGCTGGAAATTCTCGTGATCTTGGTGTTGTTGGTGTTGAACATTCGCGGCGTGAAGGAATCGATCAGCGCGCTTATGCCGATCTTCTTGCTGTTCGTAGCGACGCACGTGATTGTCCTGGTGGTGGGTGTTGGGATGCACGTACATCAACTTCCGGAAGTCGCGAGACAAGTGACGCACGGAATCCAGCACGATTACAAGGCGATGGGGTTCATGGCATTGTTTCTCCTCTTCGCCAAAGCCTACTCACGCGGGGCGGGCACCTACACCGGCATCGAGGCTGTCTCCAACGGCATTCAAGTCATGCGCGAGCCGCGTGTTCACACGGCCAAGAAAACGATGGTGTATCTGGCGACGTCGCTGGCGGTGACCGCGGCCGGCATTCTGCTCTGCTACCTCTTATTGGGCGTGCGCGCCGAGGAAGGCAAGACGATGAACGCCGTGATGGTTGAGCGGCTCGGATTCGGCATGTGGTTTGTCGTGTTGACCCTCGTCGCGGAGGGGGCGTTGCTGGTGGTGGCGGCGCAAACCGGTTTCATCGACGGGCCGCGCGTGATGGCCAACATGGCGCTGGATTCCTGGTTCCCGCGACGGTTCGACTCGCTGTCGGAGCGGTTGACAATGCACTACGGCGTCGGGCTGATGGCTGCCGCCTCGATCGCCACGTTGATCTACACGAAAGGCAACATTAGCGCCCTGATCACGATGTACTCGATCAACGTCTTCCTGACATTCTCACTGACGGAAACAGGCATGTGCCGGTTCTGGATCACCGAGCGGAAGAAACGCCCCGAATGGAAACGCGCCCTGCCGATCCATATGACGGGGTTGACGCTGTGCGTATCCATCCTTGTCATCGTGATCAAAGAAAAATTCATGGAGGGCGGCTGGATGACGCTCGTCGTCACCTCGCTGCTGATCGCGCTGTGTTGGGCGATCCGGCGTCATTACCGGACGGTGGCGGCCAAGATGGACATTCTCTCGCAGACGCTTGTGGATATCCCCGCCGGGGATGCCGGCGGCTCGGTGCCGAAGGAACTCGATCCGAGCAAACCCACTGCCGTGCTGCTGGTCAACCGCTACGGTGGGCTGGGGCTGCACTCGTTGTTGAACATCGTTCGTCAATTCCCCGGCTACTTCCACCAGGTCGTGTTTGTCGCGGTGGCGGTGATCGATTCGGGGACCTTCAAGGGCGGGCAGGAGATCGAGGCGCTCAAGCAACACGTTCACGCGGACCTCGACAAGTACGTCGCCTTTGCCCGCAGCCACGGGTTGGCGGCGACCAGCGCGATGGACGTGGGGATCGAGCCGGTCGAAGGCGCGGAGAAAATCTGCGCCGAGCTGGCGCAACGATTCTCGAAGGCGACCTTCTTCACCGGCAAACTCGTCTTCGAACGCGAGAAATGGTATCAGCGCATCCTGCACAACGAAACCGCCTACGCCATCCAACGCCGTCTCCAGTGGCGCGGCCTGGCCACCGTGGTGCTGCCAATCCGCGTGCGGGAATAAACCGCGGCCAAGCAGGAAGTTCCAGTGGGCGCGGCCATGACGGCGGCGACTTATGCCGTCAGCGACGACCCCGCGCGGACGATTCTCGACAACGCCGCGATTGCAGGCGTGGATGTGCTGATCGTGGGTCACTCGCGCCGCTCTGCGCTGACGAGAGTGTTGGGTGGCAACCTAATGCAGCAACTCGCGACCCAATTGCCTGAAGAGATCCGTTTGGCAATTGTGGGTTAGAAGGGAATACGAAGCTATTGCGAAAGATGGGTCTGTTCCCATAGCGCTCGCAGTACCGTGCCGAACGCCAGCAGCAGGTTGAACCACGTCAGGATGAAGGTTATGTAATAGATGCTCAACGAGTTGCCGCGCGCTCTGCAGATTTCCCGGTAGATGCGCAACTCGTGAAAGACTCGCCAGAACAAAAGCCCGGTCGGAAATTTTGCTCCTTGTTTGTATAGGGTGCGGCAAATCACCAGCCAGTGGATCAGAACATTGGTTGCGACCAATGCGCTGAGCGGAATAACCAGTCCCAAGAGGCCGTGGTCTTGCATGCTCATAAGGACCGCAGGAATTCTGCCAAGTCTTTCGCGGTTGGGCTCTTGGCTGTGCGCACGTAGTAACCCGAGGTTCCGACACCGACTTGCAGCGCGATTTCGTTGTCAGCGCCGATCAGTTTGCCGAGGCAAAATCCCGCGTTGAAATGGTCGCCCGCGCCGGTGCTGATCAGCGGTTTTGGCGTAAACGGCCCGTGGACGAGCACCACGTCTTTGCCGTCGGCCGTCACGGCATAGGCGCGTGGATGAACCACCACGGCGGAGATCTTGATCACTTTTTGGATGAACTTTGCCACCGCTCGAACGGCGTCCTCTCCTTTGCTCGGCCCATCGTAGCCGAGCACGTGACCGATTTCGAAGGATTCCTTTTCGTTGAGGCCGAGATAGGTTTCGAAATACTTCTGAAACTTGCCGACCAGTCCCATCGCGCGCTGGATGTCGCGCGGATCGCGTTTCTCGGGATCGGCCAAGTCGAAGAAAATCGTCCGCTTCGTACGGCCGGGCAGTTTGGGACAAAACTCATCCAGCACATGTTGCCAGATGTCGCTCATGTGGGGCAGCATCGTCCAGTTCTGCAGGCCGATGAGACTGGACGCGCTGAATGATTCGAACAACTTCTCGCGCCCGACGCGCTCCATCAGGTGTTGCCAGTTGACGTCTCCCAGTGTCGTGTGCTTGCCCAGCATCAGTTTCCCGTCGTCAAACTCCAGCGCGTCGGTGTGCCCCGGCTCCGCGATGCTGGAGACAGCGGCGCGCCTGGCCAGTTCCTCGAACGCAGGATGCAGCGTGGGGTAGCCCAGGCTGCCGATGTAGGTGACGCGTGTGCCAAACGCGGCCAACGCGTTGGCCATGATCGGCCCGTTCCCGCCCAGCTTAACTTGCGTGACGACGAGTTCCGCGTTCGTGCCTTTGCCCGCTGCTTGGGCAATGCGATTGGCAAATACGGAGAGCGTCGGGATGCGCGTGAATTTGTCAGCCGATTCACGTTTGTCCACGACACTGACAATTTCGTCCACGAAACCATCCAGGCCGATCGTCACGCGTTGTGATGTCAATTCGGGGCTTTTGGCCGTAAGAGCCGCCGCCGCGCGCTGGGGAAGTCCGTTTTTGTTCACATTGACCGTTTTTGAACCGTTGGAATTATGCTTGGCATCGAAGTTGCGTCTTAGTTGTGGCGATGTCGAAGTCTCTAGCAGAAATCAGGACAACGCTCAACTTCTTTTCCAGCGTCCGCGCCGGCGCTCCCTTGACGTTTCAGAGCGCGCTGCTAAGTTATGATGTCGGTCGGCAATCCGTTCCGGCGGAAAGCCGGTCAGCAAGAGGGAAGAAATAGGGCTATGAAAAAGATTGAGATCGGTCAACACGCACCAGATTTCACTCTGCCGGGGGTCGACGGCAAAGATTGCTCCCTGGCTTCATTTAAGGAAAAGAAAGCTGTCGTTGTAGTGTTCACCTGCAACCACTGTCCCTACGCGCAGGCGTACGAGGAACGCCTGATCAGCATCCAGCGCGACTACGGACCGAATGGCATCCAACTCATCGCCATCAACGCCAACGACAGCGTCGCGTATTCAGAGGACAGCTTCGAAAACATGGTCAAACGCGCCAAACAGAGAGGCTACAATTTCCCCTATCTCCGCGACGAGACGCAGCGCATTGCGCGCGCCTACGGAGCCGAATACACCCCGGAGGCGTTCGTGCTCAATTGCAGGTTCGCTGTCCGCTACATCGGACGCATCGACGACAACTGGCAGCACCCCGACAAGGTGAGGTCGCACGACCTGCGCAAGGCCATCACCGCCGTCCTCAAACACAAGAAGGTCGAGAACCACGTCACGCACGCCATCGGCGGCACCATCAAGTGGAAGTATTGATTTTTTGGTAGCCCAGCCACCCGCGCCTGTGGTTACATTGCCCGTCGCAATGGGCAAGAAGCTTGTCATCCTACTCACCAAGCTCGCGATCAACGCGCTGGCCCTGCTGGTGGTTGACGCGATGTTCCAAAACATCTGGTTCGACAACCCGCAGGCCACCGTCGCCGCCGCCGTCCTGCTGGCGCTGGTCAACACTTACCTGCGCCCGCTGGTCGTCGTGCTGACATTGCCGATCAACATCCTGAGCCTGGGCCTGTTCACGCTCGTCATCAACGCGCTGATGTTGAAGTTCGTCAGTTGGCTCATCCCTGCGTTCCATGTTGAAGGATTCTGGACGGCCATCGGCGGCGCCCTGGTCATCAGCATCATCAGCCTCCTCCTCAACTGGTTCCTCAACCCGAAACAAGCCCACGTCCGCGTCCACCGCTTCTGACGCTCTACTCTTGCTCTTACTCGTGCTCTTGCCTCCTGCTCTTTCGTTTCCTCCTTTGCCAGTTCCGTTGCAACCACACCGCACCGACGTTGACAACTGACCGCTTCTTTCGAAAAACCCTCGCCGATCAGCGCCTGATCTGGTATCCATTTCGTTGGTAAGGTGCAACGGGAATGGTAGAAACAAGTCTCGAGTGTGTCATTTTCGCACCATAGCTGTGATGTGACAAACTGAGCTTGTACTAAGATCAATCTTAGCTGAAAGGAGGAGCATTCGATGCGAGTAACTATAATTGTGTTTGCAGTTGCGGTGGCGATGACCGGATGCGCCACGACATATCATCGCCAGAGCCTTACGGGAGGATTCACCGAAAGCCGGCTGGACGAGAACGTCTTTCAGGTCAGGTTTGCTGGCAACGCTTACACAAGCCGCGAGCGTGCTGCGGATTTCTGCTTGCTGAGGTGTGCGGAGCTTGCTCAGCAATACGGGTACACACACTTCATTATCGTGGACTCAGCCCAGTATACAAAGGACAGCGTTTACACGACACCGACAACTGCCACCACGACTGGAAGCGCGCAGACATTCGGGACGGCCACGGCCTATGGTAACTCCGCTACATATAGCGGAACGACTTACGGCCAAGCCACCACGCACGTCTATGGCGGCCAGACATACGTCATGTCCAAGCCGAGGTCCACGAACACCATTGTTTGTTTCAAGGAGAAGCCGAATGTTCAGGGCTTGGTGTTCAGCGCCGCATTCGTCATTGATTCGCTGAAGCAGAGGTACGGGATCAAGTGAGGCAGCAACTACAAGATCACCCGGGCTAGACAGTGTGCCGCAAGTCGGACGCGAAATCCAAAGCGTGTCGTTTCCAGTGACAGCAGTGATATGAGCTGCGAACGGAGAAGTGATGGGCCTGAAGTGTTGCGTAAACTGCTTTGCGCACGAGTGGCTGCGTGACTACGTGCGCTGCAAGAGCACCGCTGTGTGGGACTGCGACTACTGCGGCCACGAAGGAGTTAATGTAATTCCCGTCGGAGCGCTGTACGGCCTGTTCGAGAATCTGATGGAGCTGTATGTCCCAAGCGACAGCCCGCACGGCGAGGCGCTGGTTGATCTCATCCAGGGGGACTACGAGGTCTTTGAGGATAGCCTCCACACCTCCGGGGAGGCAGCACGTCTCCTGGAGGACATCATGGAGTCGGGCTGGGACGATGACAGCGGTGAGCCTCCGGTCGATGCGAACGAGTTGTACCGCCGGCGAGATGAAGAAGAGCATCACACCACGATGCGTGAGGCGTGGGAGGAGTTTTGCTATGAGTTGAGGGACAACCCAACACACGAGCCTAATCTGCCTGCGCTGTTTGATGAAGAGTTGGCTCGAATGGAGGTGGAGCTATCGCACGAGAGCATAATGCATCGCGCGCGCATTGGATTCCGAGTTGGTGAGCACAATGATGCTCGGCCATTCGAGGGTGTTGACATCGGAGCTCCGCCACTCGATAAAGCGAAGCCCGGCCGTGCGAATGCGCAAGGCGAGGTAGTGTTGTACGTTGCGGACCAGGAAGCAACGGCTGTCGCCGAGGTTCGACCGTGGCGCGGCCTCCTCGTGTCCGTCGCTGAAGCTCGCATCGCGCACAATCTTCGTCTCGTCGATTTGAGCAAGGTCCCAGAACTCTTGAACCCGTTTACCGCCGAAGCCCCACAGTACGAAGCAGAGTTGGTAAGTTTGCTGGCGGCCTTCAGCGAGGAGTTGGGGCGACCATTGCGGCGCGCCGACGATCCCTTGGACTACCTTCCTTGCCAAAAACTTGTGAGGCGTATCCGCGCCAGCGGGTTGTACGACGGAATCCGATATCCAAGCGCTATGAATCCTCGTGGGACAAACGTCGTCATCTTTGACCCCAAGCTGACCGCAATCGGACGGTCGAGGCTTGTAGAAGTTCGTGAGGTCGGCATCTCCTACGAACCTTTCGAAGACAGGTGAGACGCGTCAACGGCAAGAGTGATCAGCGCGCCGCTGAATTCCGCCACTTGCTCCGTCGCTCCCGCAGAAACCGCTTGAGAAACCTTGCCGTGTGTGACCGCGCACCGTCGCGCGCGACCTGATCCGGCGTTCCCTGCGCCACGATTCGCCCGCCACCGTCGCCGCCTTCGGGGCCGAGGTCAATGATCCAGTCGGCTTCGGCAATGATGTCGAGATTGTGCTCGACGATGACAACGGTGTTACCTGCGTCCACCAGCCGATGCAGCACGCGAATCAGTTTCTCCACGTCCGCCATGTGCAGCCCGATCGTCGGCTCATCCAGCACGTAGAGCGTCCCACCTCTTACTCTTACTCGTGCTCTTGCCTCTTGCTCTGCTGACCCCGCCTTCGCCAGTTCCGTCACCAGCTTGATGCGTTGCGCTTCGCCGCCGCTGAGCGTCGGGCTTGGCTGGCCGAGCGTCAGGTATCCCAAGCCGACCTCTTGGAGCAGTTTCAGGCCGTGGTGAATGTGCGATTGCACCGCGAAAAATTCCGCTGCCTCATCTACGCTCATCGCCAGCACGTCGCCGATGTTCTCGTCTTTCCATTTCACTTCGAGCGTCTCCGGTGTGAACCGTTTTCCGCGGCACGCGTCGCACGTCACGGACACATCGGGCAGAAAACTCATCTCGATCTTCTTCAACCCTTGCCCTTCGCATTCCGCGCAGCGTCCGCCCACCACGTTGAACGAGAACCGGCTTGCCGTGTAACCGCGCATCTTTGCTTCCGTCGTGCTCGCGAACAACCGGCGAATGTCGTCCCAGAAGCCGACGTACGTCGCCGGACACGACCGCGGCGTCTTGCCGATGGGCGTCTGATCCACTTCCAGTACGCGCGCGACCTGCTCCGCGCCGAGAATCTTGCGGCAACCTTTCAGTGGTAGGGCGCGACCGCCGGGCGCGCCGCTTCGTAGGGCGGAACGGTCGGCTCGGCGAGCCGACCCTACCAACGGCTTCAGGTTGTCATGCAACACTTCTTTGACCAGCGTGCTCTTGCCGCTGCCGCTCACGCCCGTCACACACACGAATCGCGCCAGCGGAATCTTCACACGCAGGTTCTTCAGGTTGTGGAGGCTGGCCCCGGTGATTAGTAGCGCAAGCATCCTGCTTGCGTCCTTGCCAGACAAACGCCGTGGCAAGCTGGAAGCTTGCCCTACCAACGGATGCCGGAGCGGCTCGCGCAAGAACTGTCCCGTCACCGATCCCGGAGCACGGATCACGTCCTCCACCGTTCCCTCCGCGACCACGTGCCCGCCGTTCACGCCCGCGCCAGGGCCGAGGTCAACGATGTGCTCGGCGTGTCGGATCGTTTCCTCGTCGTGCTCGACGACGACGACGGTGTTGCCTTTCGCTTGCAGTTCGTGGAGCGTGTCGAGCAACATCAGGTTGTCGCGTGGATGCAGACCGATGGTCGGCTCGTCGAGGATGTAGCAGACACCGCGCAGGTTCGAACCGAGTTGCGCGGCGAGCCGAATCCGTTGCGCCTCGCCGCCGCTGAGCGTCGGTGCCGCACGGTCGAGCGCCAAGTACGGCAGCCCGACTTCCTCCAAGAACTCCAGCCGCGAACGCAACTCCGCCACGATGTCGCGCGCAATCTCCGCTTCGCGTCCGCGCAATTTGAGTGCGCGGAAATGTCGCTCCGTTTCGGCGACCGACCACGCGGTCATCTGCGCGATGTTCACTCCTTGAAACCGCACCGCCAGCGCCTCACGCCGCAGCCGCGCGCCATGGCAGTCCGGACACGGTCGTTCCTGGCCCTCGAACCACTTGTTCCACCAAGCCTCCTCGCCCGTGTGCTCCTCGTTGAATCCATAAAACAGCAACCCCGTGCCGTAACAACCCGGACACCAGCCGTGCTTGGAGTTGAACGAGAACAACCGCGGATCGAGTTCCTCAAAGCTGCGTCCGCACTTCGGACACGCACGACGGGTGGAAAAGAGTGTTTCCGGCAGGGACGGACCGCCGGGCCGTCCGTGGGCAAGCGTTTTCGGCGCGCCCGGCGGTCGCGCCCTACCAACGATAACGAGGCCTTTCCCAAACTCCAGCGTCGTCTCGAGCAGTTCGCGCAACTCTCGTTCGCTCCGCGGCGTCACCTCGCACACGCCGACGGGCAACTCGATGTTGTGTTCTTTGAAGCGGTCGAGACGCGGCCACTTCTCAGTCGGAAGCAACTCGCCATCGACGCGCAGATGCGGGAAGCCTTTGCGTGCCGCCCACTGAGCCAAATCGGTGTAGTAGCCTTTGCGGGCGACAATCAGCGGCGCGAGCAATTCGACACGCTGACCGCGAAATTGCCGCACGATTTGCGCGAAGATCGCCTCCGCCGTCTGAGGTTGGATCGCGATGTCGCAGTCGGGACAGTACTGCGTGCCGAGCTTCACGAACAGCAGCCGCAGGAAATGATAAACCTCCGTCGCGGTTGCGACGGTGCTCTTGCGACCGCCGCGACTCGTGCGTTGTTCGATGGCCACTGTTGGCGGAATGCCGAAGATCGCATCCACGTCAGGTCGCGACGCGGGCTGCACGAACTGTCGCGCGTAGGCGTTGAGCGATTCGAGATAGCGGCGTTGGCCCTCCGCGAAGAGAATGTCGAATGCCAGTGTGCTCTTCCCGCTGCCGCTGATGCCGGTGATGACGGTGAACTTGTCGCGCGGGATGCGGACGTCGATGTTCTTGAGGTTGTGCTCGCGGGCGTTGTGGATGCGAATGCTGTGATTGGGGAAATGGAGTGATGGAGTAACGGAGTATGGCGGCTTTGTCTCGGCGACGGTCTTCGGCGCGGCTACTCGCAGTGCCGCGCCGGTGTGACTCCGTTCGCACTTCGCAACGTCGTCGGGCGTGCCGACGCATAGGATCTCACCACCGGCGTCGCCGCCTTCGGGGCCGAGATCGATGATCCAATTGGCAGCGCGAATCACGTCGAGGTTGTGCTCGATGACGATGATCGAGTGGCCGCGCTCGATGAGTTGCTCGAACGCGCGGAGTAGCGTCGCAATGTCGTCGAAGTGCAGGCCCGTCGTCGGCTCGTCGAAGAGAAACAGCGTGCGACGGTAGGGCGCGACCGCCGGGCCTTCGGCGCGACGGAGTGGCTTCGGCCGCGCAGGCGGGCGCGCCGTGGTTTGGTCTCGGACGGCCCGGCGGTCCGTCCCTACCTTGGCTTGCGCCAGGTGTCCCGCCAGTTTCAGCCGTTGCGCTTCGCCGCCGCTGAGCGTCGGCACGGGTTGGCCGAGCTTCACGTAGCCGAGTCCGACGGCGCGCAATGGTTCGAGCACGCGCAGTACTTCGGCCTGGTCGGCGAAGAACTCCCACGCCTCGTTGACGGTCATGTCGAGGACATCGGCGATGGATTTGGTAGCGCGGGCGTCCCGCCCGTGTCGTTCGCTGTGCCCGGACGGATCGGGCGGGACGCCCGCGCTACTTCCGACCTTCACCTCCAGCACTTCGGCGCGATACCGCTTGCCGTCGCAGTCGGGGCAGCGCAGGTAAACGTCGCTGAGGAACTGCATCTCGACGTGCTCGAACCCGTTGCCGCCGCAGGCCGGGCAGCGGCCCTCGCCCGAATTAAAGCTGAACGTGCCGGCGGTGTAGCTGCGCTCCTTGGCCAGCGGCTCTGCGGCGAACAATTTGCGAATCGCGTCGAACGCGCCGACGTAACTGGCGGGATTGGAGCGCGTGGTCCTCCCGATGGGCGACTGGTCAACCAGCACCACGTCTTCGATCTGTTCGTGGCCGCGAATCGCCTTGTGCTTGCCAGGTTGCTCGGTCGGCTTGTGCTTCAACCTGCAGAGCGCGTTGTAGAGCACGTCCTGCACTAGCGTGGATTTGCCGGAGCCGCTCACGCCGGTGATGCAGACGAGGCGGTTGAGGGGAATCTCGACATCGATGTTCTTGAGGTTGTGCTCGGAGGCGCCCTTGATTAGTAGCGCGGGCGTATCGCCCGTGTTGTTTGACTTACGTGGACGGAACGGGCGAGACGCCCGCGCTACCAGATATTTCGCAGTTCGCGAGCGCTTGCACTTCTTCAGTTCCGGCACCGTCCCGAAGCAGACCACTTCGCCGCCGCGCTCGCCGGGGCCGGGACCGAGATCGAGGATCTTGTCGGCGGCGCGGATGACGTCGGGGTCGTGTTCGACGACGAGGAGAGTGTTGCCCGCGTCGCGCAGACGGTGGAGGATGCCGATGAGGCGGTTGATATCGCGCGGGTGCAAGCCGATGCTCGGTTCGTCGAGGACGTAGAGCGTGTTGACCAGCGACGTGCCGAGCGCGGTGGTAAGATTGACGCGTTGGACCTCGCCGCCGCTGAGCGTGCGCGACTGGCGGTCGAGCGTGAGGTAGCCGAGTCCGACATCCACGAGGTAACGCAGACGCGTGCGGATTTCGTTGAGCAACAATTCAGCGGCTTCGTCGAGTGGCGCGGGGAGTTTGAGCGACTGGAAGAATGCGTAGCAGTCGGCGATGGGCAACAGCATTACGTCGTGGATGGTGAGGCCTCTTACTTTGTTATTCTGAGCGAAGCGAAGAACCTCTGCCTCGTTTGTTGACCCGTGAGCAGAGTTGCCGAGGCCCTTCGCTTCGCTCAGGGTGACAGATAGGGGGAGCCGCCACAGCAATGCGTCGGGCTTGAGGCGCGCGCCGCCGCAGGCTTGGCACGGGATGTAGGTGCGATATTTCGAGAGCAACACGCGGATGTGCATGCGGTAACTCTTCGTCTCCAGCCAATCGAAGAAACGTTTGACGCCATACCATTTGCGGTCTTCCCACGAACCTTCGCCGTCGATGACCCACTTCCTTTGCGTTTCGGCCAACTCACGCCACGGAACATCGGTCGGGATGCCGCGCTTCTCCGCAAACTCCATCATGTCGTCCTGACATTCGCGGTAACTCTCCGTCTGCCACGGCCTGACCGCGCCTTCGGCGAGCGTCTTCGTGTCGTCCGGAATGACGAGGTCGTAATCGATGCCGATGGTGCGTCCGAATCCGCGGCAAACTTCGCACGCGCCGATGGGCGAGTTGAACGAGAAGAGGTTCGGCACCGGATCGCGGTAGTGAATGTCGCAATCGGCGCAGTGGAGGTCGCTCGAAAAACGAAGGATGAGGGATGAAGGATGAGGGATGAAGATGTTGACGCGCCCTTGACCGACTTTCAGCGCGGCTTCGAGCGCCTCGACGATGCGCGAGCGGTTGCGCGGTGTAAACTCGACACGATCCTGCACGATCTCCAGCACGTTGCCGCGTTTCTGGTGAATCTTGTGGTAGCCCTGCTTCGCGAGCAGGTCGAGCACCTCTTCCTCAGTGAAGTTCTTCGGGATCGCGACCGGAAGAGTGATGACGAGTTGAGCGTTGAGCGTTGAACGTTGGGCGTTGAGGTGTTCGAAGATCGAATCGGCAGTGTCTCTCCGCACCGGCTTGCCGCAACCCCGGCAAAACAACTGCGCCGCCCGCGCAAAGAGCAGCTTCAGGTGGTCGTTCAGTTCGGTCATCGTGCCGACGGTGGAGCGCGAGGTCTTGACAGGATTGGTCTGGTCGATGGCGATGGACGGCGGGATGCCGTCGATGCGGTCGGCCTTCGGTTTGTCCATGCGGTCGAGGAACTGCCGCGCGTACGGCGAGAACGTCTCGACGTACCGGCGTTGTCCCTCGGCGTAAATCGTGTCGAACGCCAGCGACGATTTTCCCGAGCCGCTGACGCCCGTGACGACGATCAACTCGTTGAGGGGCAGCTTGAGGTTGATCCCCTTGAGGTTGTTCTGCCGCGCGCCAACGACTTCGATAAATTCGCCTGTGTTTTCCCCCATACTCGCGGCGCTACTGTAACGTATTGTGAATGGTTGGCAAGAGAGGCGGGCCCTAGCCACAGATTCACACGGATGCACCACGGATTCTACGCCGTTCATCCGTGACCATCCGTGGCTTATCGCTGCAGATCGGACTAAGAGCCGCTAACAAAACCGGCCCCCTTTGTAGCCGCACCGTTGCGCTCTGTTGAGCGCGTCTCGCAGACTCGGCTTACAGGTGCGCTTTTCCCGCGCAGGCTAAAGCCTGCGGCTACAGTTTTGTTAGGCGCTCTAAATCAGCCCTCGCTTTCGAGCGATGTCCGCCGCTTGAGTGCGGTTCTGAGCCTGCAGCTTGCCGAGGATGTTGGAGACGTGATTCTTCACCGTGCCTTCGGCGATGTGCAGTTTGTCGGCGATCTCCTTGTTGGCAATTCCCTGGGCCAGCATCACCAGCACCTCCCGCTCGCGGTCAGATAGCGGCTCGATCAATCCCTCCGTCGGATGCAGCGTGGCGCGGAGAGCGCGCGAAGCGATCTCCGGCTGGATGAACACTTCGCCGTCATGCACGGCACGGATGGTCTCGATCAACTTCTGCGCCGGCAGGTCTTTCAGAAGATAACCCACCGCCCCGGCCCGCACGCCCGCAAAGACATAATCGTCGCGGTCGAACGTGGTCAGGATGATGATTCGCGCTTCCGGCCAGGCTTTGCAGATGGCGGCGGTGGCTTCCACGCCGTTCAGTGCTGGCATCTGGACATCCATGAGAATGATGTCGGGCCGGAGTTCCAACGCGAGTTTGACGGCTGACGGACCGTCAGCCGCTTCGCCCACAACCCGAAAGCCGGACTCAAGGTCCAAGATGGTCTTCAATCCCTGACGCATGAGCGTCTGGTCTTCAGCCAGCAGAATCCGGATCGGTTTCATCGATGAACTAAAAGGCGAGACTGCGACTCATTACGGTCAACGGGTTAGGTGGCATGGTCGCGTCCTTCCTCGGCATCGTGGCGGCGGAGATAAGTGTCGATGTCGGCACGGTGTGCCAAACCACTCTTGCGCTTGGACTCTTCGAGGTCAGCCAGCACCTCGGGCGAATCACGAATACCGCGCTTGCGCATGAAATCGCTCCAGACCTCGATGTCTTCGTCCGACAACGGTCGCCCCACCTGAAAACACCATGCGAGAATCTCTTCGTCAGTGCCACCTTGCAGCGTGCGACTAACCAACGCCTCATACTCGACGCGAAGGAAACGACAGCAACGGCCGTCAAAACCTTTGCCAAGCCAGGGGACGTAATCCGGCGGCAGCTCGCCCCTGGCGTGCAAGCGCAGCTTATCGAGCATCCGAGGGAACCACACCATCCCCCGGGTCGTTTCATGTCCGCTGCAAGGAAATCGTGTCATGGTAAAAGCATTGTATGCCGCCTCATCAGGCAATCAAAGGCACGCGCGCTTCAACAATCGTCCCCTTGGGTTGTGCGGTTGTCAACACGAACGTGCCGCCGACGCCTTCCACGCGCTCCCGCATCCCGCGCAACCCGTAGTGCCCGGGTGTGCGTTCGGCGTCCGCTGGCAGACCGATGCCGTCGTCGCTCACGCGCAGCACAACCAACTGAGGTTGGAGACTCAGGCTGACGGTCGCCTGCTGGGCTTGGGCGTGTTTCTCCACGTTCGTCAATCCTTCCTGCGCGACGTGCCAGAGAGTTTCCGCCACGGCCGGCGGCAAACCGTTCGCTCCTTCGGCAATCTGGCAATCGATTTTGAGGCCGGTGCGACGACTTGTCTCTGCGCACAACGATTGCAGCGCCTCGGTCAGCGGTTTGTCGCCCAACCCCGGCGCGCGCAGGTTGTCCAGCGACCGGCGCAAGGATTCCATGCTGGAGCGTGACAACGTTTTCATTTCCTCCAGCGCCACGGCGGTGCGGGCCGGATCGACGGAGATCAACCGTTGCGCGGCTTCGAGTTGCACGGTCATTGTGACCAGCGAGTGGCCGAGGTTGTCGTGGAGGTCGCGCGCCAGTCGTTCGCGTTCCCGCAGGGCGGCCAGTTCGGCATCCCGTTGGCGGGCCAGTTCGAGCTCGCGTTTGGCCGCCTCCAGTTCGAGAATCAACTTTCCGCGTTCGCCGCTGGTGACAATCGTCCTGCCCATGAAGAGGACCAGGGCACTCAGGGGCACCACCATCAGCAGCGCATCCAGAACCCGCCAGGAGGCAAGCCCCTTCCAGCCAAGCGCGTTCAGGAGAAAGGCTGCGATGATGACCACGGTTCCGGGCACCGAGATGCGAAACGGCAGGGCGGAAATCTGGCCGACATAAGCGAACAGCATAAACCGATAAGCTGGCTCAATCCGACTCTCCGCGAGGACGATCGCCACGCTCACCGCGATGTACACTCCCCAAAACCGCAGGGCCAGCGAAGGGTTGCGGCGGCCATGCTCGTTCATGTCCCTAAAAAGCTTTCCAAACCATCGCCCGGCCGGCCAGAGGTCGCCAAGGCTCGGTAGAGCAAAGCAAAACAGATAGAGAAGGATCTGGACTGTCACCAGACCGACTAGGGTAATGTCGTCCCGTCCCCAAGCTCCCCTGGCCCGGTGCAGGTGAGCGTACAAGGTGACGATCAACATCCCGAGAAACACCAAATGAAAAAACAGGAGGAACCCTCGAAACTGGCGCGCCGGTAATGGCGCAGTCAGGTCGGCGGACGACGAGGCAGAATTGGAGATCATCGCGGTAATCCCAGTGCTGTGGTTAGTATGGAGGAGAATGTTGTCCGAGAGCAAAGCGTTTCTTGCCGAACGGCGTTGGTCATGGTAGCCGCCAAGTGTGTCGCCGGGTTCATGGTTGTCCCGCCAGTCTTTTCGGGAGCGCGCTGTCGTTGGGATATAATCTCGCGCCGCGCTGCCACATGTCGCGAGCCAGGTCGGGATAGCCGGCCTTCAGGTATTGGTCGCCCAGCAGCACGTAGGTATACGCGTATTCCGGCCGTGCAGCCTGAGCTTCCTGTTGTTCGACCAGCGTGACGAGATTCTCCATGACCTCCTGTGATTTGTTCAACTCCGGCGGCCAATAAGACATGGCGGCGGCCTTGATGAGCCGCGCTTCCCAGTTCTTCGGGTCGAGCTTCAGAGCCGCCTCGAAGGTCATGTCGGCTTTCATCCCTAGGATACCCTGTTCACGCACGTCCTTACTCGCCCCGCACTTGTTCAAATACGCCTGGCCCAACACCGCCAGGCTTACGGCATCGGAAGGATCTTCGCCGGTCTGATGCTCCAGTTCTTTAATGGCTTGGTCCAGCTTCCCGGACTCGGCCAGTTGTCTCCATGCCGCCTGCTTGTCTGCGTAATCGCCCTGCGGCGTGAACAGCGTTTCGAGCGCCCGGCTGATCGCCGGGGAGAAGGTTGGTTTCGCTTTCGTCGCGGTTTGAGCCACCGGAGGCGTTGGCACCCCCTCGGTTGGGGCTGTCGCAGGTTCAACAGCTGATTTCACGACGATGTGATTCTGGATTGCCCGTTCGGGAGGATGGACTCGCGCTGGCAAAGTGCGCGGCGGAGGTTTCACACTCGGCGCGGGAGTCTCCATTGATGACACTGTTGTGTCCGTCGGCGTCGTCGGATTGCTTTGCCACTCCATAATCGCCATCGCCGCGATCGCCACGACGCCGGTGCCCACTGCTGCCCAGATCAGGTTCTTCATGTCTTTGTCCTTTCTCTTGGTTCCTGGTTTTCTCGTTTCGCCCATCGGGTGCCGGCCTCATGGCCGGTTCCCAGCAAACGCGTGCACTCTAGCGTTTGAAGCAGCGGACGCAACAGACCCCAACGGCCTGATTTGAATAGGTAAAAAGTCATGGTGAAAACCATTCTGGCGGCACAGGCGTTCGGGTGAGGAAAATGATCCGTAGTTCTTCCACGATGCGGAACAGAGCGAACTTGAATTGGCGGAACGAGGCCACGGATGAGGCGTGGTTTGCGCGACAGCGCAAAGCGCAGCAGGCCAACTATCCGTGTTCCATCCGCGTGAATCTGTGGCTTACTGCAACCGGTCCATCCACTGTTCGTCCACGAGCACGGCGAGGTCGAGGAAGACTTTGCGGTTCATGGCGACTTCGAGTTCTTTGCGGGCAGCGCTGCCGATGTTCTTAATCTTTCTCGCGCCCTGGCCGATGAGCATGCGTTGGTAGCGCTCGTCGGTGGTGAGGATGGCGGCTTTGATGTAGAGCAGAGGCTTGCCCTGCTTGTCGTTGCGGTCTTCGATGCGCTCGAATTGCACGGTCGTCGTGTAGGGAACTTCCTGGCTGGTCTGGAGGTAAACCTTTTCGCGGATGACTTCGGTGATCCAGAATTCGTTGGTGGCGTTCGTGATCTGACCGTCGGGGTATTGCGGCGGGCCGACGGGCAGATGGCGGAAGATGGCTTGGATCAGAAGCTCGATATTCTTTTCTTTCAGCGCAGAAACCTCCACCACGGAACTGTAGGGCGACAGTCCCGGTTGCCCCTCGTTCCCTGGCAAGCTGGAAGCTTGCCCTACAACAGCCCCGGCGCGCTCGAGCCACGATTCGCGGTAGTAGCGGTTGGGCAGGTCGAGTTTGTTCAGACAGAGAATCCGGGGCTGGGCGACGTGGTCGACGATGTCGTTGACCATGTTGTCTTCGGGCCCGATGGCGCGCGATGGATCGACAACGTGGACAATGACGTCGATGCCTTCGATGGCGTCGCGGACTTTGTGGTGGAGATTTGAGACGAGTTTGCTCGGCTGGGTCTTGAAGATGCCGGGCGTGTCCACGAAGACGATCTGGCCTTCGGGACGGTGGACGATGCCGTGGATGGTATCGCGCGTGGTCTGCGGTTTGGGGGTGACGATGGCGATCTTGGTGCCGACCAGCGCATTGAGAAGCGTGGATTTGCCGACGTTGGTGCGGCCGACCAGCACGGCGAGGCCGGATTTGAAGTTGGATGCTGTCTCCATCGGCAGCAATTTTATCCACGGATGGCACGGATGACACGGATTTATTCCGTGAAAATCTGTGGAATTCGTGGATACTCATCTTGATGGACAACATCCTGCCAGCTCACCGTCAGCATCCGCGGCGGTTTGAGGACTTCAAGTTCGTTTACCCGGTCCTCTCGCGGCGCAGCCACGGCATTTCTATTGGCATCAACACGAATCCCGACAAGGTGTGCAACTTCGACTGTATTTACTGCCAAGTGGACCGCACGACCGAGCCGCCTGTGAAAGAGTTCGACCTCGCCGATGCTGAGGAAGAACTGCGCGCAATGCTGGAAATGGTGCGCTCGGGTGAATTGTCCCAGCATCCGCCGTTCGACTCCGTCCCGCGCGAACTGCTCCGCTTGAACGACATCGCTCTCAGCGGCGATGCCGAGCCGACGACGCTGAACGATTTCTCCGCAACCATCGCGATGATCGCGCGCGTCAAACCACCCCACGTGAAAATTGTTCTCATCACCGATGCTGGTGGACTTGATCGCGCCGACGTAAAACGCGGGCTTGAAATCATGGATGCCAACAGCGGCGAAGTCTGGGCAAAATTGGACGCGGGAACGGAAGATTATTTCAAGCTGATCAACCGCACGAAGATCCCGTTCGGGCGCGTCTTGAAAAACATCGGGGACTGCGCGAAGGCGCGCCCCGTTGTGATTCAAAGCTTGTTCATGAAAGTGCACGGCGTCCGCCCGAGCGCCAACGAAATCACCGCCTACTGCCAGCGCCTCCGCGAGATCGGCAACATCAGGCTCGTGCAGGTGTACACCATCGCCCGCAAGTCGATGACGATTGTGGACGGTGTTCCCGCGTGGCAATTCGTCACGGCGCTCACGAACAAGGAAGTGGACGCCATCGCCGGGCGCTTGCGGAAAGAAATGGAGCTGGAGGTGGAGAGTTTTTACGGTGCTTAGTAGCGCGGGCGTCTCGCCCGTTTCGTGAGGTGGTTTACGGGCGGGACGCCCGCGCTACTTTTCAGTCCATGCTTTTTTCTGTTGCGCTACGGGGAAAATCGGTGTAAACCCGCCGGGCAACGGCGAGGGAATTCCCTTATGAGTAAGTATGGACTGGAAAATCACGGCATCGTGCGCCCCGGCAAGGTGCATTGGAATCTGTCACCCGTCCGCTTGATCGAGGAGGCGGTGCGGCGGAACGAAGCCGTGTTAACCAGCAGTGGCGCGCTCAACGCGTTGACTGGCAAGCGGACGGGGCGTTCGCCGCGCGACAAGTTCGTCGTCGAAGAGCCGTCGAGCCGTGACAAGATTTGGTGGGGCAAGACCAACCAGCCGATTTCCGAGGAAGGTTATCTCGGGTTGCGGCAGGAAGTGTTGGCCTATTTGCAGGGCCGCGAGTTGTTCGTGATGGATGGTTTTGCCGGCGCGGACCCGCGGTACACCATGCCGATCCGCATCATCACGGAACTGGCGTGGCACAGCTTGTTTGTGAAACAATTGTTCCGTCGTGCCGCGCCGGAGCAACTCGAGAGCCATGCGCCGCAGTGGACGGTCATCAACGCCTGCAAGTTTCTCGCCGATCCGAAGAAGCACAAGCTCAACAGCGAAGCGTTCATCATTGTGGATTCCGCGCGCAGGACCGTGCTCATCGGCGGCACGGAATACGCGGGCGAGATGAAGAAGAGCATCTTCAGCGTCTTGAACTACGTGCTGCCGCTGCAGGGCGTGTTGCCGATGCATTGCTCGGCCAACATCGGCAAGGACGGCGACGTGGCGCTGTTTTTCGGCTTGAGCGGCACGGGCAAGACGACGCTCTCGGCCGACCCGAACCGCGGCCTGATCGGCGACGACGAGCACGGCTGGAGCGACCAGGGCGTGTTCAATTTCGAAGGCGGCTGTTACGCCAAGTGCATCAAACTCACCAAGGAACGCGAGCCGCTGATCTGGGACGCGATTCGATTCGGATCGGTGATCGAGAACGTGGTGGTGGACCCGGTCACGCGCGAGCCGGATTACTTTGACGATTCGATCACCGAGAACACCCGCTGTGCCTATCCGCTGGACTACATAGCCAACGCAGTTCCCGGTGGCCTGGGCGGCCATCCGCGGGCCATTGTGTTTCTGGCTTGCGACGCGTTTGGCGTGTTGCCGCCCGTGGCGCGCTTGAGTCCCGCCCATGCGATGTACCATTTCATGTCCGGCTACACGGCGTCGCTGGCCGGCACGGAAACCAACCTCGGCAAGAATCCGGTGCCGACCTTCTCGGCGTGTTTCGGCGCGCCGTTTCTGCCGTTGCCGCCGCAAACCTACGCCGAGATGCTGGCCAGGAAGATGCGCGAACACAAGGTGCAGTGTTACCTGCTCAACACGGGCTGGGTCGGCGACCCGTTTGGGCAAGGCCCGCGCATTCCGCTGTGGCACAACCGGCACAGTGTTGCGCATGTGTTGAACGATTTGCTCGACCGGGCCGAGTTTTGGATCGATCCGGTGTTCGGTTTCGAGGTGCCGAAGGCGCTGCCGGAGATGCCGCCGGAAGTGCTCGATCCGCGGCTATCGGCCAGTGACATCAAGGATTACGAACAGCGGGCGCACGATCTGGCGGCACGGTTCATCAAAAACTTCGAGCAGTTCAAGGGCGTGTCCGCCGAGATCCTGGCCGCCGGGCCGCGAGTGCAGTGAGGGTGCGTCCGGTCACTAACACCGACATCGTCCACACTCAATGCGATGGTTGTAGCTGCGAGCCTGCTCGCGGCAAATCGTCCCCCCCTCGCCCAGCGCAAAGGCCGCGAGCAGGCTCGCGGCTACAATCCGATGACGGTATCAGATGCGCCGGAACCGACGTTGGGCGCCAGTCGCCGCTTGCGTCAGGTTCCGTGCTTCGGGTATTCTCTATTTGTTATGACGCAACACGGAGGCCGGTAATGAGGCGGTTTGTTTTGGTGGTTGCGGCCGCCCTGGCGTTGATCGCGGGAGCGGCAGCGGCGCAGACTCTCGATGGAGTCGCCGCCATCGTCAACGACAAGGTCATCACCTACAGCGAGGTTCGAGACTATGTGCAGCCCGTCGTGCAGCAATTGAGGCGCACCTACAGCGGCAACGAATTGGTGGAGAAGGTTCGAACCGCGCAGGTGGACGCCCTGAACAACCTCATCGACCGCGACCTGATCAT
>Ga0187886_1001338_pt1 | contig 22900 bp, 19 predicted proteins | sample June2016WEW_20_1_FD_133001 | JGI IMG/M metagenome (GOLD analysis project Ga0187886, IMG submission 133001) | Peatland microbial communities from SPRUCE experiment site at the Marcell Experimental Forest, Minnesota, USA - June2016WEW_20_150 | ecosystem: Environmental > Terrestrial > Soil >... | reverse complement strand
GATGGTAACGTGTTTGCCACAAGCAGACATCGCATTCAAAGGTCTTCAAGGATGGATTTTCCAAGGCAAAGATCAACAGATCGTCTTTATGCAAATCGAGCCAATTGGAAAGGTGACGGAACACGCCCATAGAGCCCAATTCGGAATGGTCCTCGACGGAGAGATGAGCCTAGCCATAGGAGGCGTAACGAGAATATATCGGAAGGGGGATACGTATTTCATCCCAAAGGGCGTGCCTCATTCGGCAGTATTTCATTCGAAAGTATTTGTCGTTGATTTCTTTGACGAGCCAGCGAGATATAAGGAAAAATCCTGATAAAGTTGGCGATTTTCCAGGAAGTGATCAGAGAAGGTGGAGGCAAAGGAGCTGATAGAAGCGGCGGCATCGTATGGATTTCTATATATGGTTTAGGAGCAATCCAGGTAAGTCGTCGAGGGGAAAAGAAAGAGAGCGCTGGCGGCTGAATATCGATTTCTGGACGTAATTTCAGGATATCCCGGGCAAGTCGTCGAGGGGTAAGAGAGCGGCGTCGGCGGCTTAATATCGATTAGAAGACGTGATTTCAGAACATCCTGGGCAAGTCGGAGGAAAGAAAGAGGGAGGATTGAAAATCCGATTGCTTTTCATGACGGATAATGTCGAGAAGAGCAGAAAGTCTATCGTCTTTTGTGGGATTTTACGGTCGCCCGTGAAACACATCTGTCCGGACGGCATCCTTGGCGGCCATCTACTGTTGTTGACTTCAATCCGCAGCCGGGAATATACTTTTCTTGTAACGAGCGGAACCGATTCCGAGCTTAGCGGGAGGGAAAGTCGCGTAACGGGGAAAAACGATCTTTTTATTCCATAGACTTTTTAGCTCACTTTTGGCAAAAAGCGGGAAAAATAATTGTCACCGGAGGGAAATTATAGTTATCCTCAGAAAGCGCAAAATGTTTCTTGAAAAATCGATGAAGATCCTTTATATAAGAATAATCATTGCAGTCATCCTTGTTTTTGGAATTGGAATCTTTTTTTAGAGAGGGGTTGTTGGCTAGAGGGATAAACGTCGAAATAGCCCGGGCCACGGAGTTGCCCTCATTTTTGGCTTTCAAGGGCCGCAATGAAATGACAAGTGTCTTTTAAAAGTAGGATTGAATAATGAACAAAAAAAATTGCTTATGGAAGAAAATAACTGCGATTCTATGCGTTTTAGCCCTTAGCGGATGTGTAACCAAATATCCCATCAAATATGAGCTTATACCGCCGAAAGTCGTTGTTTCCAATACGAAAATCCCCTTAAATGTTCAACTGGCCAGGTTCTCTGATGTTCGTCCCGCAGAGGAAAGAACCGGGCTGAGCAGGGAAACTCCTCTGTTTACATCTCAGGGCGGCCAGGGTTACACTATCGATAAGGGATTCAACGGCCTTGTCGCCGAAGAGATTTCGAAAATGGTGGTGGAACATTTAAGATTCTCCGGGGTTTTCGACAGCATCTCGCTGGCATCATTCGCGTCGGAGGAAATATCGGACTCGATGTTGGATGCCCTACATGAAAAAGGAGTGGACGCGGTTATTCTGGGAGAGTTGAATCATTTCTATGGATACTATCAATATCACCCCGGGTTGTATTGGCTTTACGGCATTTCTTTGAGTTTCGTCAGCGCACTTCTCTTGAACTTTTTCTTTCCGTCAGAGACAATACGATATATCCTGTGTTGGCCACCTGGATTTGCTCTCGGAAATTATCTAGAATCTTTGCACAAACGAGATATCAGATACTCCACTCAACTTTCTCTCAAAATGATCAGGACATCGAATCGCGAAGCTCTCTGGGAAGGCGTTTTTAATGTCTCCAGGCAGTTGTACGATAAAATGCCCGGCCTGCTTAGTTGGATGTCGAAAAGATACGAGGTTGCGGTCAGCTCTTTGAGGGAAGTCGTCAATAATATTGTCACGAATCTGGTCTCTGCGGGAATTAAAATCAACTAAAGGGCAAATAAAGCGCAGGCGCTAGCCATAATCCGTCGTATTTTTTTGCATTATTCTAAAATCACTCAAATGAGGATTTATACTTTTCGTTGATTAAATATTCGAAATATTTATCAATAGATTACGAGCTCCTTTTTATCTTCCTCCCCTTATCCGGCCCAATCTCAATCATCCTAGAGTGCTGGAGTTCAAGAAAGATGAGCAAAGCTTTCTTTTAGCTCGCGATCGACATGGCCATTTTCCAGCACGAGAAATCAAGAACAAGTCGTCTCGGGGAAGAGCGGCGCCAGCGGCTGATTATCTGATTATCGATGGTTTCGGAACATCTCGGGCAAGTCGTCGAGTGGGCTGGAGAGAGCGGCGCCGGTGGCTGATTATCGATTTATAGATGTGATGTCAGAACGTCATTGGCAAGTCGTCGAGGGGGGAAGAAATATCGACGGCATCTGATTATCGATTTATTGTGGAATTTTCAAGACGTCCTTGGGCAAGAAGGAGAAAGGGGGGAAGAACAATTTAGTTATGGATTCCCATGCTAAAAGCGGAAAGATTCATGTTGCTCAGAAGCGGAAATATTCATGTTGCTTTGACATATCTAAAGCTGGCCTTGACATCTTTTTGAGTCGTGATTTACAATTCCCCACGATGTTAGGATGGGCAAATGGGGGTAAAGATGCTCACTTGTCCGGCGCAGACGAAAAGGAAATGCTTTGCTTATCCATTGCCCTAGCAACTTACTGACAATTCTGGGGGAGGACTAAAATGAGTGTTTGTAAAAAACTTCAGATGCCGTGGTTCTTGTCGGTTTTGGTGGTCACGCTCTGCGTGGCTGCCGCAACTCCGCAGGTTGCTCAAAACGCCGCCCAAATTGACTCTGCGGCGCAGGCGCAAGCTAAGTCCTTGTCGCTTGCGCAGGCAATGCCCGTCGATCCGCAAATTACCATAGGCAAGCTCCCCAATGGGCTCCGCTATTACATCCGGACAAATAAATTACCTGAGAAACGGGCGGAGCTGCGTCTTGCGGTGAACGCGGGCTCCGTGCTCGAGGACAACGACCAACTCGGCCTTGCGCACATGGTCGAACACATGTCTTTCAATGGCACGAAACATTTCGAGAAGCAGCAGATTGTCAATTTCATGGAGTCGATTGGGATGCGCTTCGGCCCCAGCCTGAACGCATTCACGAGCTTCGACGAAACGGTCTACATGCTTACGATTCCAACCGACAAGCCGGAGCTGATGGACAAGGCGTTTCTGGTTCTCGAGGACTGGGCGCAGAACCTCTCCTTCGATCCGACTGAGATCGACAAGGAGCGCGGCGTCATAGTCGAAGAATGGCGGCTGGGCCGGGGCGCTAACGCCAGGATGCAGGACAAGCAGTTTCCAATCCTGTTCAAGGGCTCCCGCTACGCCGATCGTCTTCCTATCGGCAAAAAGGAAACCATCGAGACGTTCAAGCACGATGTGCTCAAGCGGTTCTATAAGGACTGGTACCGGCCGGACCTGATGGCCGTAATCGCCGTCGGAGACTTCGACAAGGCCGCTGTAGAGGGCCTCATTAAGCAACATTTCGAGTCGATTCCGGCGGCGAATGTTCCCAGGCTGCGGCCAACGTACAATGTCCCCGACCATCCAGAGACCCTATACGCGGTCGCTACGGACAAAGAAGCAACCATGACGTCAATCTCCGTTTACAACAAGATGCCACTGCGCGAGCAGGGTACCGTGGGAGTCTACCGGCAGATGATCTTGGACCGGCTCGCTGCCGGCATGCTTAGCCGCCGACTATCTGACATGACTCAAAAGCCGGACGCCCCCTTTGTCATGGCCGGCGCAGGCCGGTCGATTTTTGTCCGCACGAAGGAAGCGGCGATGCTGTACGCGATCCCCAAGGAGGGCGGCATCGAGCGTGCGTTGGACGCGCTCTTGACAGAGGCGGCCAGGGTTGCACGGTTTGGCTTTACTGCGACGGAGTTCGAGCGCGAGAAGCTGCAAGCGTTGCGGACATACGAGCGGTATTACGCCGAGAAGGACAAACAAGAGTCCGCGGTCCTGGCTGCCGAGTTCATCCGGAATTTCACGCAGAACGAACCGTTGCCCGGCCCCGCTCTGGAATATGCCCTCTATCAGCGGTTTCTACCCGAGATCACGATCGATGAGGTCAACAAAGTTGCAAAGGACTGGATGAGTGAATCGAGCCGGGTTGTGGTCGTAAGCGCTCCTGAGAAGGACGGCGTGACCGTGCCGGACGAAACGAAGCTTGCGGCCGTGGTTAAGGGCGTCGGGACAAAGGAGATTGCCGCGTATGTTGACACCGTCGCCAACCAGGCACTCCTCGACAAAATGCCTGAGCCGGGGAAGATTGTAAAAACCACCTCCAAGGAAGCGTTCGGCATCACGGAGTGGGATCTCTCGAACGGCGTGAAAGTCGTGCTCAAGCCGACAATATACAAGCAGGACGAGATTGTGTTCCGTGCGTTCAGTCCCGGTGGCTATCAGCTTGCGAGCGACCAGGACTTTATTCCTGCGAGAACCGCCGCCCAGGTGATGTCCGTCACGGGTGTGGGCAAATTCAGCGCGATCGATCTCCGGAAGATGCTTGCCGGCAAGATTGCGTCCGTGGGAGCACTGATATCTGAGATGGAAGAAGGGTTGAGCGGAAGCGGCTCGCCGAAAGACCTAGAGACGATGTTTCAGCTTATCTATCTGAGGTTCACACAACCGCGTGCGGACCAGGGGGCCTTTGCTGCGCACATCGCCCAAGGGAAGACGATCCTGGCCAACCAGCAGAGGAGCCCCGAATGGGCGTTCAACGAGACGCTGCAGAGGACCCTGACGCAGGACCACCCTCGAGCGCGCCCGATGACGGCTGAAATGATCGACCAGATGGATCTCGACAAATCGCTCGCCTTCTACAAGGACCGGTTCGCCGATGCCGGCGACTTTACCTTCGTGTTCGTAGGGAGCTTCACCGTGGAGATGATAAAACCGTTTGTCGAACGGTATCTCGCGTCGTTGCCCGCCCTGCACCGGAACGAAACCTGGAAGGACGTGGGAATCCGACCGCCGAAAGGCGTGGTCGAGAAGACCGTCCTGAAGGGCATTGAGCCCAAGAGCCAGGCGGCCGTCTTCTTCACTGGACCGTTCCAGTACGATCAAGAGCATCGCGTTGCGATCCGAGCCTTGAGCATGATCTTGGAGACGAGGCTTCGTGAGGTGCTGCGTGAAGATCTGAGCGGGACTTACGGCGTCAGCGTATCGTCAAATTACACAAAGATCCCGACCGAGACGTACACCTTCCCGATCCAATTTGGCTGCAATCCGCAGCGCACGCAGGAACTGGTCAAGGTCATTTTCCAGGAGATCGAGAATCTGAAGAAAAACGGTCCCAGCGAGAAACAGGTCAGCGACGTAAGGGCGCAGCTAATTCGGGATTTTGAAACGAACATGCAGCAGAACAGTTATCTGTTGAGCCAGATCTATCTCCGGTACCAGTTCCCGGAGGATCTCGGGAAATTTTTCGGTCTGCCCGAATACTACAAGACCCTGAATGCAAAGATAATTTGGGATGCGGCCCGCACGTATCTCAACACGGATAACTATGTGAAGGTCTTGCTGCTGCCGGAGGTAAAGTCCGCGGCTCGCTCTGTCGAAAGAGATCGGGACGATGAGCCGGCCATCGAACAGCGACCGGCCGCCTGAAGATAACAAAAGCAGGGATCGGGGATTGCCAAAGCAGAAGATCTTGCCCGTCAGCTTATTATCGGTCACGTCGAAAAACCCTAAAGTCGCGACGAACACCTTGCCGCCGTAGAGGACCAGAGTCGGTGCCGAGAACATGCTGTCCAGAGCGGAGAGTCCGCGAGACCAGATCGGCTTCGCGTCGACGGCTCTGATGCATGTTACGATGCTGTCTCGGCCTTTTATCCATTTTGAAGACCCAAAGTCAGTTTTCGCGGCAACCCCGATTTGGACAGAGAGGAAAGGGGGAAGGGGAAATCGGCGGCTGATTATTGATTTTTAAATGAAGTTCCAGAACATCCCGGGCAAGTCGGAGGGGGGGAAGACAGAGGGCGGCGCCAGGCGGCTAATTAGAGATTTCTGGAAATAACTTCAGGAAACCGAGGGCAATTCGGAGAGGGGGAAGAATTCTCACTATAAAGAATGAAATGAAACCTCGAGTTGACAAATTAGAAAATAGATTTATGCTTAGAATGAACACAAAGGAGAGAGGGTAATGAAATCTAAGTTTTGGGCGCCGGCTATAGGCTGCGCTTTTATATCTTTCATCATTTTATGGATCGCGATAGAGGAAATCTTCTCCTCGATTCCTCCTTCCCGTGTCCATGTCTTGGGTTACCAAGTGGCTGGCATCCTCGCTTTCGTAGGAATAGCGGGAATCGCCATAGGGATCAAAATCTTGAAAAAGAGGCAACTGCTTGCTGCCGGGCTGATTGGCTTCTTTCTTGTTCCTGTTGTCATTGCGATTATAGTCTTCATTTTTGGCCCTTAATTCTATTAATGACAAGGGTACTTTAATAGATTTTCAACTACCTTGTGATCGTTCCACATCCAGCCTCTCGGGCGCTAACGATTAACATTTTTGGCAAGTCGTCTCGGGGAAGCGGCGCTGGGCGGCTGAATATTGATTAGAAGACGTGATTTCATAGCGACTAGGGCGAACGAACGGCGGCTGGGCGGATGATTATGAATCTATTGACATTAGTCTTTGGCCGGGGATATCATTTTTTCGCGAGGGAGGTTGATGCGCTCTCAAGCGAGGATGGGCCGTCAGGTGTGCGCATAATCAGTGGAGAGTGGCTCGCCCGCTTGAAACGATGAGGTGATCATGGCTTCCCACAGGAAATACTTCCCGGCGGCAGGACTGGACTGGGCTTTGCCCATCTACGATCCGTTGGCCAAGCTGCTGGGCGGTGACGCGATCTGGAGTGCGTTTGTTGAGCGGATGGAGCTTGCGCCCGGCCAGCGCTTCCTCGATATCGGTTGCGGTACCGGCACTTTGGCCGTGCTCATCCAGCAGCTTCATCCAGGCGTCGCCGTCGTCGGACTCGATCCCGATCCCAGGGTGCTCGTCCGCGCAGCACGCAAAGCCGAGTGCGCCGGCGTTGAGGTCCACTTCGACCGGGGTTTTTCGGACCAACTTCCCTATGCCGACGCCTCCTTCGACCGCGTGTTCTGCAACATTTTCAGCCTTCTTCCGCACGAGGAGAAAGAAACAACGCTCGGCGAAGTGCGCCGCGTGCTGAGGCCCGGCGGCTCGTTTCATCTCGTCGATATGGTGAAGGCGCCCTCCGGTTTCTCTTTCTGGCGTCTGTTTAAGCGCACCCAGCGTTTTGAGTTCTGCACTGAGGAGCAAATTTTCGACCTGATGCGTGAAGCCGGGCTAACTGACCCGAGAAAAACCGGCGAATACAAGGTGTGGTTTTGGCCCTTCGTCAACTACCAGGCCTCTCGATAATCTGCGACCGGGCCGGTACGCTCCACGGGCCCACCGAAGGGAAAGCGGCGCCGGGCGGCTGTGTCCTCTAGAAAGTGGTAAATCCCCCTATGCCTCTATGACATATCGGTTGTTGCAGCAGTCGTCCCCCTGCATGAGGGTCTTCGTCCGGATCATGCGCATCTTAGGATTGAAAGCTTTGGCCGACCCAAAATCCGCGTAGCAGGAGAGGATGTAGCCGAGGTCGCCGGCGCTGAAGTCGCGGTAGGTCTTGGCCCAAAGACATTCGGTGACCTTGATTTCGAACGCCTGCGGCGTGTCCTCGATGATTTGGAACGTCAGCACGTTCTGATAGAAACTGTCGGGCTTGCGGAAGTTCTGGGTATACGTCGCCAGGTCATTCTTGCCCGCCTTCTTAGGGAATTCCGTCTTTTGTTGTTTTTTAGGCAGGTCAATAATGCGCTTTATCATCTCATGCAATTTCTCGCGCCCGATTTCTGTTTCGAGGCCTCTCCAGATCGTGATGGGAGCGACATAGGCTACAATGAAAACCTCTGCGAAGCTCAATCCCGAGTCCGCGAGAAACTTGTGCTTTTGGCCCGCGGCTTTGGCCTTTTGCTCTGCCTGGAACGCGCGAAGCAGGCATGGTGCTCCAAAGCACAACAGTGCGCCTCCGGGCAAGGCGGTCTTGAGAAAGGACCTCCGGCCGGACAGTAGCTGTGATTCGAGACTGTTCATCGGAACCTCCTCTGCTTTCCCCCGAGTTATATGTTCAATATAGGCAGCGGAGTTGTGTCTGTCAACCAAGTTTAATTTTCTTCTCGCAAGTGTGTTGGGGCAACGTGAATATTTCCGCTATGTCAATAGGCTATGATCTTTCATGAGAAGGCGCCGGGCGGGTGAATATTGATTTATAGACGTGGATGAAGGTTCTGTTGGGCAAGTCATCGAGGGGAAACGGCGTCGGCGGCTGATATTCGATATCATGAAATGCCGCGGAAATAAGTCAAGAAGCGGCGAGGCAATTGATTTTAAGAGGAAAAGGACATATCTTATGGTTTATGAATTTCGATGATGAAGCGGGGGGACAGAAACGAAATGGAAAAAACGAGGCCGACACCCCGGAGAGGAAACTCATGAATGAAAAATTCCGGTCGCTGATCTTTTGGGGCGCTTGGGCCGTAGGAGCGGTGATGTTTTTGGCCCAGATCGTTTCTGCTGGGCAAGAAAAATGGAAGGGCCAGATCTATCTGCTTAAGGGGGATGCGGGGACGATCGAGTTTACGCGAGAGAACGCGCGCATTACAGGGAAAATCATCATCGCCCGAGGGGAGTATGTTTTCGAAACGCCGATTTATGGGCAGTGGCAGCAAAACGAGATCGTCTTAAGGCGTGCCCTCTCCGAAACAAGCTCCCAACCGTTCAAGGGCACCGTAACTTTCGTGGATGCGAAACACGTCAAGATGGAGGGCCAGTTTGCGGCGGGTTTTAGCGGAAGTTGGACGTGCGAATGCGAACTGCTGGAAACCATTGATGCCGGCAAAGCCCCGGGGAAAGAGAGACGGGAAAAGCCGGTCTCTCCAATAACGGGACGCTCGAAAGTCGTTGAAATCACCCCTCGGACGCAGCCAAGAGTCATTCTCGATTTTGTGGACAAAGCCTCCAAGGCCAAATGGACGAACGCCTGGCTTGAACTCGGATTTCCGGGAGATCCGGCCGACAATAAAGGATATGCCCGCCTGGTGGATCAAGCGCGGCTGGAAGACGGAAAAGTCTATCCCCGCGCCCTGGAGACCCATCCCCATCGGAAGCCTCGGGGCATGATCACCGGCCGCTATTCGGACGTAACGATTCCCGCGTCCGGAGCCGAGCTGCGATCCGGGATCGGATTTTTCGAAGACGCGACGGGTACCGATGGCGTCTATTTTGAAGTCCGCTGCGAATTCCAGAATTATACGGGAGTTCCCGTGAGGCGAGAATATTTCAAAACGTACGACAAATTCGTGGTCGCAGACTTCAGCCAGGATCTCTCCCGCTTCAAGGGATTGAAGGGAATGATCATTCTTTCGGTCAATGCCGGTAAAAAATCGGCCGATCAGGATCGAGCGGTATGGATGGAACCTAAATTGATGTCTCTCGAGAAAGAGCCCAAATTCGCGACATTTGTGGGAGGCGCTGTCGGCTCGAACCGCAATGGGAATCAATTGACGAATGCGTGGGGTGGAAAATCAGGTCAACTCTTCGGAAATATCGTTCTGTATTTACTGTTCGCCAATGTCGATAACACGTATTCGGTGGGTATCGAGTCTTATCAAGGCGATAATTTTGTGGGGGCCAAAGATCTGGGGACCGTCAACTCAGGGCGCCAGGAAATTTGGGAAACCCTCCAAAGAACCGTGCCGGGAGAATGGCGCGAGCGGATTATCTTCAACGGGACCTATGTCGGAGACCTCAGGTATACGATCTCGAAGGTCGGCGAATAGGTCGCCGGAAAAGGACTGAATAATATGAAGACTCAAACCAACCTCCGTTTGCGTGGACGCGAGGGGGCCGCCGTTTTCGTTCTTATCGTCCTGCTGTCTGTCGTCGCTCACACCACGGCGCCGCCCTGTGGCGAGCTCGAACAGAATGACACCGAGCGAGAAGATGTCCGCACGGTGATCGACGGGTCCGCCTTCGGCCTGCTCGGGCGCCATGTAGGCCACGGTGCCGACGACACCGCCCGGCGCCCCGCCGCTCTCTACCGAGGGTTCACTTGCGCTTGATGTTGGGGACGACCGTGCCCACCGTGACGTTTCCGCTCTGGGCGCTCGCCAGCGGCAGCGCCGTGCCGAACAGGGCAGTTCCAACCCAGTCGATCTTGATGCGGATAATGCCTGCCACATCCGCCGGCAGCTTCCAGTCGTAGCTTCCGTTGGTCACCGATCCATAGTTCTGGGGTGCCGGAACATCAGCGACAGCCGACCAGGACTGGCCGCCGTTGGTGGAATAGGAGATCTTCACGACCCCGCCGCCGGTCCACACCGCCCAGCCAATTTTCTGGACGCTTCCCTTGGCCCATTTTGCGTTCGGACCAGGGACCGACATCGCCAGCAGGGAGTCGGGCAGTTGCACTGCGGCCTTCCAGACCCGGCAGCAGATTCCCTCGGCGTCGTATCCTGCCGGTATGTTCGGACTCAAGGAGTAGAAATGGTCCCGGTAGAGTCTCGATCCGGCGTTGTTCTTATGCCCCCGAACGAACCGGTACAGGGGAACGGTTTCCGGAATCTCCTTGTCGGCCGGGACAACGTGAGCCGCGATGCCCTCCGCCACGAAATAGGGATCGTTCAACAGGTTGGCCCGTTCTGCCGCGCTGGTCGTGTACACATGGTCGGCACGCATGTCGGCGTAGAAGCGGTACAGCGGCACGGTGTACTGCCGGGCGGCGGGAGAAACAAAGCCCTCCACACCTTCGAAAACCCACGAATTCATCAGCCCCGGGTTGCCGGTCGAGTAGAAATGCACCTGCGCATCCTCCGGATAGGTGAGGTAGTAGCGGTTGAAAGCCTCGGCCGTCACCGTTTGAGCCGAAGCCGCCGCGACGGCCACGAAACACAGGAACGCGGCCAGCGCACAAAGCCGCACTGCGCCACTCTCGCTCGGGAACTTCTTCATCGGAATCCCTCCCCTGCTTTTGTTTGATATTTTTTTGATAAGATATTGCCTTCTATGGGGGGAAGTATAGGAGGGCTGTTTTTGCCTGTCAAGGGATATTTTGCCAGGAGTTCTCCCAATAATTATGGCGAAAAGAGCTATCGCTGGCCGGTTAATACGCGAAGCTTCGTCCGCAAATGGCGAGACAAAGCATCGAATTGATTTTGGAGAAAAGAGTGGACAAACTAAAGGAAGAGGAAAAATCGAAAAATGAACAGTTGATCCAGATCCAGAAAGAACTTCGTCGGTATGAAACCGCCCTCGAATCGCTGAGAAAAGATATTCCTTCACGGAAGAGAAGAGGAAAGGAAGAAACAATCCATCCGTTTCTCGACGGCAACGGTCGAATCGGTCGGCTTCTCATTGCCCTGCAGCTGCATCACGGCGGAGTCTTGGCGCAGCCTTTGCTTTACCTCAGCTTGTATTTCAAACAACACCGAGACGAGTATTATCGTTTGCTCGATTTGGTGCGGACCGATGGAGACTGGAAAGCTTGGCTCGACTTTTTCTTGGAGGCGTAGAGCAGACCGCAAATGGCGCGGTCCAAACCGCCCAGAGGCTCGTCCAGACCTTTAAAGAAGACGCGGACCGCATCCGTGATTTAGGACGGACCGCGATCACTTCCATGCGCGTGTTCGACTCCTTGCGTTCACGTCCGATCTTGTCCTTGAAGGAGGCCTGCAAGCGCACCGGACTTTCATTTCCCGCAGCTGCTAACGGCATGAATAATCTCGTTCGCTTGGGCATCGTGAAAATGGTCCAGACATGATGTGAGTTTTTAACATTCCGGGCAAGTCGTCTCGGGGAAGAGAGAGCGGCGCGGGCGGCTTATTAATGATTTCAAGACGTGGCTTCGGAACATCCCTGGGCGAGGCGGAGAAGAGGGCGGCTCGGAATTGGGACGCTATTTATTGAACCCGGCAGCCCCCGGGAGAACGGATACGTGGAGTCGTTTATCGGGAAGCTGAGGGATGAATTATTGAATGGAGAGATTTTTGAAAAGCTTTTGGAGGCTAGGGTGTTGATTGAAGCCTAGAGATGGGAATATAACCAGCATAGGTCTCATAGCTCTCTGGGCTATAAGACTCCCGCGCCGGAGACCTTAAAGCTTGAAAATCTCACTTCCGGGGCGGTACAGGGACATAGAATTGTTTAGTATTCTCCCGGGCCCTACAGCTCTTGATTTTTCCAAGCCCCCGTGTATTTTGCATTGCCTCTGCATTCTTGAAGAACAAGGTGGCAGATTTTCATTCCTGGTATTAGCCATATTTTATTTGGTCCGGCATTGTAAATTTCCAGAACCTGCCTGTTTGAAATCCCCGGAGCTATGAATGGAGCAGTCACATGACTCATTAGTCCGATTCGGGCGAATCTTGAGCGCGAGTTCAGCCATCCGCACAAGTCCTCAGGGAGGGTAATCCTCTCTTTTGTGATCCCGAGCACTAGTTCCCCGGGCTCTAATAGGTAGCCAGTATTCATATCAACAAGGTCAGTCAGCGTTCTATAGTCGATATCTCCTTGCGTAATATGCTGGTTGGCTTTGAAGATCCGTACTTGATTATCTAGAGTCAGATCAATTGAGGCAGGACCTACGGCATTCTCGTCATACGGTTCTATTCTTATTCTACCGTTCATAATCTGATTAAGTATTTCAGATTTTGCGAGAATCATTTTGAACGCTCCTTAAAGATCATCGTTGCGACTCCCGGCAATTGCCAATCTAAACCTCTCCGCTCATCAGTTGTTTAAGTCCATAGAATTCAGCAAGATGGCTTCGCCTTGCCACGCTCGGTACCGTGACCTGCCTCCACTTAGTGTACCACCTGTGAAGTGAAAGTTCCAGGCTCGGGAGCTGGCGGCTGATTAATGATTTATGGACTTGGTTTCAGAACATCAAGTCCTTGAGAAAGACAGAGAGAAGGCGCCGGCGGCTGAATATCGATTTCTGGATATTCTTTCAGGACACCCAGGGCAAGGAGGAGAAGGGGTAGAAAAACAGAAGCTCAGCAGCTTCGTAAGCTATCTGTCGATCGCTTTTATCTTTGAAGCGATGGTGGCCTCTTTGTCCAGGCGGTGGTCGATTCTTAGGACGATATGGATGCGCTGGGCTCCCATCCCGACCAGCGTTTCGTCGGCGCGGCCGATGATCTCGAAAAGCGCTTTCAGGTCAGGAGCTTCGATGGTCGTGGACATCCCGCCGGTCACGCTTCGCAGGCCCGAGGCCTCGATGATACGGATGACTTCCTTAACATAGCGGCTGACCGAGGAACCTTCGCTTGTCGGAAAGACGGCCAGTTCGGCGATAATCATGATAATCTATGTGTTTATCAGCTTAATTCTATAACAGAGGCGCAATCTTTTCAAATGGTAATATTGTTTTCAATCGTGCTTTCAGAACATCTTCGGCAAGTCGCCTCGGAGAAGAAAGAGGAGCGAAGCCGGGCGGCTGAATATCGATTAATAGACGTAATTTCATCTCAGGGCAAGTCGCCTCGGGGCAAGAGAGCGGCGCCGGGCGGCTTACTATCTGGCGAAATTTAAGAACATCCGGGCAAAGAGGAGAGCGGAAGGCGAATTGACGCTTCCTCGATTCTTTGATAATCTTGAGCCACACCTGATTGAAGGGGTCAGTAGTGACCGTCAAATGCCCGAAATGCCATTCTGAGAATTCTGAGACCAAGCAGTTCTGCGGAGATTGCGGCACCCCGCTTCCCTCCTCCAAAGAATTTCCTTTCTCTCAAACTGAGACGCTTCAGATGCCTATCAATGAATTGACCACCGGCTCGATATTTGCCGGCCGATACCAGATCATCGAAGAGATGGGCCATGGCGGCATGGGCAAAGTCTATAAAGCGCTCGATACGGAAATCAAAGAAAAGATTGCCATCAAGCTCCTCAAGCCCGAAATCGCCGCCGACGCGGAGACCATCGAGCGATTCAGAAATGAGCTGAAATTCGCCCGCAAGATCCGGCATACGAACGTCTGCCAGATGTTCGACCTTGCCAAGAGCGAAAGCACGTATTACATCACCATGGAGTTCGTCCAGGGCGAGGACTTGAAGAGGCTGATCCGGAAAATGGGGCGATTGAGCGCCGGGCAAGCGATATCGATCGGCCGCCAGGTGTGTGAGGGGCTGGCCGAGGCGCATAAGCTGGGCGTCGTCCACCGCGACCTCAAGCCTCAGAACATCATGCTCGATGAGGACGGCCATGCCCGGATCATGGATTTCGGCATCGCCCGGTCCATCAAGGCCAAAGGGATCACCGGTGCCGGCGTGATAATCGGGACACCGGAATATATGTCGCCGGAGCAGGTCGAGGGAAAAGACACGGACCAGCGCTCAGATATTTATTCGCTGGGAATCGTCTTATACGAGATGGTCACTGGGCGCGTCCCTTTTAAAGGCGATACGCCGTTCACGGTCGGGATCAAGCACAAAAGCGAAATGCCGAAAAATCCCAGGGACCTCAATGCCCAAATCCCCGAAGACCTGGGCCGGCTGATCTTGAAATGCCTGGCCAAGGATAAAGACAAGCGCTACCAGAGCGCGGACAACGTGGCCGCGGGTCTAGCTCAAATCGAAAAGGCGCTTCCGACCACGGAAAAGCTCATTCCCAAAAGAAAGCCGAGAGTTGGGAAAGGCGAAGGAGCGGAGGGGAAAAAATACCTTCTTTATGGGGCCATCTTCGTCTTGGCGGTTTTGGTCGTTGCCGCCGGAATCTTCTTGTTCAGGGGAAGGGGCAGGGCGATCACTTCCATTGCCGTCATGCCCTTCGGCTTTACGGGCGGCGGCCCAGATGCGGAATACTTGGCCGAAGGCATGACCGAAAGCATCATCGGCAACCTCTCCCAACTTCCCGGCCTGAAAAAGGTCATCGCCCGAAGTTCGGTCTTTCATTACAAGGGCAAAGAGATTATTCCCAAGGACGTCGGCCAGGAGCTCGGCGTGGACGCGATCCTGATCAGCCGGATGAATCAGCGCGGAGACGAGCTTTCGATCAATGTCGAGCTCGTCAACACGTCGGATAACAGCCGCATCTGGGGCCATCAGTATAAGAAGAAAGCCGCGGAGGCCTTCGATTTCCAGCAGGAAATTTCGAACTCCATCGCCGAAAATCTTCGACTGAAGCTCACGGGCCAGGACATCCAGCGGATCGCCAAACGCTCCACGACGAGCCCGGAAGCCTACCAGGCCTATGTTCGAGGCCGGTTTTTCTGGAACAAACGGACGGAGGAAGGGCTGAAAACGGCCATCGAATATTTCAAACAGGCCGCCGAGAAAGACCCGAATTATGCGCTGGCCTATGCCGGCCTGGCTGATTCGTATTCGACTCTCCCTCAATACAGCTCGTTCCCGCCGAAAGAAGCCTTCGAAAAAGCGAGAGCGGCCGTGGCCAGAGCCCTGGAATTGGATGACCGGATCGCCGAAGCGCACACGGCCTTGGCCGATATTCTTACGTACGAGGATTGGGATTGGGAGGGGGCCGAGAAGGAGTTCAAACGGGCCATCGAGCTCAATCCCAACTACGCGACGGCCCATCATTGGTATGCCTTTATTCTGATGTTCATGGGCAGATTCGAGAAATCCATCGAACAGATCGGCCAGGCTCAGGAACTGGACCCCTTATCGCTCATCATCAACGCGAATATGGGATTGATGCGCTATTACGCCCGCCGCTATGACGACGCGATCGGGTATTATCGCCGGGCGCTCGAGATGGATCCGAATTTTGGCGAGATCCATTGGTATCTCGGGATGGCCTATGGCCAAAAAGGGCTCTTCGAAGAGACCGTCCAAGAGATGCAAAAGGCGGCGACCCTTTCCGGGGGGTTTCCCAAGCATCTGGCCTCCCTCGCCCATGCGTATGTCCTGGCCGGGAAGAAAGACGACGCCGTCAAAATAGCCAGGGATCTCGATCAAAGAGGAGAAGGAAAGTATAAAATGGCGGCTTATTATGCCGCCTTGGGCAATAAAGATCGTGCCTTTGAGTGCCTGGAAGAAGCTTATAAAGAGCGGTCGTCGGAAATTACGATCCTCAAGGTCGATCCCGCCCTCGACAGCCTTCGCCCGGACCCTCGTTTCAAAGCCCTGCTCAAGAAGATGAACTTCGAGTAGAATTCGGCGCGAATCCATAATAGGCGAAGAAGGCATTTGGGAAAAATGAGACGACGAAATTTTTTCGGCGCTCTATCCGGCAGCCTCGTATCCTTAGAAAGCCTTTTTCATTCAGGGAAGACGATGAGTATCTTTAATGAAAATGTCGATCCATCCATGCCGCGCTGCATATTCGGGAACCTTTGCCGGCTCAAAAGGTATAATAATATAGAGGCGAAAAATAACAGAATTCATGGATGACCGGTTGCTCATCGAACAGTCCGCTCAAAGTAACACAAACGCCTTTAAACTCCTTGTTCTTCGTTACCAGCGGATGATTTTTTCTTATCTGAGAAATTTTCTGCTTCCGATGCAGGTCCAGGAGGATCTAGCCCAGGAAACATTCATGAGGGCCTACAGGAATATCACTGACTTTGATTCCGAAAAGGGGCCTTCCTTCTCGACATGGCTCATCACGATTGCCCGCAACCTGGCCATCAACGAAATGGCGAAGATGAGGCGAAGGAAGGCGCATTCTGGCGGATTCAGGGATGAAAATCATGGAAGGAATGAAAAAAGCCCTCAGGAAATCCTGGAACAACGCCATTTTAAATCCCGAATTCACGACGCGATAAGTCGGCTGCCGGAAAAATTTCATACAGCGGTGGTCCTTTCCTACTTTGATGAGCTTTCGCTCGAAGAAATCGCGGGGATCGAAAATTGTCCCGTGGGAACTGTCAAATCTCGTGTCTTCCGGGGAAAACAGATCTTGAGACAAATTCTTGAAAGCGAGAATGTACTATGAGTGATCCTCAGCGTCCCTGCCACCTGATTCAAGAGGATATTGCTTGGGCCAGAGGACTGAGCCCGGAGGACCAAAAACACGTTCTTTCCTGCAGCGCCTGTTCTGAAACCGCGGCTCGGTTCGAGGAGTTGGATTCCCTTGTCCGAAATGTGATGGGAGCGGATGTCCCAAACGGCTTCGCGGACAGGGTGGTTGTACAAATAGAAGCAGAAAAACGCAGAGGAGACAGCTTTTTCGCACGGCGGCGGCCTTTCTTGGAAAGGATATTCTTTTCGAGAGCTGTCCAATGGGCGCTCGTGGGAATCGGCTCGGCTTTCGGCCTGTTTAAAATTCTCAGATTCTTCGCCGGGGTGTTGATTCATGCATCTCTATAGCTTAGACAACCCGTCTGATTCAGAGCTGAAGGGAGTACGGCCCGTAAGATTAGACCGGGGGGAAAATGTGATTGTCCCGAGGAAAAGGAATGGAAGAGAAAAAAGATAAATTCCGGGAAAGAAAACCTCTATTCGCCGTGGCCCTGTCCTTCCTTTTGACTGGTCTGGGCCAAGTCTACAACGGAAAACTGCGGAAAGGGATTCTCTTCTTTCTGGCCTCGTTCATCCTGCCCTTTCTCTTCTTCCAATTGAGTGTTCTGTGGCCCGGTCAGATACTAATGGTTTTTTTGGTCCTGTCCTTAGCGGCGAGCCTTGGCATATTTATTTGGGCTGCTCGAGATGCTTGGAAGCAAGCCAGAAGAATGGAAAAGAACTACAGGTTGAAAGTCTATAATAGGCTCACGGTCTACATCCTCCTCGTTATTGTATTGAATCTATTCACTTCCGGACTAATCGTGAATGGGCGGAAAATTTGCTTTTTCGCTCTCCCTTATCGAATGCAAACGGGAAGCATGGCGCCTGCTCTCCTTCCCGGAGATTGGATCATAGTAGATAAGAGGATAGATCACGCGTCGAAAAACCTTGGCCTGAAAAGAGGGGAATTGGTGGTTTTTAAGTATCCCCGAAACAAGAAAATAGATTTTATTAAAAGGGTCATCGGCCTTCCAGGAGATGAAATCGAATTGAGAGGGATGGAGCTTTACGTCAACGGAAAAAAATGGACAGCTCAAGAGGTGCCTCAGCTCGAAGAGAGACGGGATGAAAATATCAAGACGGGAACAATCGCTTTCTATGAAAAAGGCGACTCTGGGAATTATATCGTCTATTATCTTCAGGGGGCGGCAAGACAGGATTTGAGCGTTTCTGTACCGGAGGGCTACTGTTTTGTCCTCGGTGACAATCGTGATAACAGCGCAGATTCACGTCATTGGGGCAACGTCCCTCTCGATGATATTGTCTCCAGGGCTAGGCTGGTCTACTTTTCCATTGCTCCTGAGGGGGGAGTCCGATGGGGCCGGATCGGAAAGGTTCTGTAGCGGAAGACACATGGTTCAGCCCGAGAGGCTGTCTCTCAACGGCTCTGATATGGCCAAGCTTGAGAAGAATAGAAAGGGACATGAATAAAAAGGAAAACAAGTTTGTGGGAATTTCTATTTGAGTTATTTTTAGAATTCTTAAGTTTAATTGGTCTGAAGAAAAAAGGGATCATCAAAAGATCATCCTGAGAAAGTCCTCACGCTCTGGAAGGATACTGATCCATTAAAATTAGGGAGGGAAGAGTGAAGAAATCACATGTTACCGGCATTTATGAAACGGAGAAAATCGAAAAGCTTATTACTGGGATTGAAGAAGCATAAGGCGGATAGGGCGGGAGAGATAGTGGCGTCGGTGGTTGATTACTGATTTCTGGATATAATTTCAGGACACTCAGAGGCAAGTCGTCTCGGTGCAAGAGAGCGGCGCTGTGCGGTCGAATATCGATTTCGAGACGCGGTTTCAGGATACCCCGGGCAAGTCGAAGAGAGGAGAAAAGGGGCTAAGGAGGGGGGAGAGCGAATTGACGCTCTCTCGATTCTTTGATACTCTTTAGCCATCCTTTTGAGGGGATAAGCCGTGGCCGTCACATGCCCGAAATGCCATTCCGATAACCCCGAGACGCTTAAATTCTGCGGGGAGTGCGGCACGCACCTCTCCTCGCTCAAAGATATCCATCCCGAAGTCACGGAAACCATTCAAACGCCGATTAAAGAGCTGACCACGGGCTCCACTTTCGCGGGCCGCTACCAGATTGTCGAAGAATTAGGCCATGGAGGGATGGGCACGGTGTACAAAGTCTTTGATATTGAAATCAAAGAGAAGATCGCCTTGAAGCTCCTGAGACCCGAAGTCGCCGCGGACGAGGACACCATCGAGCGGTTCCGCAATGAAATGAAGCTGGCCCGGAAAATCGGCCATAAATACGTCTGCCGGATGTATGACCTGGGAAGGGCGGAAGAAACCTACTTCATCACCATGGAATATGTCCCCGGCGAGGACCTGAAGAGCTTTATCAGGAGGTCGGGACAGCTGACGATCGGGAAGGCCGTCTATGTGGCCCGGCAGGTGTGTGAAGGGTTGGCCGAGGCTCACCGGCTGGGCGTCGTCCACCGGGATTTGAAGCCTCAGAACATCATGATCGACCGGGAGGGAAATGCCCGGATCATGGATTTCGGCATCGCCCGCTCGCTAAAGGCCAAGGGGATTACGGGTGCCGGGGTGATGATCGGCACTCCCGAGTACATGTCGCCGGAGCAGGCGGAGGTCAAGGACGTCGACCAGCGGTCGGATATCTATTCGTTCGGGGTGATCCTTTATGAAATGCTTGTCGGCCGGGTGCCTTTTGAGGGGGAGACGCTGCTCGGCATCGCCATGAAGCACAAGAGCCAGCCGCCGCAGAATCCCAAGGAGCTCAATCCTCAAATTCCTGATGACCTCAATCGTATGGTCCTGAAATGCCTGGAGAAAAGCAAAGAGAAGAGATACCAGCGCGCCGAAGATATGCTGTCGGATATCGGAAAGATCGAGAAGGAGATTCCCACTACGGACAGGGTGATACCCAAACACAAAGGCTTTACCTCCAAGCAGATCACCGTCACCGTTGGCGTTAAGAGGCTGCTTCTCCCGGCGTTGATTTTTTTCCTGGTGGTTGCCGCAGGATTGATCTTATGGCGTGTCTTGCCCAAGAAACGCGCTGCCCCGCCGCCGTCGGGCAAGCCTTCGCTGGTCGTGATGTATTTCAAGAACAACACGGGCGATGCGAAGCTGGATCACTGGCGAGTCGCCATTTCCGACTTGCTTATCACGGACCTGTCTCAATCGAAGTATCTCAAGGTTCTGAGCTCGGACAAGCTCTTCAATATCCTCAGCGAGATGCGCCAGGCCGACGCCAAAAACTTCACTTCGAAAGTCTTGAACGATGTCGCGGCGCGCGGCGGCGTCGCCAATGTCCTGGTCGGGAGCTATGCCAAAGCCGGCGAAAATTTCCGGATCGATGTCACTCTCCAGAAGGCCGGCAGCGGCGAGCTCGTGAGTTCCGAACGGGCGGACGGCAAAGGGGAGGACGGCATTTTTTCCATGGTCGATGACCTGACCAGAAAACTCAAGGCGGACCTGAAGCTCTCCTCGACCGAGCTCGCCTCGGATATCGACAAAAGCCTTAAACAGATTACGACGTCCTCTCCGGAGGCGTTCAAGTTTTATAGCGAAGGACGCCGGCTGAACGACGAGCAGGAGTATCGGCAAAGCATCGAAATAATGAAAAAAGCGATTTCCATCGACCCGGATTTCGCCATGGCTTATCGGTCGATGGCGATGTCGTTATCCGACCTCAATTATTACTCGGAAAGCCGGGCGGCCCTCCAAAAGGCCTTTGAATTGAGGGCTCGCCTCTCGGACCGGGAGCGATACACCATCGAAGGGGATTTCTGCCGGGAATCGGAAAAATCCTACGGACAAGCGGTTGAGGCCTATCAAAAACTCTTGGAGCTCTACCCGGACGACGATATCGGAATCACGAATTTGGGAATTCTCTATATCAATCTCGAGGAGTGGGATAAAGCCATCGAGCTCTATGAACGCGAGTTTCGCGCTAACCCGGAAGATATTTGGCCCTATCTGAACGTCGAATGCTATTTGGCCAAGGGAGATTATGAAAAAGCGAAAAGTCTGTTGGGTGGTTATATCCGGACCTTTAAAGATCATTACATGATTCGCCTTTGGCTGGCCGCCATCGCTTTAATTCAAAACCAATATGACCAAGCACTCAGCGAGATGGAGCGGGTAGCGGTTTTGAATCCGTCCACCGTCTACAATCCCATGGCCAAGGGAATGATTTTTCAGGTTTCGAACCGCCTGCCTGACGCGGAAATGGAATACAAAAAATTGCTCGGCTTCGAAGAAAAGGTCGCTCACCTGATGAGCAAGAGTTATTTGGGATTGCTTTATTTGGAACAGGGAAGGTTCAAAGCTGCGGAAGAGCAATTCCGGGAAGGCCTCGAGCTGGCCGAGAAATATACGGATCGCGGCTGGGCCGCGGATTTCCATCTGCGCTTGACCCATCTCTATTTGGGGATGGGACGAGCCCGTCAAGCTTTGGAGGAAAGCGATAAGGCCCTTCGGGAGGCCGTGGACATAACCAGTCTCGCCCGGCAGCGGGAGGCTTTCCTGCTCCGCGGTTTCGCCGAACTCGAGTTGGGATTGACAGGCGAGGCCCAGAAAACGGCCTCCGACTTGAAGGCGCTGGTGGATTCGGGATCCAATAAAAAAGCGATCCGGTATTATGACCTGCTTATGGGAACCATCGCTTTGAAAAAAGGACGCCCTTCCGAAGCCGTTGAGAATCTTGAGAGGGCTGCCGCTTCACTGCCCTTTCAATACGATGAGAATAATGACCAGGTCGTGTTTCTCGATGCTCTAGCCTCGGCGTATTCAAAAAAAGGCGATCTCGGCGCGGCCCGCGATGATTACGAGAAGATCCTCCCGCTGACGTGGGGACGATTGATTTATAGCGATATCTTTGCCAGGAGCTTCTATCAGCTGGGGAAGATCTGGGAGCAACAGGGAGATAAAGCCAAAGCCTGCGAGAATTATCAGAAATTTCTGGACCTCTGGAAGGATGCCGACCCCGGCCGGCCCGAAGTCGCGGACGCCAGGAAGAGGATGGAGGAGCTGAAAACGCTGTAAATCCCCTGAACTTTTTTCCTGAAAAGAAGGGAATCAGAAAAAATCATGGTATGGTCTCAGCGATTCTATAATCGCCATCTCCATCGTCTCGCTCTTCTTGACGATCAACATCCCTGGGCAAGTCGTCGAGGGTGAAAAAAAGGCGCCGGCGGCTGATGATCGATTTCTGGATATAGTTTCGGGAGACCCAGGGCAAGGAGGAGAGGGAGAAGGGGAAAGGGTAAAGGGAAAGCGGGAGGAGGGAGTTGAACCGGATGGCGATGTTTGAAGCCTTGCCAAAAGGGCTTAGGTAAAATATTATAAGACTCGGAACCTGTAACCTAAGAAGTCAGCGCGCGAGCACGAAACCGCCTGAGGATAAATAACCAACTCATAACGGAGGAATATTTTATGAAGATTATTGTTTTTAACGGGAGTCCGCGAAAAGCTTGGAATACCGCCACGCTCTTAAATAAGGCACTGGAAGGCGCAGCTTCGCAAGGAGCGGAAACGGAACTCATCCAACTTTATGATCTCAATTATAAAGGTTGTAAGAGTTGCTTTGATTGCAAAATGAAGAATGGCAAAAGTTATGGCAAGTGCGCCGAAAACGATGACTTAACACCCATTCTGGGCAGAATTGAAGAAGTGGGCGGCATAATCCTAGGTTCACCCATCTACCTAGTGTATTGTCTCATAAATAAGTTGCATATATAGTCGATCTGCTGTATCATGGGCATAATGGAGGTGCCCATGAAAACAGGCCGGCCCAAAAAAATGAACATCGCTCTGACGAAGGAG
>Ga0187886_1001337_pt1 | contig 22902 bp, 15 predicted proteins | sample June2016WEW_20_1_FD_133001 | JGI IMG/M metagenome (GOLD analysis project Ga0187886, IMG submission 133001) | Peatland microbial communities from SPRUCE experiment site at the Marcell Experimental Forest, Minnesota, USA - June2016WEW_20_150 | ecosystem: Environmental > Terrestrial > Soil >... | reverse complement strand
TATCAGCCTGCCCGGTGCCTGAAATAGCAAATGTTTTCATACGGGCAGGGATAAAATTCCACCAGATAACGGGAGTGCTGCATGGTGACAAGGAAGTGTGGAATGAGGTCCGGGAATGGGTGGAGGCAGCCAAGGTGGCCAATATAATGGCTCACAACAGGCTGGGTTGCATGGGACACTACTATGGAGGCATGCTTGATGTCTACACTGACCTGACGCTTCAGCTTGCTTCTTTTGGCGGACATTTTGAAATGATTGAAGTAGATGAGCTTTCATCTTTAAGAAGGAAGGTAACGACCAGGGAGATTTCAGACCGGATTAAATTATTCAATAAAGAGTTTGATATTGACGAAGGGTGTTCAGAAAAGGACCTCAGGCAGGCGGCACGAACATCGGTGGCACTCGAAAAGCTGGTAAAAGATCATAACCTGGGATCACTTGCATATTTCTACAGCGGGACGGGAATGCAGGAAAATGAAGATGCCATCAGCTCGATAATCCTGGCAAACTCGCTGCTTACCTCACAGGGAGTTCCGGTTGCAGGTGAATATGAGATCAAGAATGTCCAGGCAATGAAGATCATGGACTCCTTCGGAGCAGGCGGATCGTTCACTGAATATTATGCCCTTGACTTCAAGGATGATGTAGTGCTTATGGGGCATGACGGCCCGGGACACCTGGCTATCGCAGAAGGCAAAATAAAAGTTAAGCCTCTTGAGGTGTACCATGGGAAAGTCGCAAAAGGATTGTCAGTTGAAATGTCTGTCAGGCATGGAGATATTACTCTCTTATCAGTCGTTCAGAAAGCTGATTGCAAATTATTGCTGCTCTGTGCCGAGGGAAAATCTGTCCCTGGACCGATTCTTGAAATAGGGAACGCAAACAGCCGGTATAAATTCCCGATCAGTGTTAAAAACTTTGTAAACGGCTGGAATGGCTACGGACCCGCACATCATTGCGCTGCGGGTGTAGGCCATATTGCATCTAAAATTAAAAAACTCGGAGATCTGCTGGATATGGAAGTTGTACAGATCTGCTGATTTCACTGTCAATTGACAATAAACACTAAACAGTTATTATTGAACAGACAACCGAAAAATTTTAATCTTCGACAATATAATTTACCATGAAATCATTCAGCCTCAGTTCAAAAATCCTGGTTTTAGTATTCTCAGCCATTCTTCTGCCTTCATGCAGGAAACCGGCTGTTAACGAAGTCAAAATCAATGATTTTAGTTCTCTTTCATCTGAATTTATGTCACCTTCAAAGGAGTATACCACTGCTCCTTTCTTTGTCTGGAACTACAAGATAACCAGGGAGGAGATCGACCATTATCTCAATGAATTCAAGAAGCAGGGAAGCCTTCAGGTATTCGTCCATCCACGTCCGGGACTTATTACTGAGTACCTTTCAGATGAATGGTTTGAACTCTTTAAATACACTGTGGATAAAGGGAAAGAGCTGGGAATGAATATCTGGATCTATGACGAGAACTCATATCCCAGCGGTTTTGCCGGAGGGCATGTTCCCGACCAGATGCCTGAATCGTATAACCAGGGGCAGGGACTGAAAATGGTAAAATTTGAAACGCTTCCCGACACGGCAGGTAAATATTATATCTGCCTCAAAGAAGAAAACGGGAAATACATCAATATAACTTCAACCATTAAAAATGAAAAAGGTAAAACCGGCAAATATTTCCTCTTCTATAAAACTTACAACGGGAAGAGCGATTGGTATGGCGGTTTTTCATATGTCGATCTTCTTTACCCGGGAGTAACCCAGAAGTTCATTGAAGTGACTATGTCAGGTTATGAAAAATATATAGGCGCTGAATTCGGTAAAACAGTTCCGGGCGTTTTTACTGATGAGCCGCAGATCAATTCTCCCGGTGGCATACGCTGGACTCCTGATCTTTTCGATGTATTCCGGAAAAAATGGCATTATGACCTGGAAACTAATTTGCCATCACTCTGTGAAGAGGTTGGTGACTGGAAGATGGTCAGGCATAACTATACACAGACATTGCTGCAGTTATTTGTTGACCGCTGGGCAAAGCCAAAGTACCTGTACTGCGAAAAGAATGAACTGAAATTTACCGGTCATTACTGGGAACATGAATGGCCAAGCATGCGCCCCGGAGCCGATAATATGGCTATGTACGCATGGCATCAGCAACCAGCTATTGACATGCTCTTCAACCAGTTTAACGATTCTTCCGTAAATGCCCAGTTCGGCAATACAAGGTCAGTAAAAGAGCTGGCCAGCGTTGCAAACCAGACCGGAAGGCAGAGGAAGCTTAGTGAGACATATGGCGGGTCAGGATGGGAACTTACATTCGCTGATATGAAAAGGCTTGGCGACTGGGAATATGTGCTTGGTATCAATTTTATGAACCAGCATCTCTCCCATATTTCCCTTGCAGGAGCCAGGAAATATGATTATCCTCTGACATTCACATATCATGAACCATGGTGGAATGACTATAAATTTATCAATGATCATTATGCAAGGCTCTCGATGGCTTTGTCGGCAGGAAGGCAGGTAAATGACATCCTTATCCTGGAACCAACGACATCATCCTGGTTGTATGATTCATACACAAACCCTGACCCGAAAGCGCATAAGATAGGTCAGGTATTTCAGGACTTTATTACCAGGCTTGAGAAAAGCCAGGTGGAATATGACCTGGGATCAGAAAATATTCTTAAGGACCGGGGATCGGTCAGCAAAGGGAAAATGATTGTTGGCCAATGCAGTTATTCGACTGTAGTACTTCCCCCAATGATTGAAAACCTTGACATGGCAACCTTAAGGCTGATTGAAAAATTTGTCGGACAGGGAGGAAAACTCATTGCTTTTTCAATTCCTTATCTTGTTGACGGGAAAGATAATAATGCTATAAAAGACTTTTTCACTCATAATGCAGCAAAGATCAATCAGGAAAGCGAGCTTACCGGTGAAGTTATTTCAAAATATTTTACCAATCCCGGTTTCAGTTGCAGCAACGGCATAACAGGAAAGCTTTATCACCAGCGGAGAAAGCTTGCCGACGGTGATATCCTGTTCCTTGTCAACTCGAGTATGAAGGAATCGTCCGAAGGCACCATCACTACCAGGGGTACTGATGCAATTGAATTGAATACTATCACGGGAGAAATGAACGGATATCCATGTTCTAAGTCCGGTGATATGACAACTCTGTCATTCAGTCTCCCTCCTGCAGGTAGTCTTCTGCTGTTTATTCCTTCAACCCGGAGCCCAATCGGCAATGTCAAATTAATTCCGAAGAAATATGATCTGATGCCGTCTGAGCCTATGCTGGTCCGCAGGGATTCTGAAAATGCCATGCCAATTGAATTTTGTGATCTGACTGTCGGAGGAGAATCGACACCAGATATGCACACCTATAATGCTGCAGATAAAGTTTATAAGTATTACGGGTTCAGGAACGGCAATCCGTGGAACACATCTGTTCAGTTTAAGACCCGGACCGTTGACCGCGATACATTTGGAGTAAAGACGGGTTTTACTGCTACTTACCATTTCACGATCAGAGAAAAATCTGATTGCAGCACATTTAAAGCTGTTGTAGAGCGTCCATGGCTGTGGAGGGTTTCAGTCAATGGCACAGAAATTAAACCTGAAGCCGGCAAGTGGTGGCTTGACAGGGATTTTGCCGTGTTCAGCATCGGCAGACTGGTTAAAAAAGGGGACAATACTATTTCACTTGTTGTCGCTCCCATGAAGGTCAATGCTGAAATTGAGCCTGTTTATATTGTAGGTGATTTTTCAGTGAGCCCGGCAGAAAAAGGATGGCTGCTTATGCCATCTGTTAAAAAATTAACAGCTGGAGGCTGGAAGGATCAGGGCATGCCTTTTTACTCATGGGGGGTAGTTTACAGCAAGGAATTTTCTGTAGAGAAACCTGAAGGAAGCTACAAGGCAAGACTTAATGACTGGAAGGGGACAATTGCCGAGGTGAGAGTCAACGGGGTAAGAGCAGCACCGGCAGTATTTCCGCCTTATGAATCAGATATTACAGCACTGGTAAAGCCAGGGAAAAACCTTATTGAGGTAAAAGTCATCGGGAGTCTGAAGAACCTTCTTGGTCCTCATTTCAATAACCCGGCACCGGGGGTTGTTTCGCCGTGGCACTTCAGGAATGTTAAGAGTTATCCGGCCGGAAAAGATTACCAGCTGCTGGATTACGGAATGATGGAAGATTTTACCATTTTACAGGGGAAATAGAGGAAATTGTCCTGCAGTCTTGCAGTCTTGCGGTCTTGCGGTCTTGCAGTCATTACGAAAAACGACTTGCATGACCTGTATGACTTGTACAAATCGCGTGACTTGCACGATCTGCACGACCTATACGACCTGCATTAACTGAATAGGTTTTTCGAATGAAATATTATCTCCATTCCAATTAACTTACTATCAATTTACTATTTTAGACTTATTTGGTTTAATGAAATATTTTTTTACATTTGGTGCGGTTTTAAGCTGAATTGGTCTAAAAACCGATGTTTATACATATGTTTTAGGGAGAAATTTTGTTTTTACAGGAAAGTAGCCCTGCAAATTTTAAACTTAAAAACTAATCTATGAGAAAACTTTTAACGATTGTTGCCGGGACACTGATCTCCGGTAGTGTGTTAGCCGGCGGGCTGGTTACAAACAACAACCAGAGCGCTATGTTTACACGGACTCAAAACAGAAATGCTTCTACAGGCATCGATGCTGTGTATTACAACCCGGCGGGTCTGACCAAACTAGGCAATGGCTTTTTTGCTTCAGTGAACAATCAGACGATCTTCCAGACCCAGACGATTACCAACAACTATGTCTACCTTTCAGGTACCAAGCCGAGAACTTATACCGGTGATGTAAAAGCTCCTGTTTTCCCGAGTGTTTATGTTGTATATAATACCGGGAAACTATCGCTTTCTGCCGGATTCAACCCGGTTGGCGGCGGCGGCGGAGCAACCTATAAAGGAGGACTTCCTATGTTTGAAGCTCAGGCTGCTGATATCGTTCCCCTGCTGGTAAGTCAGGGGATTCCTACAACGGCATATTCAGCTGACATCTATTTTAAGGGCTCATCAGTTTATTTTGGCTACCAGGCCAATGTCGCTTATAAAATAAGTGATATGTTATCTGTCGCCTTAGGCGGCAGGCTGACAACAGCCAAGAATACCGCGCAAGGTCATATAAACAGCATCAGCATCAATCCAAACTACCCTGCATTCGGAACAGCATATAATGGTTCAACGGTTCTTGCGAGTACTTTCTTCACTTCAGGGGCAACGTTTCTGACCGGATTGTACACCGGGGCCAACGCATTTGTTTCAGGGTTACAGCCTATAATTACAGGCGGTGGCGGTTCTGTACTACTTTCGAACGGAACTGCAGTCGGTCTTACTACAACACAGATAGGTCAGATCCAGCAGCTCCTCGGGGCCGCAGGTCTGACACCTGCACAAATAGGGGCTTCAACAATTTCTTCTTCTCAGGCCACCTTGTCTGCAGCTGCTCCTGTATTTCAGGCTAAATCTGCAGCAATGACAGGTTATGCAGCTGAATCAGGCGACCGCACTGTTGATGCCCAGCAGACCGGGACAGGATTCGCACCGATAATAAGTGTCAACATTACTCCTGTCGAAAACCTGAATATCTCACTAAAATATGAGTTCAAGACGAAGCTCACATTAAAGACAAAGGTTATTGACGGCAAGAACGGAGGCGGTCTTTATATACAGGATTCAACATCAATTGCTGATATTCCTGCTATCCTCTCCCTGGGAGTTGAATACAAGCCTATCAAGAAACTGACTCTTGCAGGAACATTCAATTGTTACTTTGACAAAAATGTCGATTATGATGGCCAGGCAAATGTAGACATCAAGATGATCGACAAGAACTTCCTTGAATTCGGTCTTGGCGCTGAATATGGATTAAATGATAAACTCCGTGTAAGTGCAGGATGGCTTGCAACCGTAACGGGTGTGTACGCTCCAAACTATAATAATGATCTGAGCTACAGCACCAGCACTAATACAATAGGTGCAGGATTCGGATACCGTATTTCACCAATGATCGATCTGAACATTGGAGGACAGTATACATTCTACAAAACAGGTTCTAATACTCTCACAGACCTGGCCAGCTATACAGAAACTTATGCCAAAAAGACATGGCTCGTCGGCATAGGACTTGATTTCAGCTTCGGAAAATAACTTTTTAACCTGATTTTATTAAAAGGCTGATTATACAAATCAGCCTTTTTTTTCGAATCAGATTAATTAATATTCGTATGAATTACGAACTTTGCGTCATTAATAAATGCATAAAAATGCTTTATATGACACGCAGCAGATTAACACTCATCCTGCCATTTATATTTTTATTAAGCGGATGCCAGTCTAAACATGGTAACCGGGAAAGTGTTGAAAACCCAGTACCAGTCGTGGCTCTCAGGGTTTCAAAAATTATCTCAGGAAATGAGATCTCCCTCAGCGGTAATATCGAAGGGATTAAAACGGTAAGGCTGGGATTCATGGTTGCAGGCAAGGTTGATTTTATTGCTGCAAATGAGGGTGAACCGGTTTCAAAAGGGAAGCTGCTTGCAAGCCTCGATCCGGAAAGCTATTCCATAGCTAAGGAACTTGCAGACATTCAGGTGAACCAGGTGCAGGACGAATTCGACCGGCTGAAGGTAATGCATGATAACAAAAGCGTGAGCGAAAGCGACTTTGCCAAGGTGAATTTCGGTCTTCAGATGGCAAAGGCTCAGCAGAAACTGCACGCAAAAAACCTTGCCGATACAAAGCTCTATTCACCTATTGATGGAGTCCTTCTGAAGAAATTATGTGAAGTCGGTGAGATAACAGGCACTGGCATTCCGCTTTTCGTTGTCTCGGATATACGGAAAATAAAAGTCAGCGCTTTCATTCCAGAAAATGAGCTTCGCTTTGTAAAAACAGGACAGAAGGCTAAAGTAACAATATCTTCATTAAACAAGGATTATGAAGGTGCTGTTGTTGAGGTTGGCTCAGCTGCTGACGCTGCTTCAAGATCATTCTCGGTCAAAATAGAGGTCGATAATCCCGGCTTGCTCATTCGTCCGGGAATGATAGCTGAAGTATCAATGTCATCCGGCAAGGGAAATGATACACTTGTTATTCCGGCTGAAGCTCTGCAGCACGATTTTAATGATCAGAGCTTTGTCTTTGTGGCTGATACGGTAAAGAACAGAGCCTTCAGAAGAAATATAGTTGCCGGACAACTCATAAATGACAAGATAGAGGTCATTACCGGATTAAACGAAAAGGAGATGATAATCACCGGCGGTCAGCAAAAGCTGGTCGACGGATCTTCCATTATAATAAAATAGGCAGGATATGAACTTTGTACAAGCTTCCTTGAAACATAAGCAGGTTACATTGTCGGTTCTGCTGCTGGTGTTTGCTTTCGGAGTGAATTCGCTCCTGAATATGCCGCGCCGTGAAGATCCTTATATTACCATCCCGGGAGGCCTGGTAATAGCATATTACCCGGGGGCAACAGCAGTTCAGGTAGAAGATCAGGTCACTAAAAAACTTGAGGATTACCTTTTCCAGTTTGAAGAAGTAAAAAAAGATAAAACATTTTCCACAACCTCCGATGGAATGGTTGTTGTCCATCTCTGGCTGCAGGATAACGTAAGAAAACCGGACATGTTCTGGAACAAGCTCCGGCACCAGATGCTGATTGCTAAGGCAATCGACCTGCCGCCGGGAGTAAAAGGGCCTTTTATCAATTCAGATTTCGGGGACACCGAATCTCTGATCATCGGAATGGAAAGCGATGATGCCGGTTATATGCAGATGAAGGATTATCTTTCTAAGCTTGAGGATAATCTACGAACCATACCTGAAGTTTCAAAAATTAAGATTATAGGAGATCAGAAAGAGCAGATCACAATCACTTTCAGCTCCGAAAAAATGTCTCAGTATGATATCAGCCTGCAACAGGTTGTAAAAGTGCTGCAATCCCAGAACGTCATAAACCCGACTGGTGAAATTAAATCAGAAGATCTCTCCGCACCTCTTTATACAGAAGGGTATTACAATTCTGAAGATGACATAAAATCCCAGGTGGTTGGTGCATCAAAAACAGGTGCAATAGTCCGACTCGGCGACATTGCTGATCTTAAACGTGAGTATGCTGAACCAACCAGCAAAATTACAGTTAACGGACATAATGCACTTTTGCTTGCTATCCAGATGTATGAAGGAAAGAATATTGTCAAGTCAGGGAAGAAGGTCGACAAAATGGTTTCAGAGTTTTCAGATCATATCCCTTCCAATATAACGGTAACAACAATTGCAAACCAGCCTCAGGTTGTCGATAAGAACATTTCACAGTTCCTCCATGAGTTCCTTCTTGCGATCATAGCGGTGATTATAGTTGTAATGCTTCTGCTTCCGCTGAGGATAGCCGCTGTAGCGGCAACTGCTATCCCAATGACTATCTCGGCCACTTTTGCCCTCATGCATGTGTTTGGCATTGAGCTTCAGCAGGTGTCGCTGGCAACCTTGATCGTCGTTCTCGGAATGGTGGTTGACGATGCAATTGTCATTGCGGATAATTATGTTGAGCTTCTCGACCGCGGTAATGACAGGTGGACAGCAGCCTGGCGAAGCGCAACCGACCTGGTTGTACCTGTTTTGACGGCTACCATAACTATTATTGGGTCATTTCTGCCACTTGTCATACTGACGGGTGCAATTGGCGAGTTCATCAGGGCCCTTCCGATCACGGTAGCCATAGCACTGTCATCGTCCTTCATCGTCGCAATGTTCCTTACTCCTCTTTTATGTTATGTATTTATCAAAAGAGGACTGAAGAGTCCGGATGGAAAAAGCAAAAAGACTTTCTTCCTTAACTTCATTCAATCGACTTACAATAAATCAATTGAGTGGTGCCTGAAGCATTCCGGGATCACAATTACAGGAAGCCTGTTGACCATTTTGCTTGCCGCGCTGCTTTTCAAAACCGTTATCAGGCAGAAGTTCTTTCCTGAGGCTGAGCGTGATCAGTTCACTGTTGAACTGTGGATGCCGACAGGGACAAGGCTCGAAAAAACAGAAAAAGCAATTCTCAGAATTGAAGATCTGCTTAAGAATGATGGAAGAGTTAAGTCCTATGCAACTTTTGTAGGCCGGAGCGCTCCCCGTTTCTATTACAACTATTCTCCTGAAATGCCCGTAAGCAATTATGCACAGATACTTATTAATACAAAAAGCAAGAAAGCTACAGCATCGCTTTATGATGACCTGAAAAGCAAGGTAAAAGTCATTGTTCCTGAAGGAAGACCTCATGTAAGGCTTATGCAGCAGGGTCAGCCGTTGACTTCTCCCGTCGAAATCAGAATATCAGGCGACGATATGAAGGTTCTTAAGGAAACAGGAGCTGAAGTAGAAACGATCTTAAGGAACGCAAGGGGAAGCGATATGATAAGATCTGACTTTAAGGAAGATTACTACGGGATCAACATTCATCTTAAACCGGAGGCTGTCAGGCTAGGTTTTACGACAACAAGCGTATCACAGATGGTTTATACCGGCTTTAAAGGTTATCCTGTATCGACAATGTACGAAGGTGACAACCCGATTGATATTGTTCTGAGACTTGATGACCAGCACCGCCGTAACAACGACGACCTGGAGAATTTTTACCTGCAGTCGCCTGTAACTGGAGCCTATGTACCGCTCAGGCAGATAGCCGATCTGAAGCCTGAATGGCAGACAGGTATGATCATTCACAGGAACGGAGTGAGGACAATGACCGTTCAGAGTGAGACAAAAAGCGGAGTGCTTCCGTCAGAACTGCTGAAGGAGGTACAAACCCGGCTGGCAAAATTATCTCTTCCACCCGGGTACAGGATCAGTTTCGGAGGAGAATATGCCAACAAGCAGGAAACTTATGGTTATATGGCAATAGCCCTGGTTATCAGCCTTATAATAATTTTTGTGGTGCTTCTCTTCCAGTTCAGGAATCTCAAGGAAGCCGGGCTTGTAATGCTTACTATACCATTAAGTCTCTTCGGGGCTATTTTCGGACTATTTATTACCGGAAATGAATTTGGATTTACTGCCTTTACCGGACTCATAAGCCTTTCTGGAATTGTTGTCAGAAATGCCATTATTCTTATTGATCACACCAACGAGCTGCTCAAAAAAGGAATGGATATACCCACTGCGGCGTATGAAGCAGGCAAGCGAAGACTGAGGCCCATCTTCCTTACAGCCATGGCAGCTGCAATAGGGGTCTTTCCAATGATAATGTCAGGATCTCCGCTCTGGAGTCCTCTTGCCAGCGTAATTGCCTTTGGCGTTATGTGGTCGATGCTGATCTCAACACTTTCTATCCCGGTGCTTTACATAGCCACGGTCAAGCCAAAAGATAAAAAAGATATAGTCTTAATAACTAAAACAGAGACAGGTGCGAACTGATATATTTCCATCGATTCTTATGGTTGCGGCGGCGATCCTGTTCTCTGCCGGTCAGGAGCTTTATGCCCAGACCGCTAAACCACTGAACCTGGAAAGTGCCAGGAACCTTGCATTGCAGAACAATCATCTTTTAAATGTAAAAAAATTGCAGATTGAAGAGAAACGATACAAGGTCAGCGAGGACAGGGTGAAATACCTGCCCACCATCGTTGCGGGAGGAACCTACCAGTACAATTCCAATCTGCCAAGCTTAACGATTGAACAGGGCAGGTTCGGCAGTCTGCCATTCGGCACTATATCTATACCGCTGCCAGCAATAGATGAAGTAATAGGAATGGGTAATCATAATAACTATCAGGCAGGAGTAACTGTATATCAGCCTTTAACTCAAATCGGTAAAATCAATGCAGGAGTAACTGTCTCAAAGACAGAATACAGTATTGCCCAGAACGAAGAGGCAAAAGCCGAAACCCAGATAAAGCAGGCTGTCGAAAAACTTTACTTCGGGCTCCTTATTATTCAGAAGCAGATTGAAGAAGCTGACCTTAAAGTAAAACTCGCTAAAATAAAGCTGGCAGACGTAGTCAGTGCCGTCTCAGCAGGCAAGACAACCGAATCGAACAGCTATGGATTATCGGCTGCTGAAGCTGATGAAGAACAGAATCTGCTGAAGCTTAAAATTCAATATGAGGATTATCTGGCCGATTTAAAGCAGCTTACAGGACTTGATCCCGGATGCGATATTACCCTGGAACCAGTTGATGCCGAGAGCCTGATTGAAAATATTCCTGCTATTGACACTGCAATGAATGATGCAGTCGCAGGGAACAGTGATTTGAAAATCGCTTCACTTTACAAGACAAAAGCCGATAACGCAATAAGAGCAAGCAAATACAGCTATTTGCCGGACATTGGATTACTGGGCGGATATACTTACCAGGACGGCAGCGTCATATATCCGAAAACCAATACATTCGTTGGGGCATCATTGAAATGGAATATTCAGGATGCATTGTCAAACAGGACGGTTCAGCTTCAGCGGATATCAGCAAAAAAACAGGCCGAAGAGAATCTTGCAAATACCAAAGAACAGGTAAACAAGGATATTGCAAAAGCTTATCGCAAGCTGAAACAATCTGAAGATCTTATCAGGGTTGCCGAAAAGGTTGTCACGTATCGACGGGAAGATCTGAAGATCCAGAATGACAGGCGAACGTCAGGGTTGAATCTTGAATCTGATCTCATTGCAGCAAAAGCCTCGATGGCAAAAGCGGAATCGGATTATTATGCCGCGCAACTGAATTACAGAATAACTCTTTCTGAACTGAAGATACTTGCCGGAACTTATTAATACCTTATTCCCTGATCGTTAAGGTATTTAATATACTGTTCAACCCTCGGGGCTTCTGATAATTTCATCCTGTTGTACCACTGGGCAGCCTTAACCTCGTTGCCGTTCTGCTTTTCAAGCTTAATTATATTAAGATAAAGAAAACCCTCGATCCCCAGGTTCTTTTTATCAACAGTCTCAACAATATCAATAAAGTTTGACATAGCTTTTACGGGCTGATCATCCTCAGAAAGTGAAAAAGCATTATTTATTTTCAGGTTGAGGTCATTGTCGAGAGTGATGCCATAGAATGAAAAACAATTATCGGAACAATCTTCTATCAGATCTATCCATTCAGTCCCGCGTTTAAGTGGCGGAAAAGTGAGTGTGAAGTCAAGTTTCTCACCCGGCGTCCTGAATTTGTGGGTCTCAGGACAGACCGGGATATTTTCAGAAGAGACCAGCTTACTGCGGGTTTCGTCGGGATAAACAATGAAGATATTCTTATCGGCGCAAAAGTTTCCGTTCGCGATGCGGTTCTCAATGCTCATGAAAAATTTTGCAGCTGTGGATGTCAGCTCCACCTTGTTGATTACCAATGTCTCATGGCTTTTAAGGCCAAAATTCGGCTGAATGAAAGTCTGGGAGAAAGAATAATCCGATAACAATAAAAAGGATCCTGTTATAATGACAGATAAAAATCTCATAATGAACTTGTATCAGGCCTTAAAGTTACAAAAAATTGTGTTACTATATAATTCCCAAACACAACGGTACCTCCAGGGAATCAATGATAATAATCCGGTATATATAAAATAATATTTGAAATTAAGGTGAGATTCTTCGCTTCACTTTATTCCGCTCAGAATGACAGACAGTTGTGTCCATAAAGATGGGGTGGCTGAAGGCACAGCCTCCAGCCACTCCATCTCCTCTGCACCTTACCGGACATTTGTCATTCTGAGCGAAGCGAAGAATCTCTCAATTTTAGTTGGTCAGTAGTGATAAATCTTTGCCCCTTCATTCTGAAAATTGATAAAACTGTAACAATTAAGTAACAGATTTGCAGTAATTGTAATTCCTATTGTAATTAACTTTGCAGCAAATAAATAAGCTGGCAACGGATCTTGCCTGCAATATAGAAGAAATAATAGGATTTTCTTTTATTAAAGCATCTCGTCCGGTTTATCAGTCAAACATTATAAAATGAAAACAATAATTGAAGAAGTCGTACAGGATATTGTGAACAGTTTTGAGGAGATGGCTGAAACGGTTCTGGCCCAATTAACTCTGCTCGACAAGTATATGGCGGGAACCATTAAAGCGCCTCTGCAGGAGCTTAAGCTGGAAATCGCGGAGAACGAGAAGAGAATTGACAGGATGGAAGTGGTGATAAGCGATAAATTCATTAATTCGATCGTTTTGTATCAGCCTGTTGCATCGGATATCCGTAAACTGGTATCAATATACCGGATCACCATCAACCTTGAGCGTATCGGCGACATTGTTATGAATATAATTGCTTCAATCGAAGCCATAAAGGATACAGGTGAATACAAAGCAATGTCCGGAGTAATTCTAAACATGCTTCTTTCAGGGAAGAGCATGGTGGAAAAATCCCTTCTTTCATTTACCAACAATGATAATGATTATGCGGTATGGACAATTAAAAATGACGAGGTAGTGGATGAGATGAACCGCAAGCTGCTCATAAACAGTATCTCGAAAGCAAAAGTTAGCAAAAAAACCAGGGATATGCTGCTCAGTTATGCTGACCTTAAAAATATTATCACTAATATTGAAAGGATTGCCGACCATGCGACCAATATAGCTGAAGCTTCAATTTATTCAATGCAGGGCACCGATATCCGGCATAGCTGGCAAAATGATAAAAGCACTGAAACAGGCAAAGAATAAAATCTGACATAATGGATTACAGGGGAAAAAGGATCCTTATAGTTGATGATGAAGAAGATCTCTGCGAAATCCTTCAATATAACCTCGATAATGAGGGATTTGTGACTGATGTGGCTCATTCGGCAGAAGCGGCTTTGAAGAAACCTCTCACTGACTTTGACCTGCTTCTTTTGGATGTAATGATGGGTCCCATGTCAGGTTTCAAGCTGGCAGACAAGCTCAGAAAAGAATTTAACAATAATATTCCTGTCATTTTCCTTACAGCAAAAGACACGGAGAATGATCTCCTTACAGGATTCAGCCTTGGTGCTGATGATTATATTTCTAAACCATTTTCGATTAATGAGCTTACAGCAAGGATCAAAGCAGTGCTGAAAAGATCGAAGAAGGAGCATAAGCACGAAAAGGAAGTGTATAATTCGGGCATAATTGAACTGGACTCGGAACGAAAAAGACTTGTAATTGAAGGCGAACTTATCGACCTTACAAAAAAAGAATTCGAGATATTAAGTCTGCTCATACGGAATCCGGGAAAACTCTATTCAAGGGAAGATATCCTTGATCTTATATGGACCAGGGAAGTAATAGTAACCAGCAGGACTGTTGATGTTAATATTGCCAGAATCCGTACCAAACTAGGTAAATACGGGACATACCTTAAAAACAAAACAGGTTACGGATATTATTTTGAAAATATATCATAATCAAATACTCATGCTAACAAACCGTCATAAATTCAGGAATGTTATTTTCTTCTATTATTCAATTGTTTTTGTCCTTTTTACGCTGATCATTCTTTCATATCTCTACATCAGGGAAAAGGAATTCAGGATCTCGACGCTGAACGATGAACTGGAAAAATCGACAGAGATAGTAAACAATTTTATTAATTTAAATTCAGTAAAAGAAAGCGGGAATTACCATCTTATAGATTCTCTTGCCAGATTACTCCCTCAGAATAATCTTCGCCTTACAGTTGTTGATCCTCATGGCACTGTTCTATATGACAGCTTTGTACACGACTGGAAAGGCATGGAGAACCATCTTAAGAGGCCTGAAATAGGAGAATCGCTCTATTCTGATTTCGGAACAGCTGTCAGGAAATCCGGGACTACGGGGCAATCTTACTATTATTATTCGAAGTATTACGGCAGTTACTTTGTCAGAGCTGCAGTTATTTATGATATTAACATCGTCAATTTCCTGAAAGCAAAGAAATATTTTATTCCTATAATCATTTTCACTTTCGTGGTTGTCTGGTTAATAATGCTTCTCGTTACCAATAAATTCTCGGAATCAGTGATCAGACTGAAAGATTTTGCAATTAAAATAGGGAACAATGAACCATTCGATTTTAATCAGAAATTTCCGCAAAATGAACTTGGAATTATAGGTGAAGAGATCCTCGAGATATATAACAACCTTTTAAAAGCCAAGAATGATCTGGCAAGTGAGAAGGAGAAGCTGTTCAGCCACCTGAATGCTCTTAATGAAGGGATTGCATTTTTTGGAGAAGATAAAACCAAGATACTGGCGAATAATTATTTTATTCATTTTATGAATCTTGTCTCCGGAGAGATTTCAATTTCAACATCAGGTTTCTTTAAGATTGATGAGTTCAAAAAGGTCGGAGAGTTTATTGACAGACATCCGTTTGTTGATGCCCATTCTATTGAGCTTCCAAAGATAGATTATAAAATCGGTAAGAACGGTAAGTTTTTCAGGGTCCAGGGCATAGCTTTCCATGATAATGATTTTGAAGTTATCATAAGCGATATAACGGAATCGGAGCAGAACAGGATCATCAAGCAGGAGATGACCTCAAACATAGCCCATGAACTGAAGACGCCGGTAGCTTCGGTCAAAGGTTACCTTGAAACCCTTCTTAACGATCCGTCAATTTCGACTGATAAGCTCAGATATTTTCTTGAAAAGGCTCTTGCACAGAGTGACAGGCTTACCTCTCTTATCAATGATATATCAATGCTTAATAAGATAGAAGAGGCAGGGAACAGCTTTACAGTCGAAAAAGTCAATATCAGGGAAATCATTGAAGAGGTCTGTAATAATTTCAAGTCGGCTGTTGATGCAAAAATGATGAAAATAACTACTGAGAATGTCGATAATGTAGTTGTTACCGGCAACAGATCCCTGATACTTTCAATATTTCAGAATCTTCTTGAGAATTCCGTTAACTATGCCGGCGAGAATACGACAGTAAAAATTGCAGTTTATAATAATGATAAGCATTTTTATCACTTCATGTTCTCTGACAATGGTGCCGGTATTTTAGAAGAACATTTGCCAAGGGTTTTTGAACGCTTTTACAGAATAGACTCCGGCAGATCGAGAAAAAGCGGAGGAACCGGACTGGGACTGGCAATTGTAAAAAACGCCGTAATTCTTCACAAGGGGGATATCTCCGCCAGGAAGAGAACAGGAGGCGGTGTGGAATTCCTCTTTACATTGCCGAAATGATTTTTCAGGCTTAACCAAAACGCCCTGAGATATAGTCTTCAGTCTGCTTTTTTGAAGGATTTGAGAAAATGATCTCTGTCTTATTAACCTCAACAAGCTCTCCAAGATAAAAGAATGCTGTATAGTCGCTTGTCCGAGCAGCCTGCTGCATATTATGGGTGACAATTATAATTGTATATTTCTGTTTCAGATCATGGATCAGTTCCTCAATTTTTGACGTTGAGATAGGATCGAGAGCGCTTGCCGGTTCATCCATCAGGATTATCTCGGGATTTACTGCCAGGGAGCGGGCAATACATATACGCTGCTGCTGTCCGCCCGAAAGGCTTAATGCTGAATTATACAACCTCCCCTTCACTTCATCCCAGATTGCAGACTGCTTAAGTGAAAACTCAACAATTTCATCCAGTCGGCTCTTATTGGCTATCCCATTTATTCTTGGCCCGAATGCAATATTATCATAAACCGATTTGGCGAAAGGATTTGATTTCTGGAATATCATCCCGATCTTCTTCCTGAGATTTACCACATCAATATTCCTGTCATAAATATTTATACCGTCGATCTTTACTTCGCCTTCAATCCTGACATTATCAATAAGATCATTCATCCTGTTGAGCGTCCTTAAAAAAGTCGATTTCCCGCAGCCCGAGGGTCCGATAAGCGCGGTAACTTTCTTTTCGGGAATGTCAATTGTAATATTTTTGAGAGCCTGATTATTCCCGTAAAACAGTGAAAGGTCCGTTGCTTTGACTTTAAAATCCTCCATTAAAATGTTTATTTAGCTTTCTTTCTGATTCTATATCTTAATACTACCGCAACTGCATTCAGTGAAAATGTAAGCAGCAGAAGCACGAGTGTTGTTGCAAACTGGATCGGAAGAGTGGCATCCACATTTGCTGATTGTGTCGACATTATATAAATATGGTATCCCAGAGACATGAACTGGTCGCTCAGCGAGTGAGGCAAGTCGGCCAGATAATATGCTGCGCCTGTAAAAAGAATAGGAGCGACTTCACCTGCTCCTCTGCTTATTGCAAGGATAGTTCCTGTCATAATCCCTGTCACTGAACCGGGCAATACCACTCTTTTTATTGTCTGCCATTTTGTGGCACCAAGCGCCAGGCTTGCTTCCCGCATTTCCACTGGTATAGTGCGGATTGCCTCTTCCACTGAAACAATTACAACCGGCAGGGTAAGCAGGGCCATTGTAAGACTTGCCCATAAAATACTTGGCTGGCCCCATTTAAGTACGCCGCCGTTGAATATTTTATCCATGTTCTGTCCTATGAACCCGATGAAAAAGCCCAGTCCGAAAAGGCCGAAAATTATCGAGGGAACGACTGCCAGCGTTTTCACTGCAAAGCGGATGGTTTTTGCAAAGACTGAGTCTTCTTTTGCGTATTCAGCAAGGTAAACAGCTGTTATCACTCCGAATGGAACTGCAGCAATAGTCATAATAAGAGTCATAAGCGCGGTACCTACAATCGCAGGGAAGATCCCGCCTTTTGTCATGCCATCACGTGGAAATTCTGTTATAAATTGCCAGTTCAGGTTTGGCCACCCTCCTTTTATAGTGATTGCCAGAATGGAAACAATGATGAATATTATCAGCAGAACTGAAATGCCAGTCAGACTTTCAATAATTGTGTCTTTCCGGTTTCTATTCATCATATTTGGTTAATTACTTTACTGTTAATTAATTAACAAAGAATTAATATCAACTATTACTTCTTTGACTGATATTTCCTTACCACGAGGTTCTTGAAATACAATTCGCTAACCGCGTTCAGGATAAACGTAAAAATAAAGAGAAGCGATCCTATGAGAAAAAGTACACTGTAATGAGTGTCGCCAAAGACTACCTCAGCCATTTCAGCCCCGATTGTTGCTGATAATGTTCTGACTGATTCAAAAGGATTGATTGACAGCAATGCAGCATTGCCCGTGGCCATTAGAGCTATCATGGTTTCACCAAAGATCCTGCCCAGCCCCAGAATAACGGCTGCAAAAATTCCCGGGGCAGCAGCAGGCAAAACTACATGGAAAGCTGTCTGTCTTCTGCTGGCCCCAAGTCCGAGACTCGCCTCTATATAAGTTTTGGGCACAGCTGTCAGCGCATCTTCAGTAATTGTATAAATAACCGGAATTGCAGCAAGACTCATTGCAAAACCACCGACAAATGCGTTAAGACGGCTGGCATAACCAAATATATCCTGGAAAACAGTTGCAAGTACCATCAGGGCAAAAAACCCAATTACTACTGATGGGAATCCTGCAAGAAGCTCTATAATGGGTTTAATAACTTCCCTTATCCTTGGTTTTGCGAACATGGAAGTATAGATAGCTGCAAGAATTGCAATGGGTGCAGCAAAGAGCAAGGCAATTATTGTTACTTTCAAAGTTCCAAGGAACAAAGGTATTATTCCGTATCGGGGGTTATCAGAAACCGGCATCCAGTCACGTGATAACAATGTTGATGAAGGCTTCACGACCTTCATCTCTGGCCTTGCTTCCCGGATTTCTTTACCAGTCGTCTTGCTATTGTCGCCATTTTCAGGCTCTTCCCCGTAACTTTCCGGGACAAGTTTCTCAGTTGTCACATTCTGAACCACATCCATCCTGAAGACAGGAAAAGCTTCACGAAAGACAAAAATGAAGATAAGGGCGACAAATGCAATTGACATAAAAGCCACCACTTTTATGAATCTTTCGGCAAACCAGTCGGAAAACCTGAATCTCTTTCTCGCAAATGAAGCCTGCTCAGTCCTGCCGGGATCTTCTTTCTTATTTAATATCCTGTTGATCACAATGTATCGGTATCTTTTAAAATATCTGACCTGTCAGATTCTGTCTGACAGGCCGGACACAAAACCAATCTAACCTAAAACCAGCTATTTAACCGGGAAATAACCAACCTCAGTAACTATGCTCTGTCCTTCAGGACCGAGTATCCAGTCAATATATTTCTTCGTTTCGCCTGTCGGCCTGTTTCTCAGGTACATATACAGGTAACGCGTTATCGGATAATCGTTTTTAGCAATGGATTCGGCTGTGGGAGTATATGCTTTGCTGTTTGCATCTTTCTTTACAAGAGCTTGTTTGACTCCGACTGAATATGCTGCACCGCCGTACCCGATTCCGTTAACGTCTTTTTTCACGGCGTTGACCACAGCTGCCGTGCCAGGAAGGCTCTGGACATCTGAAGAATAGTCGGCTTTTACTACCTCATCATGGAAAAACACATAAGTTCCCGAGCTATTTTCACGTCCATATAGCCTGATCTCTGCATCATTCCCTCCAAGCTCTTTCCAGTTCCTGATTTTTCCTGTGTATATGTCGCTCAGCTGTTTAAGCGTAAGCTCATTTACTTTATTAGCCTCATTCAGGAAGATTGTCACTCCGTCTTTGGCGCATCGGATTTCGACTCCCAGGGTATTATAACGAGCTTTAAGCTTTTCAATTTCAGCCTGTTTCATCTGACGGCTGGCATTTGCTATATCTGTCGTTCCGTTGATGAGAGCTGTGATACCTACACCTGATCCGCCTCCGGTCACCTGGATAATTGATGTTTTATTGTTTTTCATATAGAGTTCCGCCCATTTCTGAGCAAGGATGATCATAGTGTCGGATCCTTTTACAGTGATCTTATCCTGTGCAAATGCTGAACCTGAGAACAGTGTTAATATCATCAGGATTGCAGTAGTTTTGTTTATACTTTTCATTTTTACTATTATTTATGGTTGTTTATATATTACATGAATTAGAATTTAGCCTGTATTCTGATCCCAAGCGTGTTGTCTTTCAGTTGTGTATCACCAGTGCCGGCTATATTCTTCACTGAAGCACTTTTTTCATTCTGAGGCATCTCATAATTAACAGAAATCCTGATGTTATCGTTCAGATAATACTGCCAGGCAAGGGTAAGGGTTTTGTAATAGACATTAGCGCCGGCTGCATCACCTGAAAGTTTTGTATTCGGATCATAATAATCGTACTTTGCCACAAACTGGTTTTTGGAACCGATGTTTTTAATCAGATACACATAGTAACCTGAAAAATTCATGACTGTATTAGGTGAGGCCATTTTCTGAGCCATGGTTGATGTAGCAGATATCGTACTTGGAGTCGAATTAGTTCCTGCGACGTATTCACCCTTAAGGGCAAGTCCGCCAAGAACATCGGCAAATATTTGTATTTCTGCACCATACCACTGTTTTTTAAGGTAATCGCCCACGTTGGTGCTATCAAGAACTCCGTTTGATTCAAGGACATACTGATTTGTTTTGGCCCTGTTGCCCCCAAAATATCCGTTTACGCCAAAATCAATCCCAAGACCAGCTGACGGCATCTTAACCGAGTAAACAAGCCTTGTCATAATGTCTTTTTTGCTGTCGACATCCTTTGCCGTTGTCCCTGTAAAATCGCCATTCATAACCATTAGCTGGAATTTAAGAGGGATTATAGATCCGATATACTCCATTTTAGCTCCGATTTCTCTTTCACCCGGATAGATCGCCCTGATGAATCTTGAACGCTCAAGTACTTCTCTCTGACTCGAGGAATACTCAACCTCATAATCAGGTCTGTTGAACTGACCTGCCCACAATGTCCAGTCTTTAAGAAACGGAACATTAACAACTGCATAAGCATCCTTCAATGTAAGATTACCTGTGCTGAAGTCTGGCTGAAGAACGAACTTAACTCCGTCTGCAGGTTCGTATGTGAATTTCAGCCTGGCTCTTCTGATATAAAATGTGTTGGTCGGTTCATTTGTTTTGACCAGATCTTTGCTATAATAATCCCATTGTGACTGGATATATCCTGATATCTTGATCTTATTCAGTTTACTAAGGTCGGCTTCGTTTACCAGGACTCTGTCATCCAGTGCATTAAGCTTTCCCTCATGATTTGAGATCACATCTTTTAATGAATCTACCATAGCAATCTGTGAAAACCCACATAATCCAGTAACAGAAATAATTAAAAATGAAAAAAGTTTTTTCATGCTTAAAGGTTTTAGTTTAACTGTAATTTTCATGGTACAAAAGTCAGGAGGAATAATTACAGCCAGGTTTCAACTGGATTAAGTGTATGTTTCAATTTAATTACAATATGATTCTGCAATATAAGTTTGCCGGTAAGGTCCTGCTACGATTTGGATTAAACTCGTCTGAGGGATAGGTTTGCAAAATAGATACCTAAAGAATGACCTTGAAAAGTAAGAATATTCCAGCTCCGATCATGGCAGAAACAGGTATTGTGATTATCCAGGCCCAGAAAATCTTCTGAGTGACGCCCCATTTTACTGCAGATACACCTTTTACTGCGCCAACACCCATTATGGCACCTGTTATTGTATGTGTTGTACTAACCGGGATGCCAAAATGAGTCGCTCCAAAGAGTGTTAAAGCACCTGCAGTTTCTGCACAGAAGCCTTCGAAAGGCTTCAACTTAGTAATCCTCTGGCCCATGGTTTTTACGATCCTCCACCCGCCAAAGAGTGTTCCAAGCGCAATTGCTGACTGACATGATAGTACTATCCATAGTGCAGGTCTGGAAGCAGCCGGAGAAGACAATCCCATAGATATCAGAGCTGCCCAGATTATTCCCATTGATTTCTGGGCATCATTTCCGCCATGTCCCAGACTGAATGCAGCTGCAGATAACAGCTGAAGCCTCCGGAAATGTTTATCAACAGTAAAAGGGGATTGCTTTTTAACAATGTGTATAACTAAAATCGAAATTATATACGACATGACCATCCCAAGAATCGGAGCTACAACTATGAAAACGGCAATCTTAATGACACCACCTGCAATTATTGAGCCTGGCCCTGAACTGACAAGGGCAGCACCCACAAGCCCTCCAACAAGAGTGTGCGAAGAACTCGAAGGTAAACCCCACCACCAGGTAAGAAGATTCCAGATTATTGCAGCAATAAGTGCAGCTGATATTACAGTAAGGTTTACAGCGGCAGGATCAATGACATTCTTCTGTATAGTAGTTGCAACCTTCATTGGGAAAACGGTAAATGCGATGAAGTTAAAAACAGCCGCCATGAGGACAGCATTGAAAGGGGATAGTACTTTAGTGGAAACGATAGTTGCGATGGAATTTGCTGAATCGTGAAATCCGTTTATAAAATCAAAAATTAAGGCCAGACCTATAACTATGATTAAAAATGTCATTCCTGATCAAATGATATTATTTGTAACTCTTTATCTGCCACATACCTTGTCAAAAAATGTATCATTGTCAAATTGTTGAGCCCAAAAGTACGTACCCTTAATCTCATAGATATTAAGTTGCTGTTACGTTATTGTTACAAGTTTATGCCTCGCCCAGGAATATAACGGATGAAGAGTTAACTTAAGCAGGAAGGTAAACCCAATCCCGACAAACCGGATTGGTTGTCAGGTCATGAAAGCATAGTAAACTGCTATCGGGTGATTCTCAAGAACTAATGTGTAAGTGTAGCCTGAAATGGAGATGCAGGCAATCCCTCTGCATTGTACAGATTTGCACCTTCCGGATTATCGGCCCAGGCATATCTTACATAAACAGGATCGGCAACCTCATCACATCTGACAATTACATGATTATCTTCTATTTTTGCGTCAGCCCAGAAATACTTTTTATCGGTGCCTGCCACTGCAAACTGACCAAGAGTTCCT
>Ga0187886_1001336_pt1 | contig 22914 bp, 19 predicted proteins | sample June2016WEW_20_1_FD_133001 | JGI IMG/M metagenome (GOLD analysis project Ga0187886, IMG submission 133001) | Peatland microbial communities from SPRUCE experiment site at the Marcell Experimental Forest, Minnesota, USA - June2016WEW_20_150 | ecosystem: Environmental > Terrestrial > Soil >... | reverse complement strand
GTCCCAAGGGTCCGGCTGTTCGCCGGTTAAAGCGGTACGCGAGCTGGGTTCAGACCGTCGTGAGACAGGTCGGTCTCTATCCTCCGTGGGCGTTCGGAGATTTGAGGGGAGCTCTCTTTAGTACGAGAGGACCAAGAGGGATTGACCGCTGGTGTGCCAGTTGTCCCGCCAGGGGCATCGCTGGGTAGCTACGTCAATATGGGATAAGCGCTGAAAGCATCTAAGTGCGAAGCCCACCCCAAGATGAGATCTCCCATCCCTCGCCGTAAGGGGAGGGGGTAAGGCCACAAGTAGACTACTTGTTTGATAGGCGGCAGGTGTAAGTGCAGTAATGTATTAAGCTTAGCCGTACTAATGGCCGAGGGCTTGACCTGTTTCAGGATTGGTATTAGATAAAGTTTACAGTTGACAGTTTATAGTTTACAGTAATTAAGAAAGAGGCGTGTAAAAAGCGCCTCTTTTTGTTTTTACGTCCCACTGTCATTCCGTACTTGATACGGAATCCATAACGAATATTAGTCCAATTGCGGCCAGCCTTTATTATCCGAACCTATATGTAATACGCCATAAAGACAAAGCACGGAAATAAAGGGCGTGAACGCGTATACGTAATTTCCTGTAACCAAATATAAAATCATTGTGGTAAAGGCACCTACGAGGAACCCATAAAATCCCCATTTTTTCCACATAATGAGGGCCATAACGCAGACAAGTCCCCAAATCAAAAATATTATTTGTACGGGCATAACCCAGGCGTAGTAGTCTTCAGGATGGGCAGTGACTGCTTCTATGGATACAACTGTAATTGCTATATTGCCTAGAACGATTAGAATTAACCATGTTGTCAGGCAACCATGTCTTCTTTTTTCTGTTGGTGTAGGTGGAGTAGCTGTGGGTGTGATATCTTGGGGCGTATTTGGAGTAGGTGTGTTTTGCATATTATCTCCCTTTTTATGTAAAAACATAAAATCTATTTAAGAGATGAATGAAATAAATATAATACATACATTGCCAGTAGTGTCAATAATATTCAGTCTTAAGACTATTGTCAAGCAGGGGGTACAGGAGTGGGGTAATAAAATCCTTCTCTATCTCCCTTTTACAAAGGGAGACGAAAGAATTATCCCAAAATACGTTTCCCCCTTTGCAAAGGGGGACTAAGGGGGATTTTGAGTACAAATTACTGCGCTAGCTTTATCCCCGGCTTCTGAATAGCGATGTGGGAAAATGAGGAGTCTTTGGTCGCCCCGTGCCAGTGAACCTCACCCGGGGCAATGTAAACCACCGCCCCTGGCGTTACGGTCTTTTCCTCTTTTTTCGTGGCGATAATGCCCTTGCCTTCCGTCACGTAAAGAATCTGCTCGTAGGTGTGGATGTGGAAATTAAGCTTGGCCCCCGGCCCGAAGGACACCAGCAGCACGCTGAATCCCCCCGTATCCTTGGCGCTGACTAATTCCTTCCTGTGAACAGGTCCCTTGCCCACGATTTCATCCTGCGTTTGTACTGCTTTAACATCATTGCTGTTAACAACTATCATGTTGCCTCCTTTTACTACTTTGGCGTACGCACCTTAACGCCGGTTGCCTTTTCCAGCGGCAATATCACGGCATCCACGCCCTTATCCGTTAAGCCCGCCGCCATCGTATCCTCCAGGTCTTTTTTAACGGCGATACCGACGGGCAGGGACACGTTATATTCCTTGCCCAGGTCGAGCGCCAGGCCGATGTCCTTATAAGCCAGCCCGATTCTGAAACCCGGCTCGAAATTTCCTTTAAAGGTCGTGCGCGCGTACTGGCGCGCACACCAGTTATCGCCGGTGCTGGTCGATATTATTTCTAATAACGTCTGCGGGTCAATGCCAGCTTTAACCCCGAGGACGAAGCCCTCCGCCGAAATTGAATTACAGGCTAGCGAAATCATGTTATTCACGAGTTTAGCTACATTGCCGCAGCCAACGTCACCGACATGGAATATCTTTTGCCCCATCGTCAGTAAAATCTGATGAATCTTTTTTAAGGTAGCCGGGTCGCCCCCGACCATGATAGTTAGAGTGCCGGCCTCCGCCCCTTTCGTTCCGCCGCTTACCGGGGCATCTAAAACGGCAACTCCCTTAAGCCCAGCATCTTTTGCTATTTTCCTTATCAAAGAAGGAGAATTGGTGCTCATATCAACGTAAATATCCTCCTTTTTCCACCCCTGGCGAAGGCCGTTTTCGCCATAAATTACTTCTTCAACAATCTTTGGAGTGGGGAGGCTGGAAAAAACCACCTGGCATGATTGGGCAACTTCTTTAGGTGAATTGCCCCATCTGGCGCCTTTTTCTAATAATGGAGCGGCGGCTTCTTTCTTCAAATCATAAATGGTTAAATCATAGCCGGCTTCCAATATCCGCCGGGACATATGCTTTCCCATTTGACCAATACCGATAAAACCTATCTTCATTATCACCTCCGATGGTTGTTATAGTCAGGATGGGGGGTAAAGGAGGGGTTAATAAAATCCCTTTCGCTCTCCCTTTATGAAAGGGAGACGATGTTATTTATCTCTTTAACCAGTGTTCTTAACCAATATGTTTGTCCCTCTTTCGTAAAGAGGGATTAAGGGAGATTTTTTTGGGGGTGGGGGGGGAGGGGGGGGGAAAAGGAGGGGAAATGAGTTCTGGATTCCCGCCTGCGCGGGAATGACACATAAGGGAAATATTTCTAAGTTTTTTCCCGCTGGCTTTCCAGTATCAGCTGCACCGCTTCTTTAAGATTTTCCTACACTTCTCTAATCGTCCTCCCCTGACTGAAAGCCCCAGGGACTGCCTCCACCCAGCCTATATACCACTTATCGCACTTTTCTATGTTAGCTTCAAAAGTCTGTTCCATGATATAGTCTCCTCAACACCAAGTATACAACAGGGAAAAACTTAAATCTATTCCTCCCCTCTCTTCTTCTCCGTCTGGTCCTCGCGCAGTTTGTTTAATATATACTGTATCTCTGTACTGCTCATGCCGAAGCGGTGCAGGGTATGCCGTATCATCTCAAGGCTCCCCTCGAAGAAGGGCAAAACCAGCTCTGTTACGCCGGCATCCTTAAGCATTTCGCCATCGATGTCGCGATGTACGCGCGCCACGATATCCAGCCTGGAGTTTATCTTTAAAGCGTTGCGGACGGTTAGCTCTGCTGCTACGTAATCAGGTATCGTGCAAAGTAAAACTCGAGCTTTATTCAGTCCCGCATGTTTCAGGATTTCCGGATTGCTCGCATCCCCGTAAATACATGGTACCCCTTGCGCCCGCAGCTCGGCAATAGCATTAGGGTCCAGCTCGATGACCAGGTAAGAGAGATGTTGTTTTTCCAGCACTTCGGCGATGCGCCGGCCTACCTGCCCATAGCCGCAAATTACGGCATGGTGTGATAGCTCCAGCGCCTGCGTGTGTAGTTCCGGGTCGGTGCGGGTCAGCCGCTGCGAGAACCACTGTTTCTGGCTCATCCAGCGGTAGAGGAAAGAGTTGAGACTGAACACAAAGGGCGTGATAAAAATTGTGATAATCGCCGCGGCAATAATTAGGTAATAAAAATCGATGGAAAAGATACCGGCGTCTTTGCCCATCAGCGCCAGGATAAAGCTGAACTCCCCAATGCTTATCAGTCCCGTCCCCACCATCAGCACCGCCTTGTGGCCGTAGCTGAAAAACCGCGTTATTGACGAGCTGATAACGAACTTGACCAGTATGACTACTACCACCACGATAGCGATTTCACTCACGTGACTGAAAATATACTGGCGGTCGGCGATAAGTCCCAGAGACACGAAAAACAAAGCGGCGAACGTATCACGCAGGGGAAGGATATCGGCAAAAGCCTGCCGCGCATAACTGGACTCGCTTATAAGCAGCCCCGCCGTAAAAGCCCCGAAAGCCGCCGAAAGCCCCACGTAATAGGTGCCGAAAGCCGCTGCCAGACATAGCACGATAACGGTCAGTAGAAAAAGCTCACGTGTACGTTGCCCCGCCACCCGTTTCAGCACCCACGGCATGAACCAGTAGCCCAGCGCCAGCATCACGACGATGAACCCTACCGCCTTGCCGAAGGTTATACCCAAGGCAGCCCATAGTCCTCCCAGCTCCCCCGTCACGGCCGGCATCGCCACCATCATCGGCACGACGCTCAAATCCTGCACCAGTAAGATGCCCAACATCACCCGCCCGTGTGTCGTATCGATTTCGCCCCTGTCCGTCAGGAGCTTCAAGACTACCATGGTGCTGCTCAAAGAGATAATGAATCCGAAGAATATCGAACCGGTTATTCCTAGCCCCACCATCCTACCCAGACCGAAACCTACAATCGCCGTGAGTACTATTTGGGCAATACCACCTAGGATGGAGACCTTCCTCAGCTTGAGCAGCTCTTTGAGCGAGAATTCTAGACCGATAGCGAAGAGGAGCAGCACTACGCCGACATTCGCCAGCGAGTTAATTGTATCGGAATCGTGTACCAGCCCCAGTCCGAAGGGACCAACGACGATGCCGCCAGCTAAATAGCCCAGGATAACTGGCAGCCGTAGCCAGCGTGCCAGCATGCCGCCGGCGACAGCCGTTACCAGCACGATAAGCAGGTCAAGCCCGATGCCCAGACCTTGCACTATATACTCCTGTTAGCTATAGTGTCTGTGCTATTGTAGCATGGATTCGGGTATAAACGAGCGGTGGACTAAGTATTTTTTACGTTGCCTGGTAAGGGGACGGAGTAGGTTGTTACGGTAAGACCCGCTTTTGGTCGGTACGCCGCGCTATCATTTGGGCAATGACCCCGCCGAAACCGAGAGCTGAAAACACGATAAACCCTACCCTCACGCTAGTCAGAAACTGCGGGTAGTTGACCGAGGTTATTTCCGCGTCGCCGATGTACAGGGAGAATAGTATCATCGTGATACCCATGCTTAACATCATGCCGGCGGTGCGCATCGTTCCTAATATACCGGAAGCTACCCCCAGTACCTTGTTTGCCACCGAGCTCATGATGACGTTGGTGTTCGGCGAGACGAACAGTCCAATGCCCGTGCCATAAACGCCCAGGGCGATAACGATATACCAGATAGGCGTGGTATCGCCCAGGAAAATAAGCATTACCAGCGCGGCGCAGTTCAGTGCCATGCCTGCCGTCGCCACCAGCCGCGGCGCCATTTTCGGTGAGATGAAACCGGTAGATAGTGTAAAGATGGTCATCAATACCGATGATGCAATCAGCACCAGCCCGGCGGTCTCGGCGGTATAGCCTTTAATGTATTGTAGATATAAACTCAATAGGAAAGTAATCGCGTATGTCGAAATATAAGTAATCAGCGCCGCCAGGTTGGAAAACATAAAAGCCTGGTTCTTGCGGAAAAGAGTCAGGTTTAAAATCGGGCTCGGCGCTCTAAGCTCCCACCAGAAGAAAAAGACCAGCCCCAGCACTCCAGCCGCAAAAATTATGATATCGATGGTCGTTGGTAGATTAGAAAAGCCATACATGAATAAAGCAATCGAGATGCCGTAAGCAATAGAGCCAACGAGATCGAACTTCTCTCCCCTGGCTTCAATCCACTCGGCTTTCAGTCCCCAGAAAACAAGCAATACCAGGATAATGCCTAATCCTCCGCTCAAGAAGAAAATGCTCTGCCAGCCGAGGTACTCGGTCATCACCCCGCCGATAAGCGGCCCCAGTGATAAGCCTAAGTATGTACCCGCCTGGCTGATGCCGAGGGCTTTGGCTCTTTCCTGTGATGGAAAGACCGAAGTGAGAATCGCCACACTGTTATTAAAAGTTATACCCGAGCCAAGTCCCTGTAGTACTCGGCTGATAATCAGCAGCGGTACAGAGTTAGCGTAGCCCCCTAAAAAAGAAGCTGCTGTAGACACTATCAGTCCCAGGATGAACAGCCTGCGCCGCCCCAGGATATCGGAAAGACGTCCGAACGGCACCTGGACGACGGCTATTGCCAGGAAATAGGAAGTGCTGACCCAGCTCATCACCACCGCCTCCATGTTGAGGTCTCGTGCCATGGTCGGTAGGGCGACATTCACACCGGCTAATAAGAATGGCAGGATAAAAGCCGTCGTCGTAGAAATAACGAGGATGATGTTTTTATTTACTCTGGCGTCCGTATAGCTGGTCATATTGTTTTCTATTCCGTTTCAAATGCAGGATATTGCTTTAGAAATAAAATGGACTTTAATTGTGGGAGGAAAACTAAACGGGGACGTCCGTTTTTCTGGCTTTTTCCGGCGGTCGCGGCGCCGGGGTTATCTGACTGCGGAAACCGCACTGGAAGCAGCGGTTCCCTTCGGCGATAGCTCCGCCCTCGTTTAGTCCGGTTTCCACCTCGGTGAAGTTGTTGACCACCTTTTTAGCGGGTAGGTGGGGCATTGTAACGCGTGCCTGCTTGGGGAAGTCCTCCGCGGTAATACCGGCGCAGAGACCTATCTTTCTTTCTTTGGTTAGTACTTCTTCGATATTGCCGCTGCCACCCAGGTACTTATCGATGGAGCTTGCCGCCGTTCGCCCCGCCGCAATCGCTCCGATAACGGAGGCAGGACCGGTGACGGCATCGCCACCCGCCCAGACCCCTTTGCGGCTGGTCACCAAGGTTTTACTATCAGCCTGGATAGTGCTGTTACGTGCGGTCTTGATATTGAAACCGGCAGGTATTTCCGGCACCTGCCCGATAGCCCCGATAATAACGTCGTATTCAACATCGTATTCGCTACCCTTTATCGGCACCGGCCGTCGGCGTCCGCTGGCGTCAGGTTCGCCGAGCTCCATGCGGTTGCAGGTTAATATCAGTTTTCCGTTTTTCTGGCTCACTTTCACATGCCCGGTGAGGAAGTCAATCTGTATCTTCTCCTCCAGCGTCGCCTCCACTTCTTCAGGGCTGGCAGGCATTTCTGCGCGCGTACGCCGGTAGATGATATGAACCTCTTTGGCGCCAAGCCGCAGAGCCACGCGGGCGCTATCAATGGCTGTATTACCGCCGCCGATAACCGCCACCTTTTTCCCCACATCGACCTTTTTGCCCAGGTTGATGTTTCTTAAAAATGAAGCGCCGTCATAGACGCCGGGCAGGTTTTCGCCTGCAACGCCGAGTGTTTGGCCTCGATGTGCCCCTGTGGCTACAAATACAGCGTGGTAACCTTTATCGAATAGGCTATCGATGGTTTCCACTTTAGTGTTCAATTTTATATCTACACCGGCTTTTTTAATAATGTCAATTTCGCCGTCGAGCACCTGGGGCGGGAGGCGGTAATCGGGAATGCCCACGCGCATCATACCGCCGGCTTTAGGCAGTTGTTCGAAGATTGTCACGGTATGGCCGGCTTTGGCTAAATAGTAACCGGCTGTAAGCCCCGCCGGTCCCGACCCCACGATGGCGACCTTCTTGCCGGTGGGGGGTAGCTTGGTGGCATGGCGTTTCCAGAGGCCTTCGTCGCGGTCAGCCACGAAGCGTTTTAAAAACTTGATGGAAATGGGGAAGTTTAGCGCGCTGCGGCGGCAAGCTTCCTCGCAGGGGTGAATGCAGACGCGTCCTAATACCCCTGGGAAAGGCACTTTTTCACGTACAATCGCTAACGATTCCTGGTATTTGCCCTGTCCTGCGAGGTAGACATAGAGTGGAACATTGATGCCGGCCGGGCAGGCGTGCTGGCAGGGCACTGCCACCTCTTGCCAGTCCTTATCCGGCTTGAAGGCAGCCTCGCTATCCATCAGCGCGCCGGTGGGGCAGACCTCGACGCAAGCGCCGCAAAAACGGCAGTTGGAGTCCTGTAGAGGCCGGTCGTAAGGCGTACCGACCACAGTATCATAGCCATGCTTGGCGAAGCCAATAGCGCCGATGCCCCTTACATCCTGGCATATCTGCACACAGCGTCCGCAGAGGATACATAAATTATAGTCGCGCTGGATGAGCGGCTCCCGCGCGAAATCAACGGGCAAATTCTTATAGCGATACGGCAGCGTCAGCTCATCCCCGATGCCGATATAGTCCACCAAATCCTGGAGTTCACACTGGTGGTTGTTGGGACAGCTCACACACCGCTCGCTAACCGCGACCTCGCGTAAACAGATATCGTTAGGTTTACAGCGCTCCCGGCGGTGGCAGGTGAGGCAGGCGTTAGGGTGCTCGGTCAGTATAAGCTCTAGGAATGCTTTCCGAAGCTCCTGCAGCTGTGGCGACTTGGTAGTTACCTTCATGCCATTAGTCGCGGGCGTGGTGCAGGCGGTGGGCAGGCCGCGCATGTTTTCTATCTCTACAATGCAGAGGCGGCAGCCGCCGTAGGGCTGCAAATCGGGGTGGTAGCAGAGGGTGGGGATATAGATTCCGGCGCTTTGCACCGCCTGGAGCACCGTGACGCCATTTTCAACTTCAACTTGGGTTCCGTCGATGGTCAGGTTTATCTTATCAGTCATAGGCATGAAAAAAGCCACCCCCGCCATAAGCGGAGATAGCTACCCACTGATTTTAAGTTTGTTGGTGGATTTTGCCGCATTAACTAAACTTTAGCATTAAAGCAGGGGGCAATTCAAGTTTAGGTTTATAGCTTCTCCCTTTGCAAAAAGGGAGACAGGAGAGGGATTTTGCTCCTAAGTCATTGTCATTCCCGGCCTAATCGGGAATCTTAATTGATGTTGACACCTTGAGCCGCTAAATATAATATGTGGCATATGAACGATATTAAACCAGACCGCAATAAAGTTGAGTTGACCGACGGCAAAATCCTCCTGCGACCCTACCGCATGAACGATGTGAATAGTCTATTTCAGGCGGTGCGTGAATCTATTAAGGAAATGGGGCCCTGGTTGCCCTTCGCCCATGAAAACTATGCCATCAAAGAGAGTAAGGACTGGATAAAAAAGGCACCAGCTAACTGGAAAAAGGGTACCATCTACGATTTTGCCATATTCGACGCTAAAGACGGCACGCTAATCGGCGGTTGCGGACTGAGTGAAATCGTAAAAATGCACCGGCATGCCAACCTCGGCTATTGGGTGAGGACCAGTAGGATGGGGCAGGGTATGGCTCCTGCCGCCACGAGGCTGCTGGCTAAGTGGGGTTTCGATGTGCTGAAGCTTAACCGCATCGAGATTGTGGTTGCGGTTGGTAATGAGCGCAGTCTGCGGGCGGCGGCTAAGGCGGGCGCCAAGCGCGAGGGCGTATTAAGGAACCGCCTGGCTATAAGTGGCAAGGCGTATGATGCCGTCATGCATTCGCTCGTGCCGGAAGATTTTACGACCTAGATGTTATCCTTCATCGTTAGCTGGTTGATGTGCCTGCCGACGCTTGATGATAAATCTCACGATAAAATTTACCAGATAGATAACCGCCAGAATACTTAAGGTAATCCCCACGGTATAAAGAGGATTGAAATGTTTGATATCCTCGATAGTCATCCCGAAAACCGAGCCAATAAAGATGAACAAACCGTCGAAAATTACGCTGGCAATAGTCACGCCTGCCGCCAGCATCCACGGCTTCTTCTTCGCCGCCAGCACCAGCGTCATGGGAATCCTCATGCCCACCAGCCTGGCGAAGGCGATGGAAAAAGGCGAAGTGAGGTTGATGTTTTTCACTGCGCCGGCCTTGGACATCAGTCTATCGAAAAGCCGGTCCAGGTGTATCTTGTGATAGAACGCCGTCAGCGCCGGCATACCGAAACGTCCGACGCGGTAGAGCACTATCGCGCCAATCTGCCGGCCGACCTGGGCGGAGCACCAGAGTCCCAGCATGTGCCAAAAGGATAGTTGCCCATTACCGAGGTTGATGCCCACGTTCAGCCAGAGGAACTCCAGCAGCAGGGGAATGGTCAGACCCGCTTCGCCGATGGTGCAAATGACCAGCAGCAGAAGAGCCATCCGGGGGTCTAGAGTGGCGGTAAAATCAACGATACTTTGTAAAAAACTTTGAAGCCAATCCATCAATCGGACTCGTTGTAGGCCGGGACATGCAGCAGTACCGGGACGGTAACGAAGTGATAACCTTTAGCCAGAAGCTGCTCGATAATCAAGGGCAGCGCCTGGACGGTAAAGCTTTTATCGGCGTGTATATCATTGTGTTCGGTTCCATAGCCATCGTGCAGCAGGATGATGCTCCCCGCACGAGTTTTATTAACTACTTTATTGACGAAATTGTTGACGCCATCCAGTCCAACCTGGTCATCGACCTCAACGCTCCAGGTAATCTCGATTAGTTTATTTTCCTTAACACAGTCGAGCTCCCAGGGGGTCTTCTTGCCATGCGGGGGACGATAGAGGTGGGGCCAAACACCGGTAACATCGTGGATATTTTGCTCGGCTGTTTCCAAGTCGCGTTCACCGTAGGTGCTCAAGGCATGGTTGGCATCGTGGGTATTGGAATGGTTGCCGATGACACTGCCTTCGTCCAGAATTTCCTTGGCGATATCGGGGTAAAGTTTCACGTTCTCACCGATACAGAAAAAGGTGGCATCGATATTATATTTTTTTAGAATATCCAGGATTTGAGTGGTATATTGTCCGTTCGGTCCGTCATCAAAGGTGAGGGCGACCACTTGATCTGATGAGTTGCCTTTATAGTAGACCTTGCCGAAGACCGGCGATATCGGCGAGAAATAGCCATAGGCGGAAAAAGCAATGAAAAACGCCAACATCGCGGAAAATCCAAACGCCAGTCGCCGGCGCATGCTCATTCCGACGGCGTGAGGCTTGGGGGTTATCAGATTTAAACTGAAGTCCAGCATCAGGCGCGCCAGGTTGCTGATAACGGCCATGAGCAGGATAAAGCAGGGCTGGCGGACACTGCGGGCGGAGGTAAGCACATAGATTTGGCTATCGTATAGGACCTTGCCCAGCTTGCGAAATTTGGTGGTGATGCCGTGTTGGTCGGCGGAGTAGGGTATATTTCTATAGCCCCCCACCCTGATAAATGCCTCACGACGGAAGGCGAAGGTGGCGCCGCAGACCAGGAAGGGCCTGCTGAAAAGTGCCATCGATATCTTGTTCATGAGGTTGCGGGCATTAAGCTCGACGAATGCCCAGGTGAACTTCTCGCGGTAGAGAAACCGACCGGAAAGAGCGACGGCTTCCGGATGGGCTTCAAGCTTTTCGGCGATTTTTTGCAGCCAGCGGCGGGGGTAAAGCGTATCGCCATCCGCCTGGACGATGATATCTCCTTTGGTGGCATCGGCGCCTACCTGGCGGGCGTAAAAAACGTTCTTTTCTTTATTGGCTTTGATAACCTTAACACCGAGGCTGCGGGCGATTTCTGCCGTTCTATCGGTGCTGCAGTTATCCACGACCACGATTTCGTAATCGCCCTGGTAGGTCTGGTCCTTTAGCGACCGTAGACAATCAGCGATGTATTTCTCTTCGTTCCGCGCTGGTACGATAATACTAATTTTCATATTACTACCAGTTAATCATACCATATTGAGTCAATAAAAGGATATTGTAGGTACTCGAAATCCATCACCCTGCCCCCTTCCTTTGCCAAAGGAAGGGGGAGGAATAGGAAGAGGGGCTAGCGCCCCTCTTAAGAACTGCCTGATTTAACTACCCCTTTACCCCCCTACTCCGGTCATTCTGAGCTTGCCGAAGAATCCGTATCTCAAAATCCCCCTTTTGTCCCCCTTTTTCAAAGGGGGACGATGTCATTTACTTCTTCAATCATCATTTCAAGCTTAACGTTTGTCCCTCTTTGCAAAAGAGGGTTCACCCTGAAGGTTCACCTTGAAAGGTTCTCCCTGAAGGGATTAAGGGAGATTTTACCCACCCCTTTACCCCCCACCCCAAGCAGAAGGGGAGGAAAAAGAAAGAAGAGAACAAAAGGGGACAAAATCTCTTCAAGTACTTAGTATTATTCTCCCCGAAGACATCGACCTGGTTTAAGCTTGACAGCATTTGAAAAATAGAAGTCCCCACGACTAAGTAATACCGTTGGATAGTCACGCAATGATAATATTGCCGTCTCGTTGTATAATTGGCACTTGGGGCATTGAATTACGATATTATTGAGAGATTGTTTCCAAGCGTGCTCTACCAACACTACTCCGCATTGACCACAATGATAATTGATATTACTTTGCCCCGTGAATAGTGGAGGAAGGTTGCTGCCTTTTCCATGTATAACAGACCTAGTTAGTCCTTCAGGCTTTTGAATAATATTTAGCTTAATTGCTTTTATGCGGGGTATATCGATCAGATTTGGTAATGCGGTTTCTGCGTCGCTTAGCTCTTTTTCCATATTTCCGGATACGAGTGCATCGGTTGTCATATCTCTGAGATTGCCTTTTATTAGATTTGGATTGTTTGTTGGCACCTCAGCAACTATATCAACCTCACCAAAATAGGCGGGACTTTGTATGAACTCAGCACTTCTTGAAGCTTGAAAAGAAATTTTGTTACCTAGTTGGTGAAATGTGACTCCTAACATAATTAGCCAAAAGCCACAAAAGTTAACTCGTTCAGTTTTATATAGTCTCTTCTCAGCAACCTGCCCCAGCATTTTCAAATTATGGGCTGATTGGTTGTAGCCACATATTGCAATAATACCAAGCTTATCACTGCCTATTTGTCGCTTGGCTTTTTCCATTGAGGTCTCTACTATGTTTTCTGCATCTTTGCTGTTCAATTTTAAAGGTTTACCACGCAATGCTGCTGGTTGGTAGCATTCTACGACTACCATTTCTTGGGTCCCTCCTATAGCCTTCAGCATCAAATCAGGCGAAGGTTCAAGTCCCTCTTTGACTACTTGCACGTCGTGACCACCCATTTTCAAGTGTTCAGCTACATGTAACATTGCAATAGTGTGGTTAAAAACCTCTCTATCTTTAAGGTACTTCTCAATGTCCGGCCAGCACGGGTTTTGCCTCCATTTGCGAACAACATCTAATGTTGCGGCCAGTTCTGCCAAAAACCACGGGGCTACTATTGTATTCGGTGCGCTTTTCTGCGTTTCTTCGGCAGCTTCAAGCAATACCTGGAGTCTATGACGCTCTGTCCAGTGAGTTTTTTGAGCTTTTGCTCTATTATCACTCAGCTTGGTGTCACGTATTACTTCACCTAGTAGTTCATTTGCCCCACTAATGAGTTCGCTGACTACTTCCCTAAATTCTCTTCCATTCTCAATAGGCTTTTGGTATTTCATCTCGTTTTAAACACGATTATACACGATTACGTATTTAAATCCAATTTAAGTTCCTGCTATTCACTTAGCAGATACTTATCCGGAAACAGTTCACCCTCCCTTCCCTTTCTCCCTCTATTCAAGTAAAATATCCTTACAATGAAAGATGATGTCACCCCCATCCGCCGCCAGTACCTCCGCATTAAAAAGCAGTACCCGCACGCCATCGTGCTGTTCCGCCTGGGGGATTTTTACGAGACCTTCGACGAGGACGCGCGCGTCGCCTCTAAAGAGCTGGAGATTGTGCTGACCTCCCGGGAGATGGGCAAGGGCAACAAGATTCCGCTGGCGGGCATACCTTACCACGCTTTAGATAGCTATCTGGCGAAGCTCATCAATCGCGGCTACAAGGTGGCTATCTGCGAGCAGCTTACCAAGCCCGGCGAGGTTAAAGGTCTTGTGGAGCGGGATGTGGTGCGACTGGTCACGCCCGGCACCGTCGTTGAGCCGAACCTTTTAAACAGCAAGACCAATAACTACCTCGTGAGCGTGGTGGTGGGTGAAGGGGAGGTCGGTTTAGCCTTTGTAGACATCACCACCAGCGAGTTCGCCGTGACTCAATTGCCTTTAGCGCGGGCGAAAACCGAGCTGGAGCGCCTTAACCCCTCCGAGGTCATCGCCGCCGATAAAGCGGATATCGATGTTCTGGGCTTGGATGGGAATATTACCCGACTCGATAGCTACAGGTTCGATTTGGAGGTTGCCCGCCAGGCGCTGCTCGACCATTTTGGTGTGGCGACGCTGGAGGGCTACGGCTGCGCCAACCTGCCTTTAGCAATACGAGCGGCGGGCGCTATCGTCTACTATATCGGGGAGACGCAGAAGGCGGTAAAGGGACAGCTTACCCGTCTTGCCACTTACGCTACGGATAGCTTTATGGCGCTGGATGAGCAGACCCAGCGTAACCTTGAGATTTTCCAGGGCGCGCGCTCAGGGGCTATAGAAGGCTCTCTGCTCTCCATCATTGATGCTACCAAAACCCCCATGGGCGGCCGCCTCTTAAGAAAGTGGCTGGGTCAGCCCCTGTTGGACGTCGCCGCGCTAAACAAAAGGCAGGACGCTATCACTTGGTTCACGGGAAAGACGCTGGAGCGACGTAAAATCGTCGATATGTTAAAAAATGTCGCCGATTTGGAGCGCCTTATCAATCGTGTGCGGAGCGAAATAGCCATCCCGCGTGAATTGGTCACTTTACGCCGCAGTCTGGAAGTCATCCCGAAGCTTAAAGAAATTCTAGAATGTCATCCTGAGCGTAGCGAAGGATCCGTCACTCAAGAAACGGATTCTTCGGTCGTCCCGAGAGTAACCGAGGGACTCCCTCAGAATGACCCCTCGACTTCGCTCGGAGCAGGCAAAGACGCCATTAACTGGCTTAAAGAAGAGCTTAAGTCCCTCCCCGCCCCCATTGAATTAATTTCAAAAGCCATCGTTGAAGAGCCTACATCTAGTCTAGGGGAGGGTGGGGTTATCAAGCGCGGCTTTTCCGAGGAGCTGGACAATCTGCGCGAAGTTTCCGGCAACGCCAAAAAATACCTCGCCGGATTAGAGCTTAAAGAGCGCGAGCGCACCGGCATCAAGAACTTGAAGGTGGGCTTTAATAACGTTTTTGGCTACTATATCGAGGTCTCCAACGCCAACCTGAAGCAGGTGCCGGAAGACTTTATCCGCAAGCAGACCCTTGTCAACGGCGAGCGGTTCTTCACGCCGGAGCTTAAAGAGTACGAGTCCATGATTCTCAATGCCCGCGACCGTATCGAGCAGATGGAAATGGATTTATACCGTAGGGTCTGCCGCCAGATTGCCGCGGAAAGCGATAAGATTTTAGCTCTGGGCAGCGCCCTCGCGCATCTGGACGTCTTTACGTCTCTAGCGGAGGTCGCCGTGAGCTTTAGCTATGTCTGCCCCTCGCTGGATGATGGAAATATAATTGACATCAAGCAGGGCAGGCATCCTGTAGTTGAGAGAAGCCTCGATGCGGGCAACTTCGTCCCCAACGATATTTTCCTCTCTAACGACGACGCCCAGCTTATCGTTCTCACCGGACCTAACATGTCCGGCAAGTCTACCTACTTAAGACAGGTGGCTTTAATCGTCCTGCTGGCGCAAATCGGCAGTTTCGTTCCGGCAGCATCGGCAAAAATCGGCATCGTCGACCGTATTTTTACGCGTATCGGTGCCCGGGATGACCTCGCTGCCGGGCAGTCCACCTTCATGGTGGAGATGGTGGAGACCGCCAATATCCTAAATAACGCCACCCCCCGCTCCCTCCTTATCCTCGACGAAATCGGGCGGGGCACCAGTACTTATGATGGACTTTCCATCGCCCGCGCCGTCGCCGAATATATCCATAACTATCAAGGCTTGGGCGCACGCACGGTCTTTGCCACCCACTACCACGAGATGGTCTCTCTAGCCGGTTACCTTCCCCGCGTGAAAAACTTTAATGTTGCCGTTATCGAGGAAGCGGGCAGGGTTATCTTTTTGCATAAAATCGTGCCGGGTGGGGTGGATAAGAGCTACGGCATCCATGTGGCGCAGCTGGCGGGCTTGCCCAAGGCGGTACTCCACCGCGCTCGTGAGGTGTTGGATGAGCTGGAAACCGACGGCAAACAGGCTAGACCGCTGAAGAAAAAGGAAAAAGCGGCGCAAATCCCCCTCTTTGGGGAGAAATCAGAGCTGGAAAAAGCTTTAGACAATATAGATATCAACTCCCTCACACCCCTGGAAGCTTTGAATAAATTGTATGAGCTTAAGAAAAAGATGGGGGATTAGTATCGTGTCATTCCGTACTTGATACGGAATCCAGGTGGGGAGAGGGGAACTGGATTCCCACTTGCGTGGGAATGACGGTTGGGGTATCGGAGGCTTTAAACAAACTTTACGAGCTTAAAAAGAAATTGGGAGAAGGATAAATAACATTTCGTCATTCCCGTGAAGCTTGTCCCGTACTTGATACGAGAACGGGAATCCAGAGGGGAAAAAGGGGTAAAGATTGAATGGATTCCCACTTACGTGGGAATGACGGTTGAAATGTTGGAAGCATTAAATCAACTATGAAAAAAATAAATTAGGGGAGGGTAATCGCTTATTACCCCCGTCCCCAAAGGAGGATATCCAGCGAGAGGGAGCGCAGCCCCCTCTCCTAAAAATCCCCTCTCCAACCAAAAGGGTTGGGAAAAAATAAATGATGAGGTTGGAGAGGGCAGGGTGAGGTAAAAAAAGACAAGAGAATAGCATCAGTGAAATAGTTGCAAAATGTTACTATTTGTATTACGCTATATAACAATATATCGGAGGAAATTATGAAAGATTTTGCGGGCAAGGTTGCATTTATCACTGGTGGCGCCTCCGGCGCAGGATTCGGTCAAGCAAAGGTATTTTCCGAGGCAGGCTGTAAGATTGTTATTGCCGATATTCGCCAGGACCATCTGGATGAGGCAAAGGCGTATTTTAAAGATAAAAAGGTGCAGATTCATACAATAAAGCTGGATATCACCGACCGCAAGGCATATGCCGCCGCCGCCGATGAGGTGGAAAAGATTTATGGGAGTCCGCCACAACTATTATTTAATACCGCGGGCGTCAACGCCTTCGGGCCGGCCGAAGCCTCGACATTTGAAGATTATGACTGGGTCATGGGGGTCTGTCTGGGCGGCGTTATCAACGGTATGGTTACCTTCGTCCCGAGGATGATTAAAGCCGGCAAAGGCGGTCATATCGCTACCACTGCCTCGATGGGCGGATTAATGGGGACATCGGGCTGCGCTCCCTATTCTGCCGCTAAAGCCGCGGTGATTAACCTCATGGAGAGCTACCATCAGGCACTCAAGCCTTACGGTATCGGCGTCTCTTGCCTGTGCCCGGGCGGCATCAGGTCGAACATCGGTGAATCGTCATATACCCGACCCAAAAACCTGGCGCAAACCGGTTATAATACTAATGAAAAGACTATCGCGTTTATGCATAAGCATTATTCTTACGGTATCGACCCCGTAGAGCTGGCGCATATCTTTAAGAAAGGGATTGAAGACGATGTGCTCTATGTAATGCCGATGCCGGAACCAGAAAAGATGATGAAGGGGATTGTTGAGCGCATGGCAAATTATACTACTCCCGAAGGCATGAAGCGACAGGAAGAGCAGAATAAAAAGCGTATGGAAGAGATGAGGAAGCACCCCAATCCTATGATGGAGGGCGCTGCCGAAGCTGGCTGGGGCAAAGCTAGAGAAGATTTAACCTGGGTCAAAGACCATCGACCCTTTAGTAGCTAACCCTGGACAATCGCATGGAGGAATAGCATGACAATTCAACTGCTTGATAACGTAATGAGTCCTGAAGTTGGAGCCCAGAAGGGTCCGGCTGGACCTCCGCCCGGTATGGGTGCGGCTCCGCCGGGTAGGGGTATGCCACCGCCAGGTCAGGGTGGACCGCCGCCAAGCAGGGGCGGGCCTCCACAAGGGTTTGGGGCACCTCCGCCGCCTTCCTCGGCTATGGCGAAGAGATTGGACACGTTAGATAAAAAAACCGTTTACCTCGTGGATACCGGTTTCGGCGGCAGCTATCAGTTTATGCTGCAGCTGCAAAAGTGGTTCAAAGAAAACATGCCGTCCGTTACCACTATCCGCAAGCGTAAGCCGGGTAATGTGTTCATGGATGATAATAACGAGCTCTGGGAAGAGGTCAAAGTTAAAGGAAACGCCGTTGTTCTCGGGGTGGCGGGCTGACCAGGCTGTGTGGCAGCGGTCGCTGCCGGCAGCAGGAAGCTTGAAGGAACATATAGCATCCCGGTTGCACCCGTCTCCACTTATCAGTTCAAGAGCGTGGCGGATGAGAACCAGGGAACCACGAAACAAAATATACCCTTTATTTATACGCCCCATCCGGTTATCGGACTATCTCCTGAAGCCCTGGATAAATATATCGTCGGCAATGACCCGGATACCGGCAAACCTGTTATCGACGAGATAATCGACGTTTTAACCAAACCGATAAAAGAGAAGAAGGTAGCGGCGGGAGCGCCGGTGGCGGTAAAAACCGCCCCTACCGAGCTATTCCTCAAGCCGGATACCGAAGATAATTTACAGCGCCTCTTTTACGAAAGGGGATGGACTGACGGCTTGCCGATTATTTTACCCACCGAGGAGCGGGTGAAGAAAATGCTCGCCGGCACCAGCGCCTCGCCGGATGAGGTGGTTGCCGAATCATTCAAATTCGATACCAGAGAGATGGTGAAGTATACCGTCTCCAACATCGCCGTTATTGCCGTGATGGCTGGCGCCAAACCGGAATATTTCCCGGTGATACTGGCGCTCGCGGCTACCCGGCAATCGTCCCTGATGCCTTCGACGACGCCCTTCGAAGCGATGGTTCTGGTGAATGGACCCATCCGCAATGAAATCGGCATGAACTGCGGTATCGGCGCGTTCAGCGCGGTCAATATGGCAAACTCCGTCATCGGCCGAGCCTGGACGCTGATGAGTATTGCTCATGGATTCGCCAAACCCCGGCAGACCCTTTGGAGCTCGCAGGGAAATAACCATACCTATAATAATATGTGCTGCGCCGAAAACGAGGAGCGGAGCGTTTGGGAGCCTTTCCATGTTACCAAAGGCTTCAAGGCTGAAGAGAGTGTGGTGAGCATCTTTAGGGGGTGGACTTTCGTGAACAGCACCGGCGCGGCTTCTAACCGGTCGGTAACAGAAGAATTGAACATAGAACTATCGGTGATGCCCCCGCTGAACTCCTCGGCCACGATTATCATGGACCCGCTGGTTGCCCGGAACTTAAAAGAGAACGAGGGCTTTAAGACTAAACTGGATTTCTGCAAGCATTTATCTAAGAACATCAAGATGAAGAATGGGCAATTCTGGAAAACCGACTATATCGACATGCTGGTGGCATCGGCGGCGTACAACGGCGTAGAGCCATACGCTTCCTGGAAAAAGCTGCCGGACGACGCTCTGATAGCCCCCTATCATATCCCCGAGAATATCAATATCATCGTCGTCGGCGGCGAGACCAGCCCCTTGTGGAAATGCGCGGACTACGGCTATTCCGGTAGCGCTCCGGTTGATAAATGGCGCGCGCATCCCGCCGGCGCTGAATGTAAAGATAGCGAATGCGGGCTACCCGATGCGCCCGGCGAGTACGATAAATAGGTATTAGGTTTTTATTTTCGAGGAATAGCAAATAACATAATCTTCCTTTAATCCCTCCTTACGAAGGAGGGACAATCTATCGTCTCCCTTTCGTAAAGGGAGATGGAGTAGGATTTTGAAGTAATAGACTTCTCCCTCTTTACAGGAGGGTAACCAGCGAGAGGGGGCGCAGCCCCCTCTCCTTTAATCCCCCTCTCCAAACAAATGAAGCGTGTTTTTAATCTGTTGTTCTGTTTGGAGAGGGCAGGGTGAGGCAAATTAAATCAAAGGAGTATCAACATGAAAATTTTGGGCATATCTTTTAGTCCCCGTAAGGACGGCAACACCGTCGCCATGCTGAATGAGGCTCTGGCCGCCGCTAAAAAGGACGGCGCGGAGGTCGAACTATATAGCGTCGCCGGCAAGAATATCCAGCCCTGCGACGGCTGCTGGGGCTGCACCAAGACAGGCAAGTGCCACATCAAGGACGACGTGGCGATATTACAGGATAAAATGATTGCCGCCGACGGCATCATCTTTGGGACGCCGATATACTTTTGGGGCATGACCGCCCAGGCTAAAGCCGTCATCGACCGCACGATTTCGCTCAACCAGCCCGGACGCAACTTAAACAATAAGGTCTGCGGTGTGGTGGCTTCCTGCGGCAGCCTGGGGATGGTGGACGCGCTTAAGGACTTTAGCTATTACATTATCCAGCGGCGCATGCTGCCCGCCAACCAGGTCTCCGCTTACTTAATGGGCCCGGACGACCTTAAAAAGATGCCCAAGTGCCTCGAAGAATTGAATAAACTGGGACGCCAGATGGTGGCATTAGTAAAACTTAACTTTAAATACCCAGAGGAGTTTGCCAGGGGACCGGGCGCCTTTGGGACGCACACCAAGTAAAAATCAAAAAGCAAATCTCAAAAATAAAAAATAAAAATGAGAAATTGAAGACAAAATCCCTCTCTTCTCTCCCTTTTACAAAGGGAGAAGTAATTATTCCTTCTTACGTTTCCCTCTTTATAAAAGAGGGATTAAGGGAGATTTTACTTTCCCTCTTTCCTCCTTGCTCTGCGTTTTATACCTACCTAACATGCGCTAAATACTCTTGCTACTTGCCCTGTTCCAGAGTACACTTAAAAAGAATCTCAAGCGGGAGGAGTTAGCATGAAAGCATTAGTCATCTATGATTCGCAGTACGGCAACACGGAGCAAATTGCCAAAGCCATAGCGGAGGCGTTGGGGGATAAATCGATGGCGGTCAAGATAGGGCAGGTAAAAGCTGCGGAAATTGCCGACTATTCCTATATTATTATAGGCTCGCCCACACAGGGTGGTAGACCTACTGCAGCCATACAAACTTTCTTGAATAGTCTGACGGCGGATGTATTGGCGGGCAAACGCTTTGCCGCTTTTGATACTCGATTCAAAAACGTATTTGCTAAAATTTTCGGCTATGCTGCACCCCGTATCGAGGCTGTCATTAAGGCGAAGGGCGGTAATACCACCGCCCAGCCCCAGGGCTTCTTCGTTAAAAGCACTAAAGGACCCCTCATGGAAGGTGAACTGGAGAGGGCTGCCACCTGGGCGAAAGCTATCGCTGCAGGCGTCCCCACCAACTTAATGCCGGGGGAATACAAGGTCAAAACCAAGGAATAAATAGCTAGCTACCAGATAGCCATCCCTTTGGTTATTGTATCTTGGTTATTGTATCTTATTTTCCCCTTCCTCCTTGACTTGCCTTGACCCCTTACTTTATCCTTTAGTCAATATTGATTAAAGGAGGCAAATAATGGCAGTCAAAGAACCCAAAGGCTGGTATGATATCTCGGTGCCCCTCAAGCAGGGTATGGTCTACTTTCCCACCGACCCCGTTCCACCAAAAATTTATCGTTTCAGCGACCGCGCTCTCGGCTCGAAGGTCACGATGTCCATGCTGGAGATTATCTCTCACACCGGTACGCATATCGATTCCCCGCTCCACTTTATCGAAGGCGGCTCCACTATCTCCGATATGCCCCTCGATGCTACTATCGGGCCAGCGCGCGTCATCGCTATCAAGGACAAAGTTAGCATCAAAGCAGCCGAGCTTAAAAAGCACAATATTAAAAAGGGCGAGCGGGTGCTCTTCAAGACGCGCAACTCCCCCACGGGCTACGAAGCCGAAAGGTTCAACGACGACTATTGCTATTTAGACGATGATGCGGCAGACTATCTCGCGAAGGTTGGAGTTAAACTGGTCGGCATCGACTTTATCACCATCGGCTTTTTAAAACGACCGGAGAACATCAACAAAACCCATACTACGTTGCTCGGCGCCGGTATTTATGTGCTGGAGGACTGTGCCCTGGCTAACGTGCCCCCCGGCGAATATGAACTGCTCTGCCTGCCGCTGCTCATGTTTAACGGCGATGCCGGACCCTGCCGCGCTATTCTAAGACCGCTTTAAAACCGTTTAGGCACGAATATTCTCCTTAAGATGAGACTTTTTTAACATCATCTTAATATTCCGCTGGGTAAAATATAAGTATGAGGAGGTACTGGAATACGGGTTAGCCTCACCCTAAAGTACGGGGTAGGACTCTTGCGTCCGTACGATTGAAGACTGATACAATTAAATAGGGGATATCACATATCAAAAGCTATCCTCCTGCGTTATATATATTGAGGGTAGCTTTTTGTTAGGTATTTGTGAGGGATGATAACAGATTTGAGATATGGTTGTGGCTTTTCTTTTGTAAGATTATAAACGAACTAAGCGTTTTAACAGTTTGGTAGTGTGGGTACGATATGAACAATATACTAAGCAAGAATATAAAAGTTGACGGACTGGATGTACACTACTATACCGCGGGAGAAGGCGACCCGCTGGTAGTGATTCATGGCGGCGGCGGTGACGCCCGCAGCTGGCAGCACAACATCGGCGAGCTGGCTAGGGAATACACCGTCTACGCTCCGGATCTGCCCGGTTATGGACTCACCCAGCCGCTCAAAGGGAAATACCATATTCCAGAGTTAGCCGACTTCATGGCGAAATTTACCAAGACCCTGGGATTGGAAAAGTTCAGTGTGGTGGGGCATTCGCTGGGTGGGGGCGTAGCGTTAAACCTGGCGCTGAAAATCCCTTCTCAAATCAAGAAGCTGGTATTGGTGAGCAGCCTGTGTCTGGGCAACGATATAGCTTTCTGGCTAAGGCTAATCTCGCTGCCGACTATTATTAGTTTAGTAGGTACGGTCTTTATTTGGGGCTTTAATTTGGCAAAATGGCTCGTTAGCCACTTGAATCCGGTTAAATACATCTTACCCTTGACACCGGCCAGTATGGCAGTAGGCGTAAGTATCAGCGACTTTCACCGTCAGAGGCTGGTACTGGAAAAACGACTATCAGAGATAAAGATGCCGACCCTGCTGGTGTGGGGCGGCCGTGACTCCGTTGTACCGGTGAAGCAGGCTTACAGCGCTTCGAAGAAGATTCCCAACTGCCAGCTGCTGGTCTTTAAACATCGCGGCCATAACGTGCACCGGGAAGAAGTTAAGAATTTCTCCCGGCTTGTCAAAGACTTCCTCAACTAGTCTTTTTCGGCGGTGATTTGC
>Ga0187886_1001332_pt1 | contig 22970 bp, 17 predicted proteins | sample June2016WEW_20_1_FD_133001 | JGI IMG/M metagenome (GOLD analysis project Ga0187886, IMG submission 133001) | Peatland microbial communities from SPRUCE experiment site at the Marcell Experimental Forest, Minnesota, USA - June2016WEW_20_150 | ecosystem: Environmental > Terrestrial > Soil >... | reverse complement strand
CGGCACTCTCTCGATCACCTATGCCGCTCCGACTCTCGGTCCGACGGCGCATGTGATCTTCGATGTCACCGGCTACTTCACGCTAGATATGACCGGCGCCACATACCACGCCCTGACCCCCTCCCGCATCCTCGACTCCCGCGATGGGACCGGCGGTCTGTCTGGAGCCTTCAGCTCCCATGTGGCTCGGACGTTCCAGGTGACCGGCCACGGAGGAGTTCCATCCAACGCCATAGCCGTTACCGGCAACCTGACGGTGACCCAGCAGAGCAGCCTCGGCTTCCTCTTCGTCGGCCCGAACGCCCAGAACAACCCGACCAGCTCCACTCTCAACTTCCCCCAGGGCGATGACCGGGCCAACGCGGTCACGGTGGCTCTCGCTGGCAGCGGCACCCTCTCGATCACCTATGCCGCGCCGACTCTCGGTCCGACGGCGCATGTGATCTTCGATGTGACCGGCTACTTCACGCCGTAGGGAATGGAGCGGCTGACCGGGGCCGCGGGTGGGCGGCCGCAAGCTGGGACGAAGCTGGCGATCAGGCATAGAACGCCTGTGCTAATGCCTCGTTCGGCGGTATACTGGACCTCCCACGCCGATGAGGTTCCTGTGCCCGACTTCCGGCTCGTTGCCGACTTCAAGCCGACCGGCGACCAGCCCCAGGCGATCGATCGACTGAGCGAAGGCCTGGCCAAAGGCCTGCGCCATCAGACGCTGCTGGGCGCGACCGGCACCGGCAAGACGTACGTGGCGGCCCAGGCCATAGCCCAGGCCAACAAGCCCACCCTGGTCCTGTCCCACAACAAGACCCTGGCGGCGCAGCTGTACTCGGAGTTCCGCGAGTTCTTCCCGGACAACGCGGTCGAGTACTTCGTCAGCTACTTCGACTACTACCAGCCCGAGGCATACCTGCCGCGCTCGGACACGTACATCGAGAAGGACTCCAGCCGCAACGACGAGATCGACAAGCTCCGCCACGCCGCCACCAAGGCCCTCTTCGAGCGGCGCGACGTGATCATCGTCGCCAGCGTGAGCTGCATCTACGGCCTGGGCGCCCCGGTCGACTACGGCGCCACCGTCCTGCGGCTGCGCGTCGGCGGGCAGTACCGCCGCGACTCGGTGCTGCGCCACCTGGTGGACCTGCAGTACCAGCGCAACGATGCCGCCCTATCGCGGGCCCGCTTCCGTGTCCGCGGCGACACCCTGGAGCTGATCCCCGCCGCCGAGGACCGCCTGGTTCGCGTCGAGTTCTTCGGCGACGAGGTGGAGCGGATCTCCGAGCTGGATCCGCTCACGGGGGAGCTGCTGGCCGAGCGCAAGGACCTCAACGTCTACCCGGCCACCCACTTCGTGACCCCGGCCGACAAGCTGATGGCCGCCGTCAAGGCCATCGGCGAGGAGATGGAGGTCCGGGTCGGCGAGCTGGAGGCGCAGGGGCGCGAGCTCGAGGCGGCCAGGCTGCGGCAGCGCACCACCTTCGACCTCGAGATGATGCGCGAGCTCGGCTACTGCTCCGGCATCGAGAACTACTCGCGCCATCTGTCCGGCCGAGAAGCCGGCTCGAGGCCCTGGACGCTGCTCGACTACTTCCCGCCGGACTGGCTGCTGATCGTCGACGAGAGCCACATCTCCATCCCGCAGGTCGTGGGCATGTACAAGAACGACCGGACCCGCAAGGAGATCCTGGTCGACTTCGGCTTCCGCCTGCCCTCGGCGCTGGACAATCGCCCGCTGACTTTCGAGGAGTTCGAAGCCACAGCGAACCAGACGATCTACATGAGCGCCACGCCCGGGCCGTACGAGCTGGAGCGGAGCCAGCAGATCGTGGAGCAGCTCATCCGGCCCACCGGCGTCGTCGATCCGGGGATCACCGTCAAGCCGACGGAGGGCCAGATCGACGACCTCCTCGAGCTGATTCGCGGTCGAGTCGAGCGGGGTGAGCGCTCCATCGTCACGACGCTGACCAAGAAGATGGCCGAGGACCTGGCCGACTACCTCCACGAGCTGGGCGTCAAGGTCCAGTACCTTCACTCCGAGGTGGACACCCTGGAGCGGGTCCAGATCCTGCGCGACCTGCGTCTGGGCGTCTACGACGTGATCGTCGGCATCAACCTGCTGCGCGAAGGCATAGACCTGCCAGAGGTGACGCTCGTGGCGATCCTGGACGCCGACAAGGAGGGTTTCCTGCGCAGCGCCTGGTCGCTGGTCCAGATGATCGGCCGGGCGGCGCGCAACATCGGCGGCGAGGTCGTCATGTACGCCGACCACGTGACCGAGTCAATGCGGGTGGCGATCGACGAGACGAACCGGCGGCGCGCCATCCAGGAGCGCTACAACCGCGAGCACGGCATCGAGCCGGTCACGATCGTGAAGGGAATCCGCGACATCAACGACCGGCTGCGCGCGGTGGCGGAGGCGCACGGGACATATGCGACGGCACCGGGGCAGGAGCGAGCCTTCACCGAGATGGCGAAGGAGCAGGTCGAGAAGCTCGTAGGCCAGATGGAAGCGGAGATGCGGCAGGCGGCCCGAGAGCTGGAGTTCGAACGGGCGGCGGCCCTGCGCGACGAGATCCAGGAGATCCGGCTGCGAGTGCTGGATGAGGACGCGTCGGCCGAGGTGGCGCGGGCGGCCGAACGGGCCGCGAAGGCGGGCGGCGGACGGCCGATGGGCGGGCTGAAGGCCCCGGCGCGATCGGGTCGGGTCATCAGGCCGGTTCGAGAGGCGCGAAGGCGGGCGGCGGCGGCCGGCGGGGCGGGCGAGGCGGCGGCGGCCGGGGTGGCCGGAGGCGACGGCCGGGAGCCGGACGCATCGACCCTGGACGTCACGGACATCCGTGTCGAACCCGCCCTGGATATGCCCGACGAGGCGGCCGCGGCCGCGACGGCGTCCGACTGGCTGCCCGGGATCCGCGACGAGCACGAAGACGACGGCTGGTCGGTCAAGTGGCTGGATCGCCCGACATGGGACCATACCGTCACACCCAACGTGATCAAGAGGACGGGAACGCGACCGACGCGCGGCAGGCGGCGACGCTAGACCGGCCCTGGAGGAGGATCGATGGACCCGCTCGCTGAGGCGTTCCAGCACCACACCTGGGCTACGGAGAAGCTGATCCGGCACCTGCGCGGCTTGCCCGACGCGGCGTTGACCGCCAGCTCCAGCGGCGTGTACGGGGAGGTTCTGGCGACGCTCTCGCACCTGCTCGCCGCCGACGGCCGATACCTGCGGTACCTGGAGGGGCCGATGCCGCCTCCGCGTACCGGGCCGGATCCGGTCCACTCGCTCGATGAGCTGGCGGACCAGATGCGCGACCAGGCGGTTCGCTGGCGCGTTGTCCTGTCACGTATCGGCGAGATCGATTTCACGATGCCCGCTCGCCGCGATCGGCCGGAGATGCCGCATGCCACGAACCTGATCGTCGTGCAAGCGCTTCACCACGGCAACGACCACCGCACCCAGATCTGCACGGTCCTCTCGACGAACGGCTTCGAGTCGCCGGACCTGGACGTGTGGAGCTACTGGATGGACCGGCGGACGGCGTAGGCCGCGGCCGCTCACGGCTCTACGGCAACTCCGAAGGGACTGCCGGCTCTGGGACCATGGCGGCGATCGAGCCGATCGCGCGACCGGCCGTCGCGGCCAGGACGAGCAGCAGAGCGACGACCATCGCCAGGGCCACGCGCAACCCGGCCGCACCCGCGACAGTGCCGATGAGGGGCGGCGCCGCCATGACACCGGCGGAGCCCATCGTCGCCACCGCCGCAATTCCAACTCCGGAGGCGATCCCCGGCTGCGAACCGGCTGTGCGGAGGGCGATCGGGTAGGTGGCGGCAACGCCCATACCCACGCAACCGAAACCGACGATGGCGGCCAGCGGCTGGGCGACGACCAGAGCCATGAGCATGCCGAGCGCCGACACCACAGCGCCCAACGAAACCATGCGCGCGGGGCCAAGGATCTGGGTCAGGCGATCGCCGGCAAGCCGCGTCGCCGCCATCCCCGCGGAAAGGAACGTGATCGCCAGGGCCGCGTCCTGGGCGGTGCCTCCGATGTTCTCCTTGATGAAGACGCCGCTCCAATCGCCCGCCGATCCCTCTGCGATCAGAGCGCACAATGCTACGAAGCCGACCAGCACCAGGCGGCGCGGCGGTCTCGTGAAGATCGCGCCTCTGGAGGCGTGCCTCTCCGGCAGCATCGTCGCGTTCAGGATGACCGCCGAAACGGCCATCGCGGCTGCGAGCAACGAGAACTGTTGGAAGACCGACAGGCCGGCCTGGAGCGCGATGGTCGTCAGGAAGGCGCCGATGAACGACCCGATGCTCCAGCTGGCATGCAGTCGCGACATGATCGGCGACCTGCCGGCCCGTTCGATGGCCAGCCCGTTGGCGTTCATGCACACGTCCATGGAGCCGTATCCCGCGCCGTAGACGAAGAGCGCCGCAGTCAACGTGAGGAAGGACGTCGAGGCCGCGATCAGCGGCAGCGTTGCCGCGCATACGAGCAGCATCAGCGCCGTGATGCGGTGGCTACCGAACCTGCCCGCGGCGTAGCCGGCGAATGTCATGGCCAGCACCGAGCCCAGCGGGGCACCCAACAGGGCGAAACCGAGCTGGACCGAATCGAGGCCGGCCTGGTCCTTGATGGCCGGGATCCGCGATGCCCACGAGCCGAACATCATTCCGCAGACCACGAACGCCATCACCACCGCGGCCCTGGATCGCCCGAGCGAGGCAGTCACGCCGCTACGCCCATGGCCCGCGCCACCGCGACGAGCACAACCGCGGCCGTCACACCGGGGAGCAGCAGCCGCGTCCGGGCGACCACCAGGATGCAGAGCAGCACCGCCAGCGGTTCGATCCCGACCAGCAGGTGAGGCGGCTTGTCCGACGTCAGCAGGCAGTTGACCGCGGCCAGGGCGGCCAGCGCGGCGGGCCCGGCCAGCCGCAGATACGCGACGGCACGCGGCGGCAGGCGCTCGATACCGGGCGCCAGCATCGGCAGGGCGCGCGCCGGATACGTGACGGCCCACATCACGAAGGCGAGAGGAACAAGGGCGAAGCTCACGGCAGACCCGCCTCGGCCGACGGCTCGGGAGTCTCGGGGGCGCTCGACTCCTCGTTCCCGGACGGCGGCACTGCCAGTCCGAAGAAGGGTCCGAGGACCGCGCCGCTGACGAGGCCGACGGAAGCGCCTGCGAGGAGTCCGATCGGGACCGCGACGGCCACGGCCCCGAGGGCGGCGGCCACGTCGCGCCGACCCGAGACCATCCCCAACGAGAGCCCGGCCATCGCGGCCGGGAAGGCCACGTCGAGGCCGAGCTTGCCGGTGTCGACCGCGCCCGCGGCCAGGTAGCCGAGGGTCGAGCCGATCGTCCACGGGATGAAGATAGCCATGGCGGCGATCCAGTACCCGCGCCGGTCGAACGATCCGATGCGGCGGAAGTGAGCCAGCGCCAGGGCGAATGTCTCGTCGGTAAGGAAGTGGGCCATCACGGCCCGCTCACGGCGGGACTTGACCCCTGCGTAGGGCGCGACCGCGGCCGAGTAGAGGAGGTGCCTGGCGTTGACAAGCAGCGTGACGCCGGCGATGGCGAACCACGACGCACCGTCCTTGACCAGGCCTGCGGCCGCGAACTGCGCCCCGCCGGCGAGGGCGATGGTCGAGTTGGCCAGGACGTCGACGAGGGAGTAGTGGGCCTGGAGGGCCGCGAGCCCGTACACGAGCCCGACCGGGAGCGCGTACGCGGAGATCGCCATGGCGTCCCGAACCAGCCGTTGCCGCGAATCCGCCAGTTCCCGCGGCGTGACGCCGCCCGCCGCCCCGATCCGCGCCCCGCTCATCGTGTCTTACCTCATCGGTCCTGGCCGCAGGGCCAGGTTGTCGGATCGTACCGGACGCCAGCCGAAGGCGCGGCGCGTGCTCCCGCCAGGGACGGGGCAGCGTATTCTGACGCCATGGATGAGATGGGGGATCTTGGGGTTCGACTCGCAGCTTTCGATTGGCTGCGCGAGCAGGTCGAGTTGCATGGCGACGTTCTTCCGCGGACGCTCCTGGAGCAGGGGTTCTTGCTGGAGGGCCAACGAGTCCCTCTCCTGGGTCCGCAGGGCATCTTCAAGCCGAAGGTCTGCACGTACCCCATCTCGATCACTACGCTCCCCGAAGGGGGCCCTTACGCCGACGCGGTCGAGGGGTCGGTCCTTCGCTACTCATACAGAGGGACCGATCCCCGCCATCCCGACAACATCGGACTGAGGCGGGCGATGGAACGGCACGTGCCGCTGGTGCTGTTCGTGCGGGTCAATCGCGGCCGATATCTGGCACAGATGCCGGTCTTCGTCGTCCGCGACGATCCCGGCCGGCTGATGTTCGAGGTAGATCTGGAAGCGGCGCGGCTCGACGCGCTTGCCGCACCGTTCAATCGCGCTGCCGACGATCTGCCGATCGAGCGTCGCTACGTCATCTCGACGTTCCGTCGCCGCGTTCATCAGCGGGCGTTCCGCGAGCGGGTGCTCGAGGCCTACCGCCAGCAGTGCGCCATTTGCCGGCTCCGACACCAGGAACTGCTCGACGCGGCCCACATCGTCGGTGACGTGGAGGACGAGGGCGATCCAGTCGTCAGCAACGGCCTTGCGCTGTGCAAGCTGCACCACGCAGCCTTCGACAGCTTCTTCCTGACAGTTCGACCGGACTACACGATCGAGGTGAGGCGGTCGATCCTCGAGGAGACCGATGGGCCGATGCTCCTGGTCGGTCTCAAGCAGATGCACGATCAGCGGATTCAGATGCCGAGGTCCCGGCTCGATCGGCCCGATCAGGCTCGGCTTCAGAGCCGATACGAGAGTTTCCTTCGGGCTTCATAGCCGCAAGCTTCCGGACGCCCGATCTAGACAGCCCCGAGTTCTCCCGACACCCGCGAGCGGCGGCCGGGGACCATAAACCTATCAAATGCCAACCCCAGTAGCACGGGACAGACTTCCGGGGCCGCGAGGACGTCGCGGACACCGAAGACGGACCAGGAATGACTCCCGCCACGCTCGGGCTAGCACCCCTGGGGCTCACTCAGAAGGCAGGGCCAGCCGAGAACCTCGCCCCGTGCTACCACCATTGGCATATGACAGGAAATCGGGCCGGGCGTCCGCCCAGCCCGCCACCCGCCCCGCGCGGCGCCCCGCCCGGCGCCACGCCCTGCGCGAACGTCTGTTCGATTTGCCGATTCTGTCCTACAATGTCGGCATATGCCGCAGGAACAGCTGGTGGTTCGCGGAGCCCGCGAGCACAACCTCAAGAACATCACCGTGGCCATGCCGCGCGACCGGCTGGTGGTCATCACCGGCCTGTCGGGCTCGGGCAAGAGCAGCCTCGCGTTCGACACGATCTACGCCGAGGGGCAGCGCCGCTACGTCGAGAGCCTGTCGGCGTATGCCCGCCAGTTCCTGGGGGAGATGCAGAAGCCGGACGTGGACCAGATAGACGGTCTCAGTCCGGCCATCTCGATCGACCAGAAGGGCGCCAGCCGGAACCCACGATCGACCGTGGGCACGGTGACCGAGATCTACGACCACCTGCGCCTGCTGTTCGCCCGGATCGGCCATCCGCACTGTCCCACCTGCGGCCGTGAGATCGCCCGCCAGAGCGTCCAGCAGATCGTGGACCAGATCTACGACCTGCCGGAGGGGACACGGCTGCTGGTCCTCGGGCCGGTCATCAAGGACCGCAAGACCGAGGGCAATCGGGAATACGATCAGATCCGCCGTGGGGGCTTCGCCCGCGTCCGGGTGGACGGCGAGCTGATGGACCTCGCGGAAACGCGGCAGCTGGACAAGTACAAGCGCCACACGATCGAGGTCGTGGTGGACCGCTTCGTCGTCCGGCATGGCGACGGCGCCGAGGCCGGCCAGGGCGACAGCCCCGGCCCTGGCGGCCAGGGCGGCCCGGCGGAGCCCGCGGCAGGCAGCGCCGGCGCACCGCCCGATGCGAGCCGCCTGGCGGACAGCGTCGAAACAGCGCTGCGGCTCGGCGAGGGCGTCGTCCTCATCGCCCCGGTGCCGCGAGACGGCGAAGCGCCCGCCTTCGACGAGCGCCGCTACAGCGAGCGGTACAGCTGCCCGTACGACGGCACCACCGTCGACGAGCTGGAGCCTCGCAGCTTCAGCTTCAACTCGCCCCACGGGGCCTGCCCATCCTGCACCGGCATCGGCAGCCGCCTGGAGATCGATCCGGATCGGGTGATCCAGAACAAGAACCTCTCTCTGGCGGACGGCGCGCTGGTGCCCTGGGCCCGCCTGCCGATGGAGGGTTCCTGGCACGGCAAGATCATCGAGGCGGTCTGCCTGGAGCACGGTTGGGACTTCCATGCTCCGGTCAAGACGCTGCCGCCGGAGGCCCTCGACTACATCCTGTACGCCAACCGCGGCGAGCGAGTCGTGATCGGCTACCGTCACGAGCGGGGTGAGAACACCTACGGCGCCATCTTCGAGGGGATAGTCCCGAACCTCGAGCGCCGCTTCCGCGAGACGGACTCGGATTTCATCAAGTCCGAGCTCGAGCGCTACATGGTTGCCCGGCCGTGTCCAACGTGCGAGGGCAGGCGTCTCAAGCCGGAGATCCTCGCCGTCACGGTCGACGGCCAGAACATCTGGCAGGTCTCGACGCTTTCGATCACGGCCGCCTGCGAATGGGTCGCCCGACTGCCCGAGAGGCTCACCGAGCGCGAGCGGACGATCGCCCGGCAGGTCCTCAAGGAGATCTCGGCCAGGCTCGGCTTCCTCATCGATGTCGGGCTGGACTACCTGACCCTCGATCGAACGAGCCAGACGCTCTCCGGTGGGGAAGCGCAGCGAATCCGGTTGGCCACCCAGATCGGCTCGAGCCTGATGGGCGTGCTCTACATCCTCGACGAGCCCTCGATCGGCCTCCACCAGCGCGACAATGCCAAGCTCATCGCCACACTCACGCGCCTGCGCGATCTGGGCAACACCGTCCTGGTCGTCGAGCACGACGAAGAGACGATCCGTACGGCGGACTGGGTCATCGACATTGGACCCGGGGCAGGGGAGCACGGCGGCGAGATCGTGGCTGCGGGGCCTCTCGAGACGATCCTGGCCGAGCCGCGGTCGATCACCGGAGCGTATCTGCGCGGCGAGCTGCAAGTGCCGATCCCCGCCACTCGCCGGCGGGGGAGCGGCCAGTCGCTGGTGGTGAGGGGCGCTCGCGAGCACAACCTGAAGAACCTGAACGTGGCCTTCCCCCTGGGCTGCTTCGTGTCGGTCACCGGCGTGTCGGGTTCGGGCAAGAGCACGCTCGTCTCGGACGTGCTCTACCGGGCCCTGGCCCGTCGGTTGAGCGGCTCGCGTGACGCGCCCGGCGACCACGACGCCATCGAAGGGCTGGAGGCGATCGACAAGGTCATCGACATCGACCAGAGCCCGATCGGCCGCACGCCGCGCTCGAACCCGGCGACGTACACCGGCCTCTTCGCGCCGATCCGCGAGCTGTTCGCCGCTACTCAGGAGTCACGACTGCGCGGCTACAAGCCGGGCCGCTTCAGCTTCAACGTCAAGGGCGGCCGCTGCGAGCACTGCAAGGGCGACGGCATCCTCAAGATCGAGATGCAGTTCCTGCCGGACGTCTACGTCGGGTGCGAGGTGTGCAAGGGCAAGCGCTACAACCGCGAGGCCCTCGAGGTCCACTACAAGGGCCGATCGATTGCCGACGTCCTGGAGATGACGATCGAGGAGGCGCTCGACTTCTTCTCGGCGGTGCCGAGCGTGAGGGCCAAGCTGCAGACGCTCTTCGACGTCGGACTGGGCTATGTCCACCTCGGCCAGCCGGCGACGACGCTCTCAGGCGGCGAGGCACAGCGGGTCAAGCTGTCCACGGAGCTGTCGCGGCGGGCCACGGGCCGCACCGTCTACGTGCTGGACGAGCCCACCACCGGTTTGCACATGGCCGACGTGGAGAAGCTGCTCCACGTCCTGCACCGCCTCGTCGACGCAGGTAACACGGTGATCGTCATCGAGCACAACCTGGACGTGGTCAAGACGGCCGATTGGATCGTGGACCTGGGTCCGGAGGGGGGCGAGCGCGGCGGCTACGTCATCGCCGAGGGCACGCCCGAGGAAGTGGCACGGATCGGCGGCTCCGCCACCGGCGAGTACCTAGCCCGCGTTCTCCGGGGAGAGCCTCTCGTGCCGCTCTCCGCAGTCACGTTCGCCGAGTCCGCCGGCCACGTCACCCGTGCCGCGGCCCCGGTGGAGATCCTGCGGGCGCCCGAGAAGCGCGCGGCCGCCGCGGCGTCGCGGGGGAGCGGCCGGCCCTGATCGGGCCAGGGTGACGTTGGGCGGCCCCGCCGTGTCGCGGATATTCTGTTGGCCGGGCCTGCTAGAGTCCGTCGAGCCGTCCCGTTGTGGCGCCAGGCAGAGAGCGTCGCCAGCGATTGGAGAAGGGAGCCCCATGGGCAGGAGAGGGTTGCGCCCGATCACTTTGGCCGCGATTCCGGTGCTGGTCCTGAGCGCCTGCAACAGCACGGTGGCCACCCCTACGCCGCCTCCGGCGACCCCAACCCCGATCCAGTCGGCCGCTCCGTCCCCGTCGAACGGTCCGGCGACCATCCGCTGGTTCGTTGGCCTCGACCAGGGGACCCAGTCCGCCCAGGAGGCCGCCGAGACGGCGTTCGTGGCCAGCTTCAACTCCGTCAACAAGGACGGCATCACGATCGAGCTCGAGATCGTCCCGACCGCGACCGCGCCGGACGTCCTGAAGAACGAGATGGCCGCCGGCAACGCGCCCGACATCGTCGGACCCGTCGGCGTCGGGGGTCTGAACGGCTTCGAAGGCCTCTTCCTCGATCTCGGTCCAGAGATCAAGAAGTACAACATCGACCTGACCGCCTACGATCCCGCGCTGGTGAAGTTCCTGCAGCTGGGCGACCAGGGCCAGATCGGGCTTCCATACATGATCTTCCCCGGCTACATCTGGTACGACAAGGACCTCTTCAGCAAAGCCAATCTTCCGGGCCTCCCAACCAAGGTTGGGGAGCAATACCAGGGCCAGACCTGGGACTGGGACCAGCTCGCCAGGGTCGCCGCGCGGCTGACCGTAGACAAGCTGGGCAGGAAGCCGAGCGACGTAGGCTTCGATCCGAAGAGCATCGTCAGGTACGGATTGGACTTCCAGTGGAACGACCTTCGCCGCATGGCTTCATGCTTCGGCAGCGGCTCATTCGTGGACCCCGACGGCAAGAAGGCTCAGATCCCGGCGGTCTGGGCCGACGCCGTCAAGTGGTACTACACCGGCATCTGGGGCAAGAACCCGTTTATCCCCAACGGCCTTGCAGCGTCCAGTGCCCTGCTCGCACAGGGCAACTCGCAGTCTTCCGGAGCCGTCGCGATGAATGTGGCGTGGGCCACTAGCATCCCTTCCATCGCCTCCGACGCCAAGAGCTCGAAGGTGAAGAACTGGGACATCGGCGTCATGCCGTCCTGGAAGGGCACGACCACTTCCCCGATGTATGCGGACACGTTCACCATCACCAAAGCCAGCAAGAACCCCGACGCGGCCTTCAAGGCGATGGTTGCCATCATGGCCGACCAGACCCTCCTGAGGAACTACGGCGGCGAGCCGGGGAAGACGGCCGATCAGCCGGCCTATTTCGCCAGCTTCGATGAGACCCTGGCTCCGATCTACCCCGGTATCAAGGTCACCTGGTCGGTCCTCGGCGAGATGCAGAGGTACCCCGCCGTTCCGAGCTTCGAGGCGAACATGCCGGCCCTCACCCAGGCCAACAGCGACTACAGCGCGCTCCTGGCCAGGCTCCAAAACACGCCGGGTCTGGACGTGATCGCCGAGCTGACCAAGCTCCAGGCGAGACTGCAGCAGGACTTCGACTCGGCTCAGCCGCTCCTTGGCGAGTAGCGCTAGCCAAGTCCTGCGCCGGTCCGTCGGCTAGGATGGGATCATGCCCGAGATCGAGTACGCCTTTCTGGCCGATGCCGCCGAGATTCAGCCCGGTCAGAAGTTCTCCGTCCTCGGCGGCGGGGTCTCGCGACTCAACGGGCAGTCGATCCCGTTCGTGCACCAGCACCTGTCGTTGGTCGTCGGCCTGCGACTGACTTCGGTCGAGCGCAATCGAGAGCACGAGCTAGGGTTCGTAGTGACGGCCCCGGACGGCAGCGAGGTCGCCAACGCCACGGGCAGAGTGGTCGCGCACGGTCCGGCTGACCCAAACGACATCGTGCTCAACATCGCCGTCGACCTGTGGAATCTGAACCTCAAGGTGCTGGGCGAGCACGCCGTCCGGATCACGATCGATGGATCGGAGCGAAAGCGCCTGCCGTTGCTGGTGACGCAGTCGCGCGAGAGCGCCCCGGAACAGCGCTACCTGGCCTGAGGTGCCGCGCGACGCAGGGCCGGCCAGGCACGAGCGGCCGGCCATCGATGAGGCCGCCCTGGCGGCGGCGCGCGACGCCGAGAAGCTGCTGGAGGGCGCCCACGAGCGCGGCGCCGACCGTTGGGCCGCGTTCCTCGCCGAGATCCCGGATCGATTGCGCGACGCCGCGGTTGCCGACCTCCGCGCCGTGGCCCTGCGCGCTCGCTCGGCGTACGGGCCCAAGGACTCCATCCGAGAGGTACTCCCGGTCGAGTTGACGGAGCCGTTGCTGGCGGACCTGGATCGCCTACTGCGGGCACTGGCGAAAGACGCACTCTCAGGTTGATCTGTCCAGCCCGAGCTCCTCGGCCCCGAACGCCTCGAACAGGAATGGCGAGGGCGAGGCCGGGTCGTAGACGAGGGTCAGCGAGCGGCGGGCTCGAGTCCAGGCCACGTAGGCGAGCCTCCGCTCCTCCTCCAGGGCGCGCTCGGGTTCGGCGGCCTCACGCAGGGAACGAGCGGACGGGAAGCGGCCGGCGTCCAGCCCGATCACAGCCACGTGGTCGAACTCGAGACCCTTCGTCGAGTGGGCAGTAGCCAGGGTCAGTGGCGCGTCGTCGCGGCGTAGCTCGGCCACACGGATGCGGTGGCGGTCGACGGCCGCCGCCAGTTCCGGCAGCGACCGATACGGCGCCGCCCATCCCACGAGAGCTGCGAGCAGCTCGCCCGTTTCGATCGGGAGTTGCTCGTCCGCGTCACGGCGATCGGCCTCGCTGGCAGCTCTAAGGCTCGGGCGGGGCGGCAGCGCATTCGGGGGGTCCGGCAGCTCGGGGCCCGCACGTGCCAGCGCGGCCAACCGCGGCAGCAGAGGCAGGCTGTGCGTCCCGTCCGTCGGCTCCGCCGCAGCCTTCAGCAGGGACTCCACCCGGGGGTCCTCGGACAGCAGCCGAAGACGCGGCGCCCGAAACGCCAGCCCCATCTCAACCGCCGCGGCGGCGGCGGGCAGCAGCTCGGCGTTGGTCCGAGCCAGAATGGCGCGCGTACCGCCGTCGTCCGGCCAGCTTTCGAGGACTCGCCGGACGCGGATCGCGTCGTCGGAGCCGTCGGGAGCGAGCACCAGCCTGCCCTCGGCGGCCGGACCGGCCCGGATCGTCTTGACGAAGCGCTCGCCGTTGTGCGCGACGAGGCGGACGGCGCGCTCGACCACGCTGGCCGGGCAGCGGTAGTTGACGACGAGGTCCATGCGGCGGAGGCCGGGTAGCGAGCCCGCCAGGCCAAGCACGCGCCGGACGTCCGCCAGTCGCCAGCCGTAGATGGTCTGATCGTCATCACCGACGAAGAACACGTCGTTCGCCGGTGCGGCCAGCAGCAAGGCAAGGCGCAGCTGGCTGCGGTCCACGTCCTGGGTCTCGTCGACAAGCAGGTGCTCGCAGCGCTCCCGCCACTGGCTCAGCAGACGAGGCCGAGCCTCCAGAAGTCGAAGCGCCCTGGCAACCAGATCGTCGAAGTCGAGGCCGCCGTAGTCCGCCAGCGCCGACTCATACGCCAGGAAGGCACGGGCGACCGGGCCGGGCTCCGGGTCTGTGGCGACCTCGGCCGCCGTGACTCCGATGTCCAGCTTGAGGCGGCTGAACGCGTCGTCGAGTCGGCGTAGGGCGTTGCGGGTGATGTCGGGCCACATGTCGCGCAGGACCGCCTCCCGATCCAGGAGCGGCTCGACGGCCTCGCCGCCATCGGCCAGGATCTCGCGGCCGAGGGCGTGGAACGTCTTGAGGCGGACGGCCCCGGCGGCCAACCCCAGCGGCTCCAGGGCTGCGTCGACGCGCGCCGCCATCTCGTCGGCGGCCCGCTTGTTGAACGTCACGGCGGTGATGCGCGAGGGATCCGCCCCGGTCGCCACGAGCCACGCGATTCGAGCGACCAGGGTCGTTGTCTTGCCACTCCCCGCGGGGGCGATACAGAGCACCGGCCCAGGGAGCGCGGTGGCGGCCGCACGCTGGTCGGGTGCGAGTCTCTCGAGGCGTTCGGCGACGGAGGAGGGGAGCACCAGCGCAGGTTGCCAGGCGCGGCTTCGCTGGCGCTTATCTCTACGGGCAGGTGAACGTGCCGCTGAAGACGGCGTTGCTGCCGAGGCCGTCCGTTCCAGACCAGCTCCCCGAGTTTCCCTCAACCGTGCCCCTGGCGTCGCTGGCGCGGAGGGCAAACGCCCTGCCGCCCAAGCTCCCGCTGATCGTGGCATTCAGCGAAGGATCGTCGGGGATGTTCATGCCGATGCCGTCGGGCTTGCCGTCGCCCGATTCCTGAGAACCGGCGAATACCGTGGTGATGCCAACGCCCCCGACCACCGCGTGGTGGCAGCTGACGCCCGTGGTCAGAGTCACGGTCACGCTGCCGGAGGTAATGGTGACCTGGCCTCCGGTACTGACGCCTGCGGTGGAGGCCGTGGCACCGGACGTCGGAGTAGTGGTCGGAGTAGTGGTGGGAATAGCGGTGGCCTCGTCCGCGCCTCCGCCCGGTGGCGTAGGCGTGGCGCTAGCAGTGGGACCTCCGCCTCCTCCGCCTCCGCCGCCTCCTGGCGACGGGGTGGTGGTTGATGAACCGCACGCCGCCACCGACAGCACGGCGGCGAGCGCAACAAGACAGATCCTGCGCATACGAGTGCCTCCTGCTGGTGTGACGGCAAGGGTCCGTCAGACCGGGGACAACTCACCCGCCAAGATCCTAGCCCCACCGCCCGCGCAAAGCGATACCCTCGCAACCCTGCCTGCTACGTCGGCGGCCTGGACGTGTCGGTCGGGCGGCCGCAACCAGGCGGCTTAGGGCAACGCGATCCCTGGCTGACGCCGCGGCCAGAGGGCAGAACCCGCCGCGCGAGGCGGCTTGCTGCCGGCTGTCGCGGCCTGGGCTATAGTCGCCAGACCCGCTCGAGCGGGAGCCGGCCGCGCCGCAGACGACGGCGGGCCCCTCGTGAGGAAGCCTTCGAGTGATTGGAGGGCGACTGGCCGGCCGGCACGTGGCCGGCGGACTCCTGGCTGCGGCCCTGATCGGGGGCCTGGCGGTCGTCCTTGTGCTGCAGATTCCACGGGCCTCGACCGGGTCGAACACGGCGTCGAGCTCGGCCGGGGCGACTTCGGTGGCAGCCGCGTCGGACACGCCCTCGGGCCAGCCGGCGGACGCTACGGACACCGCCGGCCCGAGCCCCAGCTCGATCGCCTCCGTCCCGCCGACGACTCCGCCGACGCCGACGCGGAAGCCCTCCGTCCCGGCCGGCCCCACCCCCGGCGCTTCGTGGCAGCAGGATCCGGCCTTCGTCGCGGCCAAGATGGAGGGCCGGGTCGCCCGGGACGCCAAAGGTCAGGCCGTGGTGCTGGCCCGAGCTCCGGAGCTGACGTTCCCCGCGGCGGCGAGCCTGGCCACGAGCTGGTCGGGGCTGATCCAGGAACCGCCGCGCACCGGCACGGACGACCACGGCGTGGCGTACACCGACTACAACTACTCGAGCTTCTGCGGCGCCGGCGCGGCCGCTGTGACCCTGTACTACTGGCCGGGATCGACCGCGGCCGTGACGACGAAGGCCGGCTCCTTCACGGAGCCCGTCAACTGGGGCTCGCCCTACCGCGCCACGACCTACTGGAAGGCAACGGGGCCGAACGGGAACGGGCGCGGCATGATCATGTACCTATCGGAGGTCGTGTGGCCCGCGCCCGCCAAAGGCCTGCCGTGGTGGCGACTGCCCGGCGTGATCGACTGGACGACCCGCCCGGCGGCAACCTACGTCGCCAACCTCACCGCCGGCGTCAACTGGGAGGCGTCGGGCGGATCGAAGCTTGACTACTTCTACGCCGCGGTCCCGGCCTCGAGCCTGAGCCAGGCCGACCTGCAGACCTTCGTCCACATCGACATCCACTACGGCGTGCCCGTGATCATCGCCGTACGGACCTCGAACGGCACCTATGCACTGCCGTACTGGAACGTGAAGTCGACTTCGCGCGCGGTCAATCACTTCGTCACGATCGTCGGCTATGACGACACGGCCGGGACGTACTCGGTTATGGACACCTGCGGGACGACCTGCAACGACAAGAACGCCCGCGCCGGCGTCAAGACGATGAGCCAGGCCGCCGTATTCGCCCTGATCATGGCGGAGTCGGACGACGACGGCGTCATCTGGTAGCCCGGGCGTTGCCCCGTCAGGGGCGGGCGAAGATCGTCGCCTGGGAGTTGGACCAGATCTCGCGGAAGCCGGCGGCGACCACGCGGGCCCGGGCGTCGACGAGCACGTCTGACGGCAGCTGGGTCGGTTCGAGCACGACGTAGCCGTAGCCTGCCGCAAGCTCACGTTCCAGGTCCCCGAAGCCGAGCAGACGGCCTCCGTCGGTGTGGATGCTGACCTCGGGCTGCAGGGAGATCGACGTCTCCATCGCTCCGGTGAAGACGCCCACCGGTACGGACACCCACTGCTGGAAGCTCGAAGCGATGTTGAGGACCTTCGTCGAGGGACCCAGGCGACCGGCGCGTTCCTCCGCCCGCAGCTCGTCGACGACTTCCTGTCGCGGCACGTCGATGATCAGGCGCGGGTCCGGATACTCCTGGCCAGAGGTGGCGGTGGTCCAGTACCCCTGTTCCGCCTCGCGCAGCGCCAGTCCGACGGACTCGGCGGCCCGGTGCTCGCCGATCCGGACGCTGGTGACCAGCGGGGCGACGACCGGGGAGCCGGAGATGACGAGTGGGCCGATGCCGATCTGATCGGTCATCGGGAAGACCGAGACGACTAGGAAGGCCCCGATGGCAATCGGACGCAGAATCCCCAACCGGCGCGGCCGGAGGAGGGCGGCCAGTCCCCCCGCCGCGCCGATTGCGAGCATCACCGGGATCCAGTACTCCATCGCTTTGGGGACCTCGTAGTGGATGGCCTGCTGGGTGAGGCCGCTGTAGCCAACGAGCCCCGAAGCCGCCCAGGCGGCGACTCCGGCCCCGATTCCGCAGCCGAGCAGGATCCAGCCTCGATTCGGCCGCACGGACGCCAGGAGGGCGCCAAGGAGGCACAGGCCCAGGATCCGAGGGAAGTCGGTGAGCACCTCCGAGGCCGGATCGTTGGGTGGCACGAGGCGGGATCGCGCGATCGCCAGCAGGGCCACGATCGCGCCCGCGACCAGGACGGCATGCCAGCGGGCCGGCAGGGCCGGCCGCGGCGAAACGCGGCCGGCGACCGACGAGACGACGAGTGCCAGCCCGAACGCGACGGCCACTCCCGCCCCTACGCAGACCAGCCCGATCCAGGCCGGCGCCGCGACCCCGGCGATGGTGAGTACCTCCGGAACGGCCACGACCGCGCCCGCGCCCAGGGCGGGGATGAGCGTGCGGGCAAGACGAGAGGGGTAGAGGACGAGAGCGCCGCCCGCGGCGGTGAAAGTGACGAGACCCACGAGCGGATGCATCAGGAAGGCGCCGCCGAAGGCGAGGGCCAGGCTCAGATCCGGCCGGAACTCGGGTGGCCCGGCGGTGTTCGGCCGGGTGGGCTTTGGCTGGGCGGGCTTTGGCCGGCTGGTGTTCGGCCGGGCGGGCTTTGGCCGGCTGGTGTTCGGCCGGGCGGGCGGGGAGCCGGTCGGAACCTCGTTGGCCGGCTTCGCCTTGGGCCAGGCGCTCGTTCGCGGGCGCAGCTCTTCGGCGATGCGGATCAGAGCCCAGGCCGCGAGAGGGAAGACGACCACCGTGCCCCGGGCGTCGGGGATACGCACGAAGGTGAACGTGAGCGGGAACGTGAGGAGGACCCAGAAGCCGGCGCTCCCGCCGAACAGCCGGGCGGCCAGTCCGCGGACGGCGAGCGCCATCAGCACGGTCAGCGGCAGGGCGAAGGCGGCCTCGGCCAGCACCGCGTCTAGGTTCGTGATCGTGGTCAGCTGGCCGAGCAGCCCCACGTACCCGAGCATCAGCCTGGACGGCCCGTAGATCGGCGACGGGGAGGTGGTCAGGGTGGCGAAGCTGCCGAAGACGCGGACGTGCTCGACCGGAGCGACGTGATTGGGGAGCACGTCGAGGAACGGCACGGCCGGCGACCCGAGCTGGACGATGAGCGGGCCCGCCCAGATGGCCAGGGCCAACGGCCACCAGGCCGCGGGTCGTGAGACGTGCGCGCGAACCGGGCCGGTCAGCAGCGGCCGGGACTTCCTCCCGGCGAACCACGCGACGGCGATGGCCGCGTGCAGGAGAAGCAACTCCGGCCATCCGAACAGGCCGACGCTGCCCAGGAGAAAGAGCGTGGCCGAATCCAGGATCACGGCGGCGGCGAAGCCGGCCAGCGCCAACTCGGAGAGGGAGCGGAAGGCCGGCGCCCCCGCCAGGCGCAGTACCACGGCGGCAGCCAGGACGTTCGCGGCCGTGGCCGCGGCTACCAGCACCGCCGCGGGTCCCGTGACCCCCAGCTGGGAGAGGATCCCGTTGACCGCCCCGTCGTAGGTGAAGCCCCACCGAGACGAGACCCGAACCACCTCCAGCCCGGCGACGAGCAGGAAGAAGCCGACGAAGAGGACGACGCTGAGCTGCCGCACGTCGCTGCTGCGGCCGAAGACCGCCGCCCCCAGGCTGGGCGGGCTGTCCGGCCGCAGGCCCGGCGCGGTGCTGGCGCGGTCTGGGTCCCTCACGGCCGAATGATCCCACAGCCGGCGGAGAGCGCCGGAGCGGCGATGCGACCGCGGTTGAGCTGCGGCCCGGAGCGGTCGATCCTGCGGCGGTCGCCCGGTCCACGCCTCCGAGCGGTTGGCTCGGGCGGAGTATGCCTCCGATCCGTAGAATGTCCGACAACGAAAGCGCCGGCCTCCAGGCGCGGATCGGCCGGCAAGGTCGATCGGGCGAGCGAGGATGGAGGCGACATGGCGATATCGGAGATCGGACGGGCCGGAACCGGCGAGGTGGCGGGGGCGGTCCCGAGTCAGCCGTTGCTCGGACTCACGTTCGACGACGTCCTGTTGATCCCTCAATACTCCGAGATCCTGCCGGGCGACGCGAACGTCGCCAGCCGGTTCTCGCGGCACATCACGATGAACACGCCGGTGGTCAGCGCGGCGATGGATACGGTCACCGAGGACCGGATGGCGATCGCGATCGCTCTAGAGGGCGGCATCGGCGTCGTCCATCGCAACCAGGCGCCGGAGCGCCAGGCGGAGCAGATCGCGGCGGTGAAAGCCGCCCCGATCCCTGCCGGTGCAACGCTTGCCAACGTGGACCCGCAGGGGCGTCTCCGAGTATCCGCCGCCGTGGGTGTCGGTGCGGATTCCGTGGCTCGAGCGGAGGCCCTGGTCCGAGCCGGTGTTGACGCCCTGTGCGTGGACACGGCCCATGGCCACACTCGCAACGTCATCGACGCGCTACGGCGCTACCGCGCCTCGTACGGCGACGCGATTGACCTGCTGGCCGGGAACGTGGCCACGGCCGAGGGAACTGCCGCTCTCATCGAGGCGGGCGCGGACGGGGTGAAGGTCGGGATTGGCCCCGGCAGCATCTGCACTACGCGAGTCGTGGCCGGCGTCGGCGTTCCGCAGCTCACCGCGATCATGCTCTGCGCCTCCGTGGCTCGGGCCAACGACGTGCCGATCATCGGCGACGGCGGCATTCGCTACTCCGGCGACATCGTCAAGGCTCTCGCCGCCGGAGCGGACTCGGTAATGCTTGGCCGTCTGCTTGCCGTCGCGGAGGAAAGCCCGGGCGAAAGCGAGCGCGTCGGCGGCCGGGTCGTCAAGGAATACCGGGGCATGGGCTCGCTGGGCGCCATGTCGGCCGGCAGCGACCGCTACCCGCAGATCGACCGCGCAAAGCTGGTTCCAGAGGGTGTCGAGGCGCGCATCTCCGTGGAGGGTCCGCTGGCCGGGATCCTGTACCAGCTCATCGGCGGTATGCGGGCGGGCATGACGTACTGCGGCGCGGAGTCGATCGCGGACCTGCGGGCAAAGGCCCGGTTCGTCCAGCTCACGCAGTCGGGTCAGGTGGAGAGTCACCCGCACGACATCGAGCTGGCCCGCTCGGCGCCGAACTACCCGTAGGCAGCCGCCAGGCAGGGAAGCTACCGGGCGATCAGCTAACCACCTGTTCCACGTCGTGGTCGGCGAAGTAGTGGCGCCACTTGCCTGAGCCGGCGATGAACGGCTGCATCAGCGCCCGCTCGGCCTGGACCGTGTGCATCAGATCGTGGGCGGCCCACTCGTTGAGCATCTCGCGCATCGTCACGACGCCCAATTCCGGGTGGCGGGCGGTACGCTCCAGGTCCGCCGGCGTGACGCTGTCGAAGGCAACCAGGCTCCGAACCCGGGCTGCCTCGAACCTTCTCGCGAGCGCCGCTGGGTCGGCCGACGGCTCGGGCTTCGAGCCCGCCGCATCGGGGTCGAAGGCCGCGAAGTCACGGCCGGCCAGGATGGCTTCGACCCGAACCGCGAATGCCCCCGTCTCCGTGTCGAGGAGATGCTGCAGGCACTCCAGGGCCGACCATTCCCCCGGTGCTGGGCGCCGTTGCAGGAGCGCGACGTCGACCGACTCCGCCAGCCTCTCCCAGCGTTCCGGTGTGGTCACGAGGACCTCTCGAACCCAGGCAATAAGATCATCCATCAGGTGCCTCCTCACCAGATCGTAGCGATCCGCGGCGAGACCCGCGACTGAAGGCGCCCCGCCCGGAGGTCGGCGTCAGCCGGGGCTCTGGGCCGCGACCTAATCGTTCGACCGGACGAGTGCGGCTGAACCTTTCCCGCGTCAAACCTCGTCTGGATAATTGAACCGATCACCTCGATCGGAGCGAGCGAGGGCCATGATCGTGGAGGGTCAGTTGGTCGTGACGTCGGGCGAGGCTCTGGAGGGCGCCTCGGTCGACTACGTCCGGGCAGCTCGGGCCGCGGCGGACGACGCCTACCGTCTGGCCGGCTATCTCCTCGGCGACGCGACGGAGGCCCAGGACGCCGTCCAGGACGCCCTGGTCAAGGCCTGGAGGAACTGGTCGAGCCTGCGCCAGCCCGAGAGCTTCGGCCCGTGGTTCGACCGCATCGTCGTCAACGTGTGTCGGGACCGAATGAGGCGCCACCGGACGCTCCGGATGGTGGATCTGGAGGCGGCCGGCCAAGTCGAGTCGGCCGACACCTTCGCGGCGATGCTCGAGGGAGACAGGGTCGGAAGCGCCGTGGCAAGGCTCCGTCCCGACCACCGGATCGTCATCGCCCTTCGCTTCTGGCGAGACATGTCCCTGGAGCAGGTCGCCGACACGCTCGACCTGCCTCTCGGAACCGTGAAGTCGCGTCTGCACTATGCGCTCCGCGCGCTTCGCGTAGAGCTGAGGGGAACGATCGATGAGGCCTGAAATGAACGAAACGGAAGCCACAGAGCTGGAGCACCTTCTACGCAACTCGGTCGCGAGCCATCGGCCGGCGGCCCCCGACGCCCTTCTGGACTTCATCGAGACCGTGCCCACAAGGGAGCGCCAGAGGGTCCCGATGGGCCGGATCCTCAACGGGCGAATTGCCCGGCGCGGCGTTCTGGGGCTGGCCGCCGCCGCGGCAGTCGTGGTGGCGCTCGTCGGCAGCGCGGCGCTGATGTCGTCCCGTAAACCGTCGGTGCCCGCGAATGAACCGGCGAACGTGAGCGACGGCTGGGCGTGGCAGGCGACCGACGGGACCGTGTACTGGGCGGCCCTTGCGGTACCCAAGGGCTTCATTGCGACCTGCGGCCACAACTCGGGTCAGACGATTGTGGACGAGATCCTGTGCAGTTCTCCGGACGGCCTGCACTGGTCCGTTCCCGCGGACCCGGCCATCGTCTCGGTCGAGGGCGACGGCCCCTTCCTGCCAATCGGCTTTCTCGTCCGCGATGGCACATACCTCGCTACGTCGACGCGCGGCTCCGGCGAGTTCCAGGGTCTCGCCACCACCTTGTGGCGGTCGACCGACGGCGTCCACTGGAGCGTGGTGACCCTCGCACCCGAGCTTGCGCAGACGGAGATCCACCTCGCCGGCGTCGCCCCTGACGGCTTCCTCGCCGTGGGATCGCGGAATGAGCCCGGAGGTCCGCCCACTGAGGAGATGCTCATTTCGGCAGATGGACTGACGTGGTCGAAAGTCGGCGACATGCCCTATGACGTGGCGGTCGTCGGCGGCCCCGGCGAGTTCTGGGGCGCTCGCACGCCGAGCTTCTACGTCACCGGCCCCCGTCCCGGCGGAACGGAAATCGGCACCTGGATGACCACCGACGGCAGAAACTGGCAAGACGTCCGGATGCCCGCGGGATACACACAAGTCCTCGAGACTGTCGCCCTTCCGAGCGGGGGTTACCTGGGCCTGGGCTCCTCCCACGACGGCGCGATGCCGAACAGGATCATCAGCTCAACGGACGGATTGGCCTGGGAGCTGGACCCATCGGCTCCGGCAGGTTCGGTGGACGAGCTCTTCCTCGTCGGAGACCGGCTGGTGGCTGCCGTGAGCGCAACGCCGTATGACGGGCCCTATAAGGTCTTGCAGTCGCTCGACTGGGGCAAGTCGTGGCAACCCCTGCTCGATCTCTCGGGCCAGCCCGTGTCCGGCACCATCGGCACCCTGGGCGGCCACCTCGAGATCATGGGCGCGGACCACATCG
>Ga0187886_1001329_pt1 | contig 22991 bp, 18 predicted proteins | sample June2016WEW_20_1_FD_133001 | JGI IMG/M metagenome (GOLD analysis project Ga0187886, IMG submission 133001) | Peatland microbial communities from SPRUCE experiment site at the Marcell Experimental Forest, Minnesota, USA - June2016WEW_20_150 | ecosystem: Environmental > Terrestrial > Soil >... | reverse complement strand
TCCAGCCGCGGCAGCCTGCGGGGCAGCCCGGGGCGGCCTCACCTCCAACAGGGCGGCCGGCTCCCCAATCGGAGCCTCCTTGGTGGATCCCAAGAGACGACAGGAGAAACTCGCAATGAAAAGCCGGGAGCATACAACGAAAAATCTGATTCGTGCGGCGCTGGCCACAGTTGTCGTTTTCCTTCTGGGAGCACCGCCTGCCTTCTGTGATCGCATGTGGGCAACCATCGCTGCAGGGTATGGTACTGCCTCAAGCACGTTTGGGCTTGTTGCTCCCAGCTTTACCGTTCCGGTTCAGAACAACAGCTCAGCCGATCTCTTGCTCTCTGCCGCTGTTGAATACCGCGCTGTTCGCCACTGGCCTCTTGAGCTTGGTTTCGCAGCAAAGGGTTCTCTCTCTTTATCCTCTTGGGATCTCGGCACTCCCGGTGTAACGGACAGCCAGGGATACTACCCGTATGACGGAGTCCGCATCAGCACCGACTGGTGGGCGCTTGCCGCCATGGGAACTGCGCATCTTCACCTGGGGCCGGTCATCACCTGGGATGTTGCCGTTGGGTATGGCCCTTACGGGTACATCAATGCAAACTACTATGACGATTACGGCATCGCCAGCGGCCCGGTCATCGGAGGTTCGGCGGTCTTCCCCCAGAATGCATGGAGCATCGACTGGTCAACCGGCCTTTCCTTTTATTTTATGGGACGTGCCGCTTTCCAATTTGATGTCGGAAGTATGGGGCCGGATTTCGTCACAGGCCTGGGTGTGATCTTCACCTTGTGAGCGACCCCTGCGAGAGTCCATTGAACTCCTGAGTGGTGCCGGGTCATTCGACCCAGTCCACGCCGAACAACTCTGAAGCCTTGCCCTCGCGGGCCGCACGTCCCTGTTCGGCGGGCGCGGTGGTTGCGCCGCTCAGCGGGTAACGGAAGGCAAGTGCGGGGTCGATTTTGCTCGCCCGCTCGAATGTGCTCTTCGCATCCGACGTGTTGCCGCTCTGCAGGAGGGAGAAGGCAAGCGCGATGAGGACACGGGCGTTGTCTGGCTCCAGCTGCTGGGCACGCTTCAGATATTTCTGAGCGCGGCCGTAGTCCTGCTGGATTGTGTAGACGTTCGCTGCATTTACCATTGCGGGAAGGTATGCCTTTGTCGAGATGGCGCTCTCGAATCGCTCCAGGGCCTTTGTGAGCAATCCGAACTGCGCGTACAGAACGCCGAGCCGGTTCTCATCGACGGAAGACGGAGTCTTTTGCAACCGGTCCATGATCTCTTTCTCCCGAGGTCCGAGAGCCGCCGCACGGAAGGCATTCAGCTCACGGGTGAACAACTCCACGACGCGCTCGCGCGCCGGGATTGCGCTGGACTGCGTGCCGACAAATCCTGACGGCGCGTATGACTGCCACGCCTCCTTTGTTGTGAAAAAGCCGACGACTCCGTTGGCTTTCCCTTCCCGCCACTCGACGGCGGCCGTTTGCCACGCCTTCATGAACCCCTGGTCGACAAGGGTTGTCTCGACGGGAATCCAGGTGGAGTCATCCCGGACGATGATGTCTTCAGGTGTGGCGAACAGACGTGATGCCATCTCGGGGGAAATGCCGATTTTGAACGCCGTGAATATGTGGCCCGGCGTGGTGATATATGCCGTATCCACGCCAACTGACTCGAGCAGGCTGTCGTAAAGCACGGAGAGGTCACTGCAATCCCCCGACTTGGCGTCCAGTGTTTCGACGGGGAAGCGGACAAAGTCGATGGCCGTACTGTCGCGTGAGAGGGATTCGTACGGGCTGGCGGGATTCACGACATAGCGCAGCTCCGCGGCTTCCAGGGCCTCGAACATCCTGACTGCGGAAAGGAAATTCCTGGTGAGAAGTGCAGTGGTCGTGTCATCCACCATTCCCATCACTTGCCCGCTGAATCGGAGAAAAGCGGGATCGTTGATGACCATGAAAGCACCGACTTTTCTGTCGTCGGTCCAGCGCAGCGCATTGCGATTGAGGATCCCGATGGGCCTGGTCACGACTTCCGTGTAGGACTTACCGCCCGAGCTGTATTGGACGGTCAGCTCCGCGGGAACCGAGATCCCTTCACTGCGATCGAGGACCGTGGAATCGAAAATGGCGCGAATTCCGACATCGAGGCTCTGCCCCACGCCGAGAGCCGGGGATACCGGCGCATCAGTGGGCGTTTTCATGAGCCCCGGGGCGAAAAAACGGACGGAGAGGCCCGTGATCGTGCTCGACCCCGTGTTCTGCAGCGTCACCTGGCCTATCGAGTGCTCGGCATAGTAACGGTAGAGAGCGGGGAAAACGCCCTGGATGTCGAGATTGCGCATCAGCAGATCCGGACCGACCGAAACACTGGGAACGTGAGCTCCGTAGCGGTCGAGCTTTTCGCCCGTGAAAGGATTCTCCGACAATCCCAGCGGGAACTGCAGGGCGGAGACGGGAAGCACGAGCCGGAAATCGGCATAAGTCTTCCCCTCGGCAGTCTCCATCCGTACGGCACGCACACGTGCCCGCTGCCAGTTCTGATACAGCTCCCGGGCAGGATCGCGCTCGAGCTTCAGCGTCGCCTCCGTATCCATGAATCGGAATGTGTATGTGCGCGCGTCGATGGCATAACTCCCCTGCGCCTGCAGCGGGACCGAGACCTCGTACAGAGCGCCTTTCAGAGGCACGCGCTCGGCCGAGAAATGCTTCTCCGTCTCCTCCTGCAGCAGGGCCGCAGCCTTCATCTGAGCCCTGGCCCGGCGCGCCGCATATTCCGCTTCTGTCTCGAACATGTCGCGAGGGGCGACGTCGGCGGCCTCAAGCGCGGAGACGATTCGTCGCGCCAACTCATCATCCAGGAAGCGCTTCTGCGCGGCGGAGATCCTGCCCTGGAGCAGGGACAGAAGCGTCCCCGCGGGAGAGGGACCGACTCCCTTCACGCTCCAGAGCCCCAGGGCGTTCGTGTCGCTGCGACCCGCGATGGCGAGCTTTGTCCCGTCGATTGAAAACTTCATGTCGCGGACCAGGTCATGGTGCGGCGTGAAGGTCGCCTCCGGCTTCCACGTCCCGGCGGCAAGCCGCCATGCACGGATGTCCTGATAGCATCCGGTGAGCAGGAGCGTGCTGTCAGGAGAGAACGCGACGCTGTCCACGGAGCCGAGCTCGATATGGGGCGTAGTCTGCGCAAGGCGGAATGTCTCCCCTGCGCGCTGGAAAACCTTGAGAGTGTCGGCATATCCTGCCGCGAGCCAGCGGCCGTCCGGCGAAAAGACGGCCTGTCCGTATTCGTGGCCCAGGTTGTTCTCTTCATTCTCGAACTTGGCGAGCGGCGCGAAGCGATTCCCGCTCACCTGGTAGAGAACGATGCGGCGCTTGGTCTGCTCGTATTCGCTCATGGCTACCAGCGCGCCGTCCGGGGAGAAAGCGATCGAGGAAATCGAGGCCTCGTTATTCGCGAGCTTGTCGACGACCTTGAAACCAGTTCCCTCGCGAATCCAGAGAAACACTTCCTGGTACGAGCTGCTCACCAGGCGTGTCCCATCGGGGCTCAATCGCAGGCAATCGACCGTGCCGGTGTGGTCGGTGAGAACAGAGATGGGGTCACCCGTCCTTGGGTTCACGAGCGCAATGTCGTTCTCCGTGCGATATGCGGGGAAAATCAGAAACGATTCGTCGGGCGCAAACTGCAGAATCGACGCGTGCTTGAAGGTGCCTGCCCAGTAGACCTGCTGGCGGTGCCGCCAGAGCAGCTCCCAGTTTTCATCGAGAACGCGCACGGAGTTGCCTTCCGTCCCATCCGCCAGCGCTGTGTACGTGCCGAAACGCGACAGCTCGACATCGACGGCCCGTGCGGCGGAGGAATAGAATCGGACCTGCGCGGCGCTGAACTCCTCTCCATACGCCGCCATTCCCGCGCACGCAAGAACAACCAGAAGCAGCCTCAATCGCATAACCGCCCCCCTCTTGCACCTGTGTGCATGATAGCACGGCCTGGAACGCTTTGCCGACCTGGAGAGGCGACGTGGATTGACCCGGTACGCCGCGGTGCTCACCCTTGCAGGATGTCGTGCCATCCCTTATTCTTTGAATCGACTCCCATGATGCGCAGGGCGCGAGAGACCAGGTGATGATTGTCAAAGGCGATCTGAAGCTGGAGATCGACGAGCAGGGCCTCGAGGTGCGCGTGACGATCGTGCCGGACGAGAACGGCGCGGATCTCTCGGTCGAGAGCCTGCTCGCAGTCCTCGACAAGAAACGCGTGCGCGAAGGCATAGACACGGAGGCCATCGAAAAGGCATTCCGCGCTCTGGCCCGCAAGAAGGGCGAGCCTGTCAGCTTTGTTGCCGCGGCGGGAGTCCTGCCCCGGCCCCCCGAGCCGGAAGGCGTTGACTTCGAGCCTCTTCCCATACCACAGCGCCTGGAAAAAGTTGCGGAGACCGTGCTCGCAAAGGCGCCTCAACCGGTAGGCTTCCGCGTGCGCGAGGAGAGGGTGAAGAAGGAGAAAAAGGTCCTCAAGAAACCCGCTCTCCCGTTCCTCCCGCCCCAGGAGGAAGTGGTCGTCGTGGTGGAGAAGAAGCTCGTGCGGGAGAATGTGCAGATCGATCCCGCTGTCATGGCAACTGGTTTCGTCGAGAAAGGCACTCTGATTGCGAAAATCCGACCGGGCAAGCCTGGCAAGGAAGGGAAGACCGTCTTCGGCAGGCTCGTTCCCCCGCGGCGCGCGGACCTGCCGGTGTTCCTCTTCTGTGAGGGGCTCGCGCGCACGGGGAGCGAAGTGAGAGCGACAGCCGCGGGTTTCCTGCGCAAGGGGGCAACCTGGTGCGACGTGGTTGCATTCCGCGATCACGCGGTGGGAATCACGGCCTCTCCCGACGGGGCCACCTGCCTGCTCTCGTTCGAGCCGGGCGATGCGGCCGCTCCTGCCCCGACCGCGGATGACATCATCGCAAGAGCCGTGAAGTTGGGCTTCACCCCTGCAGGGCTTCTCAGCCCCGCCGAAATCGGAGCGCTTCTGCGTGATGCCGCGGCATCGAAGACTCCCTTTGCAAAAAAGCCGCTCACCCCCTCCGCCGACGGGCTTGTCACGGTCACCGTGCCGCCCGACAAGCTCAACGCGACTCTCACGCTTCGCAAAGGTCGAGGAGGTGGACGGCCGCTGACGTTGGCCGGTGTGAGCGACGCCATCAGGGAGAGCAAGGTCAGAAGGTACAAAGGAGAAACGGTTCGTCATGACATTCAGGCCTTTTTCAAGAGCGCTGAGACGGAGCTCGTCGACTATCACCTCGCCGCGGGTCAGGCTCCCGCGCGGGGGAAGGACGGCGGCGTGGAGTGGCTGGCGAAGTTCCTGCCGACCGAGGAGTCCAAGCAGATCCGCGCTTTGAGCGTGGCCAATACCTCAGCGCTCTCCGGCATTGCATCCCTGGCGGAGTTTCCCCTGGAAAGCGTGGAGACGGTGAGCCGCGTGACCGCAGAAATGGCCGTGCTGCGGATCGTACCGGGAACCGCGGGCCCTTCCGGTGTCGACGTGTTCGGCACGGCGGTGCCGGGCCTGAAGGGCGCCACCCCGGAGGTGCGCCTGTTCGAAGGTCTCCAGCAGCGGCGTGAACTCGTCGTCGCCGTGGAAGAGGGCCTCCTCGAAAAAGGAAGCCACGGCATGACCATTCTTCTGCGCGTGAGACCCCACCGGGATGCGGAGCTGCGCATCACCATCTCCGACGACAAGATGAAGGGATATCTCGGCTTCACTCCCTCCCGCGGGACGGGCTCGTCGATCGACGTGCAGGAGGTGAGATCGAAGATCGAGGAGGCCGGCATCGTGCGCGGCCTCGACGAGGGACGGCTCGTCAAGGCCTTGGACGGCATTGCGCGGGGAAAGGCGTTTCCCAATGTCCTGATCGCCCAGGGCAAGAGGCCGGAGCCCGGGACCGAGGATCTGGTGACATTCCACATCCATCTTGCCACGGGAAAGGCGGTGACGCTCCGCGCGGATGGCACCGCTGATTTTCGCACCCAGGACAGGATCACGCACGTGGGAAAAGGCGTTCACCTGGCCACGGTGAGGCCTCCGCCCCTCGAGGGACTGGATTCCTGGGACGTTACCGGCACGCCGGTCCCCCCTCCGCCTGGCTCTCTGAACAGCCTTCAGGCGGGACGCGGGGTATCGGCCGTACGGCAGCCTGACGGGAGCCTTAAATTCTACGCGGAGACCGACGGAGAGCTGGTTCGCGACGGTTCCCTGATCGCGGTTCAACAGATCCATACCATTGAAGGCGACGTGGACATGGGCAGCGGCAACGTCAACTTCCCGGGCATCGTGCGTGTGAAAGGCTCTGTCCAGGCAGGGTTTCGTGTCCTCGCCGCCGGCGACATCGAGGTAGAGGAAACGGTGGACGCTGCGGTGCTCTCCTCGGAACGCTCCATTCTCATTGGCCAGGGCATCAAGGGAGATGGCAAGGCCATCCTCCGGGCACAGAAAAGCATCGTGGCTCCGTTTGCCGAGCAGGCAGTCCTGCTGGCAGCAGAGAACGTTCATCTGAAGGGCGCGTGTCTCCGCTGCCAGGTCAAGTGCAACGGGAAGCTGCTCCTTGATTCCGAGAAGGGCAACCTGGTGGGAGGAGAAGTCAGGGCACGCCAGGGCATTGTCGTCCAGAACCTCGGCTCTCCTGCCGGAATCCGTACCCAGGTGTGGTTCGGCCAGGATTACCTGCTCAAGGACCAGATCGATCGGGAGGAGGCTGAGGTCACGACGTTCGCGAAAAGGGTGGTGGAGCTTGACGCCGAGATGAAAAGCTTCCAGAGAGAGGCCCAGGCAGGTCGCCAGGTCGACGCCGCGGCCCTCTCACATATGCAGGCCGAGAAAGCCCAGCTGCTGAATGCCATAGAGCAGCGAAAGCTGCGCCTGATCGGACTGCACGACACCTTCGAGATGCACTCCCCCTCCGAGATCCTCGTACGCGGCACGCTTTTCCCGGGCGCCGTGATCGAGAGCCACGGGAGACGCTGGGAGACCCGGACGGAGAAGAACATGATCACCCTGTTTTTCGATCAGGTGCAGGGAAAGATCGTCGAGCGGCTCTGACGCAGACGAGAGATGCATGCTCGCATTATTCATCGGCCGCACAACGAAATAGCTGATCCCCTTAAGAACGGCCACAGCGCAACCGCATAAACGGCCTGGTGGATGCCCATTGCCGTGCTGAGGGCTCAGAACACCCACATTATGTGCGTTGCCGCACAGAAATGCGTCGTTTTTTTTGCGTTCATATTAATGGTCAGGCAGGACAAAGAAGGAGAATCGCATGACGAACATTCTGCTCATAATCGGCATCATCCTCTTGGTGTTGTGGCTTCTTGGACTTGTCAGCTCGTACACGCTGGGCGGTTTTATCTACGTCGCGCTCGTCATCGGGCTCATCCTCGTGATTGTCTCGCTCGTCCCGCGAATTCGCGGGCGCAGGTAATTTGGAAGAACTCTCGGTGGCGTAAGAAGCAGCGCTCTTGGCGACAGGCTTCGGTCGCGGGGAGGGCTGCGGGTAGAGTTTCTACGAGAAGGGAGTGAAAGCTGTCATGTTTGAACCGATTGGTCTCCTCTGGGGTATTGTCACGCTCATTTTTGGAATCCTCGTTATCGTCTATCCCAACCTGTTGCGCTACACCGTGGGTATTTATCTGATTGTCGTAGGCTTGTGGGCCATTATTCCGAGACTCCATTTCTAACCTGCATTCCTCAGGGAGCGCCGTAGCGGTCAGGTCGAAAAAATGTCGGAGTAGTGCCGCCGGGACGGCGAGCCTTCTCTGTGGAGGATGAGATAATGGGTCGCATCATTGTCACTGTGATCCTGGTCGTCGTGCTCGCGGTGCTGGTCTCGATGAACCTCGGTTTCACGACCTCGGTCAACCTCTTCGGAGCCCGGTTCGACAGCGTGTCCGTCGTGGCGGTCGCGGCGCTGAGCTTCGCCGCAGGCGTCGTCTATTCTCTGTTCATCTACTTCGGAAGGTTTCTGCACGGCAGGGCAAAGCGGGGACTCGCCAACAGGGACCGGCACCTCACGGAGCGGGAGAAAAAGCTCGCGAACAGGCAGGTTGACGCCGATCGCGCGCCCGATGCATCCCCCCCGCCGCGCACTCCCAAGGACGTGCTGCAGATCGGCGGCAGGCAAGAGGCTGGGGACGAGAGAAACGGTCTCGCCCGCGGCCACCGATCGGTTTTCGCAAAGTTCCTCGATTCTTTCAGGGCTCGACCGTGATGCGCCCCTGCCACAGTGGAGGACGATCCTCAGGGCCGTACGACAGGGTACAAAAGGGAAGTGTTTTGACGCCCGGAATCTGGAGCGTCTATGTCAAAGACCATGAGAGAAGTACAGGAATACAACCATTCTGGTGCTTCATCAGCCCCAGATAGTCATACGTACTTTTATGAAGCCGACAAGGATGGCAATGGAAGAGCAAGCCTGCACCGTCTGCATGCTGACCCCCGCCTTGAGGAAACTGCAACTCCCATAAGCATCGCAGAGTTCATGCAGGGCGAGCACTCAATAGATGAGCTGACACGCAAAGACAGAGATACGATTCTCAACGATGAGCTCAGGGAGGAGATTGACCTCCAGACTCGCCTTGCGAAAAGACTCTACCCGATGTTGGACACTGAATGCAATGCGTTTGAGGATGCCGTGATCACAATACGACTAGACCATGCATATCATGACGGTCGGCGGTATTGGTGGATTGTCGGCAAGAGTCTCCTTACAACACCCGTTTATCACCGTGCTAATGGAGAATGGAAGGTAAGGAAAATGAGGAGCGTAGGAACAATGTGAAGCCCTGACTCGGCCGGTAATCCCGGCCTGGAGTCGATCCTCTCGCTCATGATCTGCGGGGCTCAGGCGTTGATTTGATCGCCTCGAGCACGTGCATGTGCCCGGGATTGATGTCGGCCCCGAAGTGCCGAAGGACACATGGAGCCATCATTTGTAGGGTATCTCACAAAGTCTAGGAGGTATTACGACAAAACGAGCCATTCCACAAAAAACAACGTGAAGTTTGTGATAAAAATTACGATTTCCATGAATTTATTTGACAACCACTCCGGTGTCGTATATCATCAGTAATCGATCGAGTGATATTAGTCAATTTCTGTTCCTTTTCTACCACATTTGTCAGGGCATCGAAAGGAGGTGAGGAAAAGAACACTTGTTCTCTCCCAGGAAGGTGGTCGTAGACCATTTGAACTATTTCAAGAGGAGGTATCTGGATATGACAAGAAGGAAATCATGGGTAAGGGGCGGGCTGGTGATCCTGTTCTGCCTCTTGTTCGCGGCGGCGGCCTTCGCAGGCGGAGGCGGCGAGAAGATGGGAGCATCAAAGGGGTTCGTAGTCGGCCTGAGCAATGGGCCGTTCACGCACAGCTGGCGCGTTGAGATGCTCGAGAGCCTTCAGAAGCAGTTCGACATCTACAAGGAGAAGGGCTGGGCGAGCAAGCTCATCGTGCAGAACGCGGGCCCTGACGTGAATACGCAGATTGCCCAGATCAGGAACCTGATCGCGAGCAAGGTGAACCTGCTCCTGGTCAACCCGAACTCGGGCACTGCTCTCAGCCCTGTTCTCACGGAGGCCATCAAGGCCGGCATCACGGTCATTGTCTATGACCAGCCCACCGCCGTCCCTGCGGGCGGGTATAACCTTTACATGAACCAGGTTTGGTGGGAGGCTCCGCTCGCCGAGTGGCTGGTCAAGCAGCTCAACGGCAAGGGCAACATCGTGTACGTCAGCGGAATAGCGGACCAGCCGGGCAACATCGCGCGTGACAAGGCCGCGATGGATGTTCTTGCAAAGTATCCGAACATCAAGCTCCTGACCAAGGCAAACGGGAACTGGGACCAGGCAGCCGCACAGCAGGTCATGACCGACCTCCTGGGCTCCTTCCCCAGCATCGACGGAGTCCTGACCCAGGACGGAATGACCCTCGGGATCATCCGCGCCTTCGAAGCGGCCGGCAAGAAGCTGCCCCCGATTACCGGTGAGACCCAGGTCGCATTCATCAAGGATTGGAAGCAGAGGAAGGACGCAACGGGGTTCAACACCGTGGGCATCGAGAACGCTCCGGGCGCCATCTGCACCTCCCTGGGAATCGGCGTGCGCCTGCTCCAGGGCAAGCATCTGAAGCCGGACGTGCTGATCGACCCCGATACCGGAAAATCAGCTCCTGGCGCCAATACCATCTGGACCCATCCTTCCCTCCAGGTAGACAACAACAACATCGACAAGGTCTACGCCGAGTACAAAGACTGGGCGGATTCCTACTACGTGAACACCTGGTATACCGAAGACCAGATCGACGCGCTCTTCCAGTAAAGGCAAGGACAGTCTCGGGAACCGCGGCTTTGGCCGCGGTTCCCCTCTGCTGAGGAAGCCTTGGACATATGACGGTTCTTGAAGCGAAACACATCAGAAAATCCTTTGTCGGGGTCAGGGCGCTCAGCGACGCCAATTTCGCCCTGCGCGCCGGAGAAGTCTGCGGCCTCGTCGGGGCAAACGGTTCCGGCAAGACCACCTTTGCGCGGATCGTCAGCGGCCTTCTCACCCCCGACGATGGGGAGCTGCGGCTCTACGAGCAGCCCGTGAACCTGCGCACTCACCTGGACGCGGAACGCTACCGCATGGCAATGGTGCACCAGAACCTCAGCCTCGTCCCCGAGATGACGATCTGGCAGAACATTGCGCTGGGCCGGGAGATGACCGGGTCCCTTGCCCTCCTGGACAACCGCGGCGCCGTCGCGCGGGCCGAGAAGGCAATGGAAACGATCTCCGTGAAAATCTCCATCCACGAGCGCGTGAAAAATATCTCCCCCGATGAGAAACAGCTCGTGGAGATCGGCAAGGCGCTTGCGAAGGATCCCCGAATCCTCATACTCGACGAGCCCACGGCATCCCTCGATTTCCACCAGGTGGAGTCTCTCTTCCGCGCGGTCCGCGAATTAAAGGAACGGGGCGTTGCCATCGTGTTCATCTCGCACCGGATCTGGGAGGTTGCGAAAATCTGCGACCGGCTGGTGGCTTTCAGGAACGGAGAGACGGTAGGCGAGCTGGATTTCGCGGTCCAGGAGCGCAACGAGAAGCTGATCATCCCCCTCATCACAGGTCAGGAGGTCAGGGAAAAGATCAGGAAGGGCTCGGCAGCGCGGGAGCAGGAAATCGCCCGCCACGGGGACAGCGGCCTGGCCCTCGAGCTGCGGGGGATTTCGCTTGACGGCGGAAGGCTCACGGACGTGAGCTTCAGCCTGCGCCGCGGAGAGGTCCTCGGCCTCGGCGGCCTGCAGGGACAGGGACAGGAAGAGATCCTCATGATCCTTGCCGGCTACCTCAAGGGCTACTCGGGGGAGATACGCGTGGATGGAAAGCCGCTCGCGCTGCGAAACACGCGTCATGCCATCCGCCGGGGCATCGCGCTGATCCCGGGAGACCGTCAGAAGGAAGGGCTCTTCCTCGAGCGCTCGGTCCTCTCCAATCTCCTCTACCCGAAGGTCTCCATGCACCGCGGGTCGTTCTTCCTGCCCATGGGCCGTTACCAGAAGCTCGCCTCGGGCGCAATCGCCACCGTCTCCCTCGTGCCTCCTGATCCCCGCCTCGTCGTGTCGCAGCTTTCCGGCGGCAATCAGCAGAAAGTGGTGGTGGGGAAGTGGCTCGCCCTGAGCCCGAACGTGCTCCTCCTGAACGATCCGACGAAAGGCGTGGATGTGGGCACGCGGCAGAATATCTATGAGATCATTTCCGGGCTCGCCGAGAAAGGAACTTCGGTCCTCCTCTACGCGAGCGACAATGAGGAGCTGATCGATAACTGCGACCGGGTCCTCATCGTCTTCGAAGGCCGGATCGTGAAGGAGATCCATGGGGACGACATCAACGAGGAGAGGCTCGTGGTGGCCTCACTGAATGTCGAGCACTCGGGAGAGAAGTCCCCGGGCGCCGCTCACGAGGATGGACGCGTACAATGAAAGCACCCCGGGTCGTCAGGGGCCTGCTTCAAGATTCATCTTTCCCCAGCTTCCTCATGCTGGTTCTCCTCATCATCGTCAATGCCATCATCCAGCCGGGTTTCTTCTCCTTCCAGGTTTTCCGGATGAACTTCATGACTTTCACCCCGCTGATCCTCGTGAGCCTCGCCCAGGCAACGGTGATCCTCGTGGGGGCCGTGGACCTTTCTCTCGGCGCAGGCATTTCCCTCGTCACGGTTGTCATGGCATCCTTGATGAAGGATTCCACCCTTTCAATCGTTTCCATCACCCTGCTCGGCGTAGCCGCGGCTCTTTTCCTGTCTCTTTTCAACGGATTCTTCATCGGGTACATCGGGCCCCCGCCGCTGATCATGACATTCGCCACCTCGACCATCTGGTTCGGGACGGCTCTCCTCATCATGCCAACCCCTGGCGGCCACATCCCCGAGGCGTACTACATGATCTATGGAAAGACCCTGGGAGGGTTCCTTCCCGTGCCCGTGATCATCCTGCTCGTGGCGGTGGCCTTCTGCCTGCTCCTGGGACGACTGAAGGCTTTCCGGCACCTCTATGCCGTCGGGGGAAGCGAGCGCGCCTCGCGCGCTTCGGGAATCAGCGTGCCCGGCACCAAGGTCTTCGCCTTCCTCGTGAGCGGCGTATTCATTGCCCTCGCCGCTCTCTGCGTCGTCGGCCAGACCGCAACAGGGGACGCGCGCAGCGGCCAGGGCTTCACGCTGAACTCGGTTGCCGCGGCTGTCATTGGCGGCATTGCATTCTCGGGAGGCAAGGGGAACTACGTCGGGGCGATCATCGGGGGCATTATCCTGGGGCTCCTCATCAATATCATCTATTTCGCCAATATCACCTCCTTCTACCAGGAGTTCATGAAGGGCGTCATCATCATCGTCGCGCTCCTGTTCGGCGCCGTGCCGCGCCTGCGGCGCGAGCTGTCACATCACTAGAGGCACCGACTTATGAGCAACGACATCCAGCCGCGGCCGCTGTCCACCTCGATCCGATCCCTCGCTTCCAACCAGCTCACCATTGCCGTCGCCTCGATTGTGGCGCTTTTCATCTTCGGAGAGATCATCGCCCCGGGGTTTCTCAGCTTCGGACACCTGATGAGCGTCCTGCGCCTGTCGGTGTTCCTCGGGATCGTGGCCCTCGGGCAGTCCCTCGTCGTGATGGCGGGAGGAGAAGGCATCGACCTTTCAGTAGGCTCCGTTCTTTCCCTCGGAGTCTGCATCTCCTCCTCGCTCCTCCTGGGGAAGGACGCCAATATCCCCGCTGCTCTCCTTGGCGCCCTTGCCGCGGGATTCGCCATCGGGATTGTGAATGGCGCTGGCGTCTCCTATGTCGGAATCCCTCCCCTCATCATGACCCTCGCGATGGCAAGCGTCGTGGAGGGGCTTTCGCTGATCTACACGGGCGGATATCCCAAGGGCACGGCGCCCCGTCTCCTCGAGGAGCTGGGCAGCGGGCGGATCCTCAACATCCCGAACATCCTGCTCCTCTGGGTCGTCGTCGTCGTGGCGGCAACCCTTGTCCTGTTCAGGAAACGCTGGGGAGCGGTCCTCTTCGGTGTCGGGGCCAACGGCATCACCGCCGAGCTGTCAGGGATCAACGTGAAGCGCTTCCGCATGTTCGTCTATGGAATCTGCGGAGCGATCGCGGGCCTGGCCGGGTTCTTCGTCCTCGGGTACACGGGAACCCCGTACCTCAACCTGGGGGCTCCCTACCTCATGACCTCCATCGCGGCGGTGGCCATCGGCGGCATCTCGCTGGCCGGCGGGGCGGGCAGCTACATCGGCGCCGCCATCGGGTGCGTCCTGCTCACGACGCTGTCCAGCATCCTCGTCGCCCTGAGGACTACGGAGTCTGTGCGCCAGATCGTCTACGGGAGCCTGGTGTTCATCATCGTCGTTGCCTACACGCGGCGGAAGAAGGACTAGAAGGGAGGCCACGGCCTTGAAGATAGGGATACTCACGGCGCTTTTCGGAGACTGGTCCCTGGAGAAGGTTGCTTCCCACGTGGCCGGACTGGGCTACGAAGCTGTGGAGCTTCCCGCCTGGGAGGGAAACCGCCACCTCGATCTGAAAGATGCGCTGGGCGGAGGCGGGAAGAAGGTCCGCAGGATGCTCGCCGATCACGGGCTTTCCATCTCGGCCGTCAACAACGGCGTGGCAGGACAGCTCACGATGGGACCCCACGATTCCAGCACCGATGCCTGGGCGCCGGGCATGAACCCAGATGAGAAAATCGCCTACGCGAAGGAGCAGGTCCTCCTGACCGCGCGCGCGGCATCCGAGATGGAGGTTCCCGTTGTCGCCGGGCTCATCGGGTCACACGTGTGGGACAAGTGGTATATCTTCCCGCCCGCGAACGAGAAGCTCTACGAGGAGGGGGTCGCGCTCTTTGCCGAGCGCTGGAACGGGATACTCGATGAGCTCAAGAGGCTCGGGGTGAAGTGGGCGCTGGAGGTGCACCCCACGGGCATCGCGTACAACATCGAGACCGCGCAGATGGCGCTGGCCGCCCTGGACAACAGGCCCGAGCTGGGCTTCAACTTCGACCCCTCCCACCTCGTGTGGCAGCTCATCGACCCCGTGGTCTTCATCAAGACCTTCGCCGGGCGCATCCTGCACTGCCACGCCAAGGACGGTGAGCTGCAGGAGGACGAGGTGCGGAGGTCCGGCGTGATCCCAACCGGCGGATGGATGCGCCCCGATCGGGGCTTCCGCTTCCGCGTCCCCGGCTGGGGGCAGGTCGACTGGCGCAGGGTCATGACGGCCCTCGTATCCACCGGTTACGACTACGTCATGTCCTACGAGCACGAGGACCCGGTGATGTCACCCGAGGACGGGGCCGAGAAGGCGGTGGCCTTTCTGAAGCCACTGGTCATCAAGAAGCCCCTGACGAAGGTGTGGTGGTAGGGCACGGGGATGAAGAGCGCAAGAAAGTGGAAGATTGCGGGCATCAACTTCGATCACGATCATATGGGGGACAACCTGAGGATGGTCTTCAACCACTCCGGGGCCGAGATCGTGGCGATCTGCCATGAGGATCCGCGCAGGATGCAGAGGGCCATCGCAAGCTTCTCCCTCCCTCCCGAGCGGGTCTTCACGGATTACCGCCTGTGCCTGGAACGTACGAAACCCGACATCGTGCTGCTCTGTCCCGCCACGGCGCGGCACGCCGAGTGGGTGCTGAAAGTCGCATCGTACGGAGTGCACGTGCTCCTGGAAAAGCCCTTCGCGTCCAGCCTTGCCGACGCTGACCTCATGATCAACGCAATGCGGGAGACAGGGAAGCTGTTCGCCATCAACTGGCCCCTGGCGTGGTACCCGCCGCACATCACCGCCAAGCGCCTGATCGACGAAGGCGCAATCGGCGAGGTAATCGAGGTCCATTTCTATGACGGGAACCGCGGCCCACTTTTCCACGCGGCGGACAAGGTGGAAATCACCCCCGAGGAACGGGAACGGGAAAAACCGTTCTCGTGGTTCTACAAGAAGGAGGCGGGGGGCGGATCCCTCCTGGATTACCTGGGCTACGGCGCGACCCTCGGCACTTGGTATCACGGCGGCAGGGCTCCCATTGAGGTGACAACGGTGGTGGACGAGCCGTCCCACCTCGAGGTGGACGAGCACAGTGTCACGATCGCCCGCTACGCCTCGGGACTCTCCAAGTTCGAGACCCGATGGGGGACGCTTTCGGACCCATGGACCCATCAGCCCCAGCCCAAGTGCGGCTTCGTCATCGTCGGAAAGACGGGGAGCATCTCCAGCTACGACTTCGAGAAAAAAGTCCGTGTGCAGACCGAACAGGACCCCGCGGGCCGCGAACTGCCGGTGGATACCCTGGAGCCTCCTCGGCAGAACCCCGTGCAGTACCTGATCCACTGCCTGGAGTCCGGGGAGGCAGTCCAGGGACCCCTGTCTCCAGAGATCTGCCGCATCGGGCAGCGTATTGTGGATTCAGCGGCTGCGAGCGCCCTCCACAAGCACACGGTGAGACTCCTCTAGGCGGGAAGGGAAAGGCATGCCGCGGGACCTGGACGATTCGTACGGCCTTCCTCCGGGGAGCAGCAGGGAGGAGAAACCCGCCCCCGAGCTTCCCTATGCCCCCGCTGACCCGGTGTCCTCCCGCCCGCGAATCGGCCTCATCGGCTGCGGGGGGATCAGCATCCAGCACCTGCGGGCGTACAGGGACGCCGGCTACGACGTGGCAATGCTCTGCGATCGCTCCGAGGGAAAGGCGCACGAGGCGCAGAAGAAGTATTATCCTGAAGCGGATGTCAGCGCGGATTTTCGCGATGTCCTGCGCCGCGATGACATCGACGTGGTGGACCTTGCCGCTCATCCCGGCGACCGCGCGACGATGTACGAGCCGGCCATCGAGGCGGGCAAGCACATCCTCAGCCAGAAGCCGTTCGTCACCGACATCGATTTCGGGTTGAGTATCGTCGAGCAGGCGGAGAAGAAGGGGGTGCGCCTGGCGGTGAACCAGAACGGCCGCTGGGCCCCGCACTGGAGCTGGATCCGCCAGGCCATCGCTTCCGGATTCCTCGGGGAGGTGACGAGCGTACGGACGGCCGTGAACTGGGACCACAACTGGGTTGCCGGAAGCGTTTTCGAGGAGATCCATTCGCTGATCCTCTATGATTTCGGCATCCACTGGTTTGACATCGTCTCCTGCTTCATGGGGCCCCGCACTCCGCTTCGCGTGTACGCGTCCACGGCCCGGGCTCCGACCCAGAGGGCGCGGCCCCCCCTGCTTTCGCAGGCGCTCATCGAGTACGAGCGCGGCCAGGCAGAACTCTTCTTCGACGCGAACACTCTTTTCGGAGAGCAGGACTGCACGTTCGTGGCGGGCACGCGCGGCACCGCAACCAGCTGCGGCCCCGACCTGAACGCCCAGTCCGTCACCCTTGCGACCGCGGATGGCAGGGCGCGGCCGGTTCTCGAGGGGAAGTGGTTTCCCGACGGGTTTCACGGCACCATGGGGGAGCTCCTGCGAGCCGTCGAGGAGAAGAGGGAGCCGCTCAACAGCGCGAGAAACAACCTGAAGAGCCTCGAGCTGTGCTTTGCCGCCATCGCGAGCGCCGCCACGCACCTGCCCGTCGTGCCGGGGGCCGTGAGAAAGCTCCAGGACTGAGATCCATGAAGGAGCGGATCGACAAGGTGCTTGAAATCCTCGCCCGCAAAGGATACCGGAGCGTGGCGGAGCTGTCAGCGGACCTCGCTGTCTCCGAGATGACGGTGCGCCGCTACCTCGACAAGCTCGAAAGCAGGACCCTCATCAAGAGGACGCACGGCGGCGCGTTTTCGGGGCAGGAAATGATCGAGGTGGACTACCGGGTCCGCGAGACCGTTCGCCGCGCGGAGAAGGAGGCGATCGGCCGGGCCGCCTGGTCCCTGGTCCAGCCGGGGGAGTCCATCTTCATCGACGCCGGGAGCACTGCCGCCCATCTCGCATTCGCCATGGACGACACTCGGCGCATCACGGTGGTCACCGCATCCACGACGGTCCTGCAGGCTCTCGAGCGCAAGGCCAATATCGAGACCATCGTCCTGGGCGGCAAGGTGCATGCCCCGTCGCATTCGCTCATCGGGCCTCTGGCGGAAGAAGCGGTCCGGCAATTCCGGTTCACCAAGGCGTTTCTCGGGACCGTCGGGATCAACCTCCAGGAGGGCTTCACGCAGTCCAACGTGGACGAGGTCCCGGTGAAGAAAAAGGTCGCGGCGAACTCCCGGGAGGTGATCATCCTCGCGGACAGCTCCAAGTTCAACCGGGACGTGCTCGTCATGTTCCTCAGGCTCGAGCAGGTCCACGTGGTGATCACGGACCCCGGGGTTCCTCCCGCCTACCGGGCCAGCCTCGAGGAGCACGGGATTCGTGTGATCATCGCAGAGCCGGCTCCTGGTGAGAATTGACTGCGATGCCTCTCTTCTATCCGACGAGGCGCTTCGGCCGGTTCGGCCTCGGGATGGGCCTCACCTCGGCCCTGTTGCACGAGCGTTTCGGGTTGGATTTCGGCGAGCGCTTCCACCGGGACATCCTCTTCCGGGTCGAGAGCCTCATGGAGATCGACCGGCTGGTCTGGAAGTCCTATCGCGAACTGGGGCTCGGATACGAGGAGCCCTTCCCCCGCGCGACCATCGAGCCCTTCGGCCACCGCTTCATCCCGGTCATGTACGGGAGCCGCTGCACGTACGCCTCCGCCGAGGAGCCTGCCGCCCGGCCCCGCGCGCTGGACCCTTCAGAGCTCGCCTCCCTGCCGGCCTGGACCCGCGAGCGCTTCGAGGCGGCGGATGCCGTGAGGGAGGTCGTATCACAGGCAAAGACGCTCCGGAAACGCTACGGAGACCTCTCGGCAAATGCGTGGCGCATGGACTACAACCCCCACTACCAGCCCCTCTCCAGCCTGCAGAACCTCGGCTCGGTCATCAATTCTGCGGTGTCGGTTTTCGGCGAGAACGTCCTCTTGCTCTACGAGGACGATCCTTCACTCCTCCGCCACTTCTACCGCAATGTGACCGATCTCATGCTCCTGTGCCTGGACTGGTTTCCGAGGCTGGACGCGCGGCGGCTCGCCCACGTCTTCGTCGGTGACTGCACGGTGGCAATGATCTCCCCGCGCCAGTACGAGGCATGCAACCTCGCCTTCGACGGCGAGCTTTCCCGGTACGCCGCATCCATCGGCGCCCGGTTCCTCGTTCACCAGGATTCCGGCGCCACCGCGCACCTGGGCAATTATGCGCGCCTGCTCCCCGTCCACGCCCTGGATTTCGGCCAGGACACGGACTTCCACGAGGCGGCGCGCCTCTTTCCCGGCGCCTCCGCCAACTGCATTGTCTTTCCCAGCTGGATCGCCTCTTCAACGGCGGAGGAGGTCCGCTCGGAACTGACGCGGATCATGCACGTGGGGTTGTCCCTCGAGAGCTTCACGTTCTCGATCTTCGAGGTGGACCCTGTCCTTGCCGCGGGAAAGATATTCGAGTTCAGCGAGATCTTCAGGCAATGCGCCGAGAGTGTGAGCAGGGAGGGGACACGGTGAGCTTCGTTGCCATGGGTGATCTCGTCGGGATGGCCTACCGGCGGGGATACGCGGTGCCGGCGTTCTGCGCGTGGAATGCCGAAGTGATCGAGGCCATCCTGGCAGCAGCGGAAAAGCTGAGCGCGCCGGTGATCCTCATGTCGGGGCCAGGGGAGTTTCCCGTGCTCGCGCCGGCGAGCATGGCGGCGGTCGCGTACGCCATCAAGGCGCGCTACGACACCCCCGCTGCGCTCCACCTCGACCACGGAGATTCCCTGGAGATGGTCGGCCAGTGCATCTCGGCCCGCTATACCTCGGTCATGCTGGACTACTCGGCGCGGCCTTTCGAGGAGAACATCGAGGCGCTCCGACAGGTTGTCGGGATGGCCCGGCCGAAGGGCATCACCGTGGAAGGAGAGATCGGCCGGATCGGGAAAGCGGACGAGCTGTCGGCAGAAGGCGGCTCGGCTTCCGCCTATTCGGATCCCGCCGAGGCAGCCGACTATGTTCGCCGGACTGGCGTCGACCTCCTTGCGGTTTCCGTCGGGAACAAGCACGGCTTCTACAGGGGGGAGCCCCACCTGGAGTTCGAGCTTCTCTCCGCGCTGCACGCCGCGGTGCCCGTCCCCCTCGTGATGCACGGGGGAACGGGAATCCCCGAAGAGGACATCAGGCGCTCAGTGGAGCTCGGCATTGCCAAAGTGAACGTGGCAAGCGAGCTGATCCACGGCTTTCGCGGGAGCCTCACCGCCCAATGGCAGGAGGGTCGGAACCTCTGGACCCCGATCGCGCTGGGAGAGGCAGCCCGTGCCCTCACGCCGGTGGTCGAAAAATGGATCCGAGTGACAGGCGCCGCGGGGAAAGCGTGAGCCTGTGATCCGGAACAGAGGCACGACCACGTGACCGAACGAGAAAAGGTAATCAGCGCGATTGGCCACCGCCAGCCTGACCGCACGCCCTACCATGTCACCTTCACGGAATCTGCCCGCACGCGCATGGCTGAGTTCTACGGCGACGCCGATTTCGAGGCGGGGTTGGAAAACTGCCTGGAGGTCATCCGCATGCGGCTGCCCTACCGCCAGGTTCCCGATCGGCCCTCGGTCTGGGAAGACGAGTGGGGCGTTCAGTGGGACAGGAGCATCGACACCGATATCGGCACTGTATGCAACAGAAAGGTCACGAGGGAATCGCTTCCGCGGTACCGCTTTCCAGATCCGGCAGCCCCGGCCCGCTTCGGCCGTTTCCTCGAGGCGATCGAGGGAGCGAGCGGACGTTTCGTGGTGGCGACGATGGCGTTCACGCTGTTTGAGAGAGCCTGGACGCTTGCCGGCATGGAAGAGGTGCTCATGGCAATGGCCAGCGGTGACCCATTTGCCGACGAGCTTTTCGACGGCATCGTGGACTTCGACGAAGAGGTTGTGCGCGGGGCGCTCAAGTTTCCGGTAGACGGAGTGCGCTTTGGAGACGACTGGGGGCAGCAGCAGGGCCTGATCATGGGACCCGTTCTGTGGCGCAAGTACATCCGGCCGCGGATTGCCCGGCTGTACGGACTAGTCAAATCGGCCGGAAAGAAAGTCTTCATCCACTGCTGCGGCAAGATCGACGAGCTCTTTCCGGACCTCATCGAGTGCGGCGTTGACGTCTTCAACCCATTCCAGCCCGAGGTCATGGACGTGGTGGACATCAAGCGTCGATATGGAGACCACATCACGTTTTTCGGGGGGATCAGCACCCAGAAGACCCTGCCCTACGGAACGGTTGCCCAGGTGAAGGAAGAGGTCAAACGCCTGGTCGAGACTGTCGGCAGGCACGGCGGCTACATCGCGGCGCCCGCTCACGATGTGCCCAGGGACGCGAAGCCGGAAAACGTCGCCGCGATGCTGGAGGTCCTTCAGACCCAGGAGAGGCCCGCACGACTCCGGTGAGTGCTGCGGAGGTTTCGGACCGCTCCAACGGTGATCTGCGCCGTGCCTGACTTCCCCACCCTCAAAGCCGCGTGCTCTCGCCGGCACTGCTCCGCAGTTGAACGGATCGGACGATCAGAAGAGGCCGATCAGTTCGATGCAACACACCAGCGGCAACACTCCCACAAAAGAAAGCAGATAATCCGCTTCTTCCGTGGCTCGCCACCATGCATTGGGCAAATGGCGGACCTCGCTAGGGCTTGGCGGGCGCAGGGGCCTTGCTCCAGGGCAGGATCCCTGCCATTTCTCCGATGACATTCACCAGCTCCGTGTTCGATGGGATGACGATCTTGGCGTTTGTGGAAAGCGCCGCCTCGACCGCGATGAGTCTTCTCAAGAGCTGCGCATTCCCGACGAAATACTTGTCCGCGGCCTCATTGACCAGTTTGATCGCCTGTGCCTCGCCTTCCGCTTCGAGTATTTTTGCCTGCCTGACCCCTTCGGCTTTCTTGATCTCGGCCCTTCGCGCGCCGTCCGCCATTGTTTCCGTTGCCGTCGCAAAATCGACCGCGGCCACCTTTTCATTTTCCGCCTTCACGACCTTGTTCATCGTTGCCTGGACATCCTCGGGAGGATCGATCTCCTTCAATTCCGTTCTCACGATATCGATTCCCCAATGCCCTGTTTCGTTCCGCAGCGTCTTCTGGAGCTCGCTGTTGATCATCCCGCGCTCGCTGTTCGCGGATTTGAGGGTCATCGTGCCGATGATGTTGCGCAAGGTCGTTCTGGCAAGGTTGACGATCTGGTACTTGTAGTTGTTCACCGCATATTGGGAGTTCTTGACGTTTTCCTCATCGCTCTTGACCTTGAAATAGACTTGGGCGTCCACGCTGGCATTCAGCTTGTCGCTGGTGATGATCTCCTGCGGCTCCGCGTTCACCATGACCTCGGTGACGTTGATCTTGAAGAGTCGATCGATCACCGGGGCAACCCAGTTGAAGCCGGGGTTTGCAAATCGGCGATATTTCCCGAGCCTTTCCACGAGACCCCTGGTCGTAGGTCGTACGACCCTGATCCCGGAGAGAAAAATCACCAGAACGATCACAATCGCGGCAGAAATCAAATAGTACATGACATCCTCCTGGCCCGAACCAACGGGCGTGAACGTGAATGGTGACAAGGACAGGGTTTGTCTCTTCGTGAGAGTCTGAAACCAGGCCCCGTGACCGTCCGGGGACAAACCCTGTTTCACTACACAATCGTCGCCGTTTCGGTCCTTTTCACGGCTTTCGCGGGCCCTGCTTCGCGGCCTGTATCGCTGCCGCGAGCTGGTTCATTTGATCGTCGACCTGTTTCTGTATGGCAGTGGCTTTCTGCAGTGCCTGCGCGGAGTTTCCGGCGGCCAGATCCTTTTCAGCGCCCGCGAGAGCCTGCTTCGCCGCCGCAAGCTGCTGGGCAACAGCATTCAGGTCAAGACGAATGCCTGCAACTTTCCGCGCCTCGGAGAGGCGCTGATCGGCATCCGGAAGTGTCCGCGTCCTGAGCGTTGTGATGAGCGATGCAGCGCTGGAACCTGCCTGCCCGACAGGGGCGGGTGTCTTAGGATTCTGCTGGACTCCCGGGGCCGGCTTCATCGCGGGCTGCGGGACGACAGGGGCGGGTGTCTTAGGATTCTGCTGGACTCTCGGGGTCGGCTTGATCACGGGCTGGACGACAGGGGCGGGTTCAACGGGTTTCTGCTGGACCTTCGGGGGGACGTTCTTGAGCACAGGGGGATTCTTGAGCTTCGTGAGCGTTGCAGGATTCACAATCCTCACGGCGGGAGGAGCGATCTGCTGACTCCGCTGCATGCTCGTCAACGCCACGGGTTCGATCGGCCGGCCAGGATTCGCCATGAGGACCTTCTGCTGCTGTGCAAAAGGGACCCGAGCGGGTGTTGGTGCAATGCGTGATTCGACGCGACGCGTCAACAGCGCAGGCGGCGGCTGGGGGACAGGAGCCCTTGCGGCGACCGGCTGCGCGATGATGCTCTCGCGCTGTGGCGCGATCTTCGCGGTCATCCCTATCAC
>Ga0187886_1001328_pt1 | contig 22992 bp, 29 predicted proteins | sample June2016WEW_20_1_FD_133001 | JGI IMG/M metagenome (GOLD analysis project Ga0187886, IMG submission 133001) | Peatland microbial communities from SPRUCE experiment site at the Marcell Experimental Forest, Minnesota, USA - June2016WEW_20_150 | ecosystem: Environmental > Terrestrial > Soil >... | reverse complement strand
TCGCCATCACTCAGTCCATCAAAGTCTCCAAGTCTTTCGCCATCATTGAGTCCTAGCATATCACCCAGTATCAGCCCAAGTGCATCAATAAGTCCAAGCATAAGTCCAAGTAAATCTCCGAGTGTTTCTCCGAGCATAAGTCCTAGCGTTTCTATATCACCATCTATCAGTCCGTCTTTGTCGCCGAGTTTCAGTCCTTCAATCAGTCCTAGTATTTCTCCAAGTATTAGTCCGAGTGCCAGTTTTTCACCATCACTTTCACCGAGCCTAAGTCCTTCTGTTTCACCTAGCGCTTCATTGTCTCCGAGCCTATCTCCTAGCAAGTCACCATCATTATCGCCTTCTTTAAGTCCGTCTTTATCACCAAGCCTATCACCATCACTGAGCCCATCGCTATCTCCTAGTAAATCACCATCAATTAGTCCATCCGTTTCTCCTTCAGCTTCGATTTCACCTTCAGCTTCGATATCTCCTTCTGCAAGTCCTAGCATAAAACCTAGTGAATCTCCAAGTCTTTCTCCTTCAGTTAGTCCTTCTGTAAGTTTATCACCGTCTATTTCACCGAGTCTTAGTCCGTCTATTAGTCCATCAAAAAGTCCGAGTTTATCTCCTTCTATTTCGCCTTCCAGACCTCCTGATGTGATAGAAGTTATTGCTCTGAGGAACTTCGTATCGAAATCTGTTATTGTAAGAAATCTTGCTAAAAATAATTCAGTCCTAAAACAATCTAGAAAATCCATTGTCATAAGAAATTATGCTGAAAACAATTCAATTTTGAAACAATCTAAACATTCATTTATTATTAAGAATTAACGAATAAATATATGGACACAATCATTGAATGGGTTCAAGGAGACTATAACGCGGCTCTAAGTTTTATCTTGGAGAATGCTGATGGCTCTGTATTTGACTTGACAAACTATACGCTGACTTTCAACGCTCAGCAAGGGAATGTCTCAGGTTTGAAGTTCAGCGGTGCTATGACTGTTGACAGCCCTACTGCTGGGACTTGCCATTACAGTCCGATTGCTACCGACTTTAATAAAACTGGTCAGTATTCTTGCCAGATTGTTGCCGTGGGCACAAATCCAGTGGCGGAAGTCACTTGGCCTGATATCAAGGTTTATGTTGAGCCTAGGATTCCTGCATACTAAAAACTAAAATCAAAGTTTTTAGGATATAATTAAATAGGAGTAAATTAAATCATGCCTTCAAAGGATGAAAAAATGTCTGGTAAAGTAATGATATGGGGACAAGAAGAAAGAGATTTGCTCATCCGTCTTGACCAGCGGGTAGCGGATTTGCAAATTGCGGTTAAGGATATAAGAGACAACACCATAACCCACGTTGAAGCTCTGGAAAGAACCAAAGCCAACAGAGCGGATTTGGATAAAATCCAAAAAAATCTTGACGACAACATAGAATTACGGGTGAGAAGTCTGGAAATCGACAGAGTAACCCAGAGAGAACACAATATCCTAATCGGTCAAGTCGGCAAATTGGAGCAGGGGGAAACCAAGCTTTTCGCTTGGGCGGCGGCTTTGGCTTTCGTTGTTTCGCTGGCGGTTACAATTATAGGAGCTATAATAAACAAATGAAATTCAACTGGCCGATCAAAGGAATAGGAAAAGTCCCTGGAATCTTCATCACTCAATGGTTCGGGCAGAATTTTCAAACTCCAACTGGCTTAGCTTATCCTCCGCCTGGACATTCTGGAATTGATATTGCCGCGCCGATGGGAACACAGATTTATGCTGCTGTCACTGCTCCTATTTCTTTTGCCACTAACAATTATTTAGTGGGTGGAAAGAATTACGGAATTTACTACCAGCAAACTTGGTCGGAAAACGGACACACTTATTTGATAAATTATGGACATAATCTTGACCAGCCTTATGGAGAAATAAGCGGAAATGGTCCAATAGTAAGAGCAGGCGATCCAATGGGGCATGTTGATTCTACTGGATATGTGGTGTCTAACGGAGGAGGCGGTTCGCATTTGCATTTTGGGTTGTGGGTTGATGGAGTGCCGACTGACCCAGTCCCGTTTATGAAGATTCTAATTCATCAATTAGGCTGGAATGACAAAGAGAAAGGTCTTTACATCCCTGCAGATACTATGGATAGGTTTAAACAAATAATCAGCCAACTTTCTGCACTTGCCGATGATTTCCAGTTTGACGATACGGAATGGAACTTGGGTGTAAGACCTTGGCCTCCTTTGCATATATGACTACTTTTGAAAAATGGTTTTGTGTAGTAGCTGGCGGTATTGTGCTGATGGAACTCTGGTGTTTTGTCCAGATAATCAGGTTGTTCATTCTTCCTAGATAATTGAAGAAAACTAAAAATGGATTTTATAGGATATAATTAATATAGACACTAAATATGAGCAATTTCAAACAATTTTGGAAAACTTTAGTAGAGAAACCAGGTGATTCTCAGCATTCTGAAAAATGGGATCGCTGTGTTGCTGATGTCAAGGCGAGTGGAAAAGGCGATTCAGCATACGCAATATGCACAGCTGCAATGAAAAGTATCGACAAATCAATGTCAGATGATGATTTTGCTAATAAAATTAAGTATTACATGCAGAAACTTGGAATTGCTGAAGCTGGTCCGATTCCGAATACTTTACTAAGTAGACAGGATTTAGAAGGAGAAACTAGAAAATCTTTAAAAAAAGGAATGAGTCAAGAAGAAGTTCTAGTTGAGCATTACAAAGGACTTTCAATTACTCAGTTGAACGAAGGAGGCTTTGGCGGTCCATATCGACCAATTGATGCATTTTATGTCGTTCCACATCCTGAGGCAGGTGAATTCAGTTCTCTTAGAGATGCTCGTACATGGATTGACAATTTAGCTAAAAAAACTACTAAATCTTTCAAAGATTTTTGGAAAGATGCTTCACATGATCAAGCAGATAGAGATGAAGCAAGAGAGGCAAAAAGATTACGAGAGGAAGAGGCTCGTAGACAAGTTACTACAGCAAAAAATTATACCGATCTTAACGATTTCGCTGTTTGGTACTATGACAGTAATGGAGCTCAAAGGTGCGCAATCTTCGGAAATCATATAGATGCTGAAGCTTATGCTTCTATTGTTGAAGCGATGGGATATAAAGATATTAAGATTATGAAAGGTCAGGTGGAGCAAACAGGTAAACAACTCCAAACTGCTGCTGCAAAAGCTGAAGATGTTGAAACAGAAGAAGAAAAGAAATCATTGGTTGATAACATCAAAGCTATCCAGCTGAAACGCCAGAAAGCCACTTTGCAAGTGAGACAGAATGGAACTAAGAAATCTTTTAAACAATACTGGAAAGATGAAAATACTGAAACAGATGAAAATTATCAAGATGTTGGTAGAAAGATTGTTGCTCCTTATGGAACAGGAGAGAATAAATAAAATAAATAAATCTTTTAAACAAACTTGGGCTGAAACAGGTCGCAGCTCAAATGAAAAATCTTAATCAATAAACTTATAATTGTATGGCTTCATCTGCATCTCCTAGCATATCTCCGAGCTTGTCTCCGAGTATTTCTCCTAGTAAATCACCTAGCCTGAGTCCTAGTCTTTCACCAAGTCTTAGTCCCAGTCTTTCACCGAGCCTTAGTCCATCATTAAGTCCCAGTCTTAGCCCAAGCGTCTCGCCAAGTACCAGTCTAAGTCCCAGTCTCAGTCCAAGCGTCTCGCCAAGTGCTAGCTTAAGTCCTAGTGTTAGTCCTTCAGCATCGTTGTCTCCAAGTCTCTCGCCGAGTCTCAGCCCTAGTCTTAGTCCTAGTCTTAGTCCTTCGCATAGCCCAAGTCATTCACCAAGTGTAAGTCCCAGTCCTAGCGCATCAATACCAGCGCCATTTTCATTGAGCATTACAACTGGAGATAAAATCAACTATTACGGCCAAACTTACGTCATCACCAATGTAGGTGCTGGTTCAGACAATGGCTATGGCTATCTTAGTTATGCAGTAACTTTAAGCACTGGCAAAATTCTTACTGTAAGTGCTTATGATACAATTTTGTCTGAAATACGAGGTCAAGTTACTGGTGTAAAAACTTGGGTTCATTCCCACAGAGCAAAAACCTAATCATTAAACAATAAAACTATGTCAAGTATACCAGCACCTCCGACATTATCCATCACGACTAGAGATAAGATGAATTACGGAGGGCAGTTGCACGGAATCTCGAGTGTTGCCGCAGGAGTTGATGATAATAATGGCAAAGTTTCTTATGCTGTGGTTTTAGATAATGGGATTGCTCTCACTTTAAGTGCTGATGATACGATTTTGTCTGCTGAAGAAGGAAGTTCTACTGGCGTAAATACGTGGGTGCAATCTGTAAAGGCATAATTTATGAGCGATGAAATAATCAAATTAGAGGCAAATGGAGAATTTCCTTTCAAGTTCTGGATTGAAAAGGCTGTTGCTGTCGATGATGATAAAGATTGGATCATTGAAGGAATAGCTTCTACTACCAATATCGACCACGACAATGAGCGAATGTCTGAAGATGCTTTGACAGCAATGGCTGCTTCAATCAACAAAGACGGTGTGCCTCTCAGGGTTGAACATCAAAAAGGCGACGAAGCTATTTTCGGCAAAGTGTTCAAAGGTTGGGTGGATGAACGCAAACAGCTTCATATGCAGGCGAGATTGGATAAGAATCATCCGATTTCTAAAGTATTTCATCACGCTATCAAAAGTGGAACAAAAATGGGACTGTCGGTTGGCGGATTCGTCAAGCGAGCAGTCAAGGAATTCTCAGAATCAATCGGCGGAATGGTAAAGACTTTCTACAATGTTGCTCTGCAAGAAGTTTCTGTTACACCTCGTCCAGCTAATTATGATTCGTGGTTGATTACTAAGAGTATAGCGAAAGATGTTAAAGACGCTGAGCAGTACAGTGAAAATATGTCTTTACGTAAGGAATTTCTATTTGAAAATTCTCAATTAGACTATTTACAAGCATTTGCGAAGTCAGTACCTGACGACGCATGGCGAAGAGTCGAATCGCCAGAAATTAATAAAAATAATAATTCTATGAAAAAAGTAGAAGGTGATAAGAAAGATGAAACTACAGAAACCGAAAAAGCGGTAACTCGTAGTGAATTCAATTCTTTGAATAAGGCACTGAAAGATCTTGGTGGCCTTATGGCGAAAGGTTTCGGAAGTATTGGTGCTATGTTAACTAAAGCTATGGATGGTGATGCAAAAGACCAAGCTAATCCTGATAAGAAAAAACCAGAAGATGAAAGTCCGACAGCCAAAGACATGGAGACTCCTCCTAAAGAGCAGGTGAATCCAGATGAAGTAAAGCCTGCAGAGGAAGGATTGGTTGCTTCTAAAGCTGAAGATGATAAGAAAGACGACGAAACAACTAAAGCAGAAGAGACTGTCGATGAGACGAAAGAAAAAGCTGAAACTAAAGATGATACTTATGATTTAGAAACAGTTGAACGTTCTATCAAGATGTTGAATACATTGCAGAAGCGTATGAATAAAGCTGAAGATGACAAAAAAGATGAAGAAACTACGAAAGCCGAAGAAGATGATAAGAAAGACGAAGAGACTGTCAAAGCTGAAGACGAAACTGAAGATGAAACGAAAAAAGCCGAAGAAGATGACAAAAAAGATGAAGAAACTACGAAAGCTCATCCGTTAGATGTGTTAGTTGCTACGATGACTAAGACGATGGAAGCTCTTGTAGATCGTATGGAAAAGAGCGGTAAGCGCATTCTAGGCTTTGAGAAATTGTTTATTGACAACTTACAAAAAAATGCTGGATTACAGGAAGAGATCCAGAAGATGATAAAGATTCCTGGACAAAAGAAGTCTATGGCAATGGGAGTTCCTTATATGGTCACGAAAGACGGACATCGCTATCCTTTGATGGCAGTTCCAGAAAAGATTGAAAAGTCTGATGACAAAACTCCGAAAGACTTTAAGAGTCAGTATAAAGCAAACTATTCAAGCGTGGCTCAAGCCACAAGAGAATAACCCGACGGGTGCGGTAACAAAGGTCGACACCCCCTCGCCTTACATAAGTAGAGAACTCGAAAGAGCTAATATGTAAGGATAAGTTGAAGGGATTTAATTAACCAATAACACAAATATGAAAGTATTAGATTCTTTGGAAAAAGCGTTAGAACGCTTTGAGAAATCTGTGGATATTTCCTTTGCTGGAACTGTTGTCCCTAATTCGTTATTGTCCCGTCAGGATTTGGAAAGCGCTATCGTTGTTCTGTCCGATAGGCTTACACCTTTCCGTGATCGTGTGACTCGCATTAAGGGCGAAGGTCTGGCTCACTTGTGGAACCAAAGAACCAGACTCGGACTTTTGTCCGATGGTCCAATGGCGTTGGTGAATCTGTTTTATGCGGACGGCAATTTGCCTCCTGAAACAGACCCAGCCTATGTCCAAAAGACAGCAGCTTACAAGTACATGGGTACTACAGCTGTCATTACTGGTCCTATGATTGCCAGTGGACGTTCCTACATCGATATTGAAGCGGAAATTGCTGAAGCTGCTCTACGTAGGATTATCCAGGCAGAAGAATGGGCTGATTTTCACGGCGATAGCGGTACGAATACCTTGTCTTATGATGGGTTCGATGTTCAACTCACTACGAATGCAGTCAGCAATGCTGGTGCAGCGCTGACGGCTTCAGGTGTAGTCATTCCTGCCTTTGATAAGATTATCAGGCAGATCCGCTTGCAAGGTGGCAATAAGATTGATGGTATTTATCTTGGATTTGGTCTTCAAACTCAAGTCAATGCTATCATCTCGCCGCAAGCCCGCTACTTCATCAATGTTGATAGCGTCAACAATGTATTGGGAGCTGGCGATCATGTGACTTCTTATATGTCACCGCTAGGTTCTATTCCAGTCATTGGGGATTTCTTCTGTAATCCAGCGCTGCCTTATCCGTCTAATGAAGCTGGTTCTTCTTCTGCTACGACTGCTGGTCTTTCATCTGTATATTTCCTTCGTCACGATGACCAAGGGAATCAGATGGTTGACTTAGTGCCGTTAGGAAGAACTGAACTTGCTAAGATTGCTGATACGATTCGGTTTTATCTGAATCAGTATCTGGTTCTAGCTGTTAAAGCTGAACCGTGGGAAGGCATGCTTACCAATGTTGAAGATTCTCAGACCTGATTTTGATTCTTAATTAGCACGAGACTGCGATACATAGCAGTGGAGTCGGACGGTATTGCTCTCACAAGCCGCCTGACTCCTAGAGAGCCTGTCTATGAAATTCCTGCTTAAGAGAGAAAAATACTCATCAATTCTGTATAAAGAAAAGTTCTATGATACGGGCGAAGAGTTAGATCTGGAATTTTCAGATGTCTTCAGACTTTCACGCTTGAATTCCGTTATTGCAAAATACGATTTTGTTCCTTATGATCCGTTACTGTGGAAAAACCAGAAATTCATTAACTTTTACGGCGATATAGATTTGCAGAGTGGCTTCGGTAATGTCTCATATTATTTGCTTAAAGAAAGTTCCAACACCCTGCAAATCGCCTATACTGGTAGAACTTATGGCGTAAACAACAGGGTGATTTTTTCTAGTCAGAATAGGCCATTAAATCAAGCTGGAGCGATGATATGGCACGACCAACCGAGAGAAAGATGGTTAGAAAGCCCTTTTGAAAAGAACATAGCGATAGTCCCTTGGGAAACAACACAGATTCCGAACTCATGGGTGCACAGAATCAACAGCCTAGATGTATTACTTACTTGCTGCAATCAGAATATCCAAGCATTCAGAGATAGTGGAATAACAGTTCCGATTGAGCTTATACATTGGGCTATAGATCCTGAAAGATTTTATCCTTTAGAAAGACTAGAAAGCAAGACATTTACATTCGGCACAATGGGAGCGCTCAGCTACCGCAAAGGGACTGAATTATTAGTTGAGGCTTTCCAGGAAGAATTTCCAAGAGAACGTGATGTTAAACTGATTTGCAAGACTTCTTACAATACTTATTCGTATGATGTTAAAAACAAACGAATTGAAGTCCAGATAACACCTGTCACTCCTGAAGAATTATTAAGTGGTTTCTTTCAAAAAATAGATTGTTTTGTGTTTCCCACTCGCGGAGAAGGCTTCGGACTTCCAGCATTAGAAGCGATGGCAACAGGTGTTCCGGTGATAGTTACGAACTGGTCAGGACCTTGCGAGTATATGAATAAAGATGTTGGTTGGTTGATTGATTATAAAATGGTTCCTGCTAAGAAGTTTTCAGAACAAGTTTACAAAGAATACTGTGGTGATTGGGCTGAGCCGAATAAACAACATTTGCGACAATTGATGAGATACGCTTACAGTCATCGGGATGAAGTTAAGCAAAAAGGTCAAGTTGCTGCAGAATATGCCAGACAGAACTGGCTGTGGAAGGACAAAATTAAAATGTTTCATCAAGCATTAAACAGTCATTTATGAAAAATCAATTCAAAGAATTTTGGAGAAATAAATCTTTAGCTGGTAAATTAGACCAAGGTGATTTTTCAGGTCATTACAAAGACCATCATTATAATGTAAGATCTGGTCAAGTTTCTATAGATGATAGACCTTTCAAAAATTTGAATGGTGATAGTAAATGGGAAATGAAACAAGAAGTAGAAAACTTAATAGATAATTTATGACAGATTTAAAAAGCGGTTGGATTCAAACAGGCACAAACACACCAACAGGCGCGGCTATGAAAATAGCCGTGGATAATCCTTATATTACTCGTGACGATTTTATTAATTCATTTGAGGCTACTGGATTAGGAATTACTTCACAGACGCCGCAGTATTGGAATGGTGAACTTCAGAATAAGATTCTGCAAGCTAGCTCTTGGATCAATCGCTACTGTGCTAGATGGTTTGATACACAGACAATTGATGAACAGAAAACAAAGTTTTCAGTAAGACCATATAATCCACAGCTTGTTACTGTCGTGCTTGCCAATCGTCCTTACACTAAAATTAACAGCATTTGGATTCAAGTTTTGAAATGGTTTATTCAAGTAGATGTCTCAGCTACTGGTTATCTGCAGGATTTTTATGACAAAGGCTATTATAAGATTGTCCCAATGCTGTCTTCAGCAGGCACAGGTGTAGGAGCTCCTATTCCTGCTGCTATTCTCGACCGCATTCCTTTGGGAGTTTTATGGACGAATTATACATTTGGTTACGGGACTCCTCTAACTGCTCAAACTCTGACACAAATTGGAACGACACTTGAGTATCAAGCACCAGTCGGTAATCGCCTGTGGGCACCGAGCCAGACTTTGAATGTTTATGCTGCTGGAGTATTACAAGCTACAACACTTTACACAGTAGATTATGTTAACGGAAAAATTACATTCTTATCAACTCCGACAGGAGCTATCACCGCAGATTTTACAACAAATGAGAGTTTGCCTTCAGAAATTAAAGAGGCTTGTATTTTATTGACAGCTTATATGATTGGTCAAGCTACTCAGAATCCTCTTGGCGCTGCAAGTCTTGGAATGCAAACTTTTAATGTAAGTTTTGGCAGCGGTAAAGAAAATAGTGTGTATGAAAGAGTTAAACAACTGCTTGGTCCTTATTCTAATCAACTCCCAGGGTTCGTCTAAAGTTGAATGATAGTTATATCATACTTTTAATTTAAGTGTCTCTGAGGTCATCTGAGTGAATCAAAATACCAATAATATGATACCTTTATCTCTTCTGAATACGAATGTCGTCGTAATCCGCCGCATCAGCCAGGGGCGGGATGCCTTAAACAACCCTACTTACGGTGCACCAACCGAAGGGCAAGGATGGAATCCAATTTATTATGAAATGCCAGTCAAATTGGCCTTTAGTTCCAAGTTGATTAGGTTCGCCAGCGAAGGAGAGCGCATACAGCCCAGTGGTGTGATGTATTATAACAATGGTTATGACCTGCAGGCGGAAGACCATATTTTTACCTCTGATGGTATTGAATACACGATTACTTCAATTGTACCGGCTTATGTTTTTGGACAGGTAATAGACCATTTTGAAGCTTTACTGCAACTTCCATGAGTAAGAACAATTATCTCCGTAAAAGACAAAGTTTAACAATCGGCGGAAAATCTGAGTTTCATTGTAAGAAATGTGGTGAATGGTTTTATAGAAAAGATGAATTCAAAAAACATTATCTCGCTCACAGAAAGATATGAACTTATTCAAACAATTCTGGAAAGGACAAGCTGGAGAAGCTTTAACAAAGTCAGAACTTTCTGAAATACAAGAGTATATTAAGAATCTGCAAAAGACAAATCTTCCTTCTTCAAAGATTATTGCTGCATTGCAGAAGTTCAACGGAAAGTTGTCTGAAAGATATAAAGCAGAACGCATCTACTGGACTGAGGTGAAAGCTCAAGACACTAAAGTGGTAGCACAAGCTGGTGAAGATATAGGAATTAGTAAGTATAAGATCATTTTATCACCAAATGCTTGCAAAGGATGTAGAGAAAAAAGTGATAATGGAAGAAGAATTTTTACACAGAAAGAAATAGAAAAAAGTGGATATGGTAGTTTTGTTCCTTGGCATCCCAATTGTTTTTGCATCGTAATCCCATATGAATAAACACCCAACAACTGCATTTAAGAAGGGACATGTCATTCCTCAAGAAATCAGAGCTAAAATAAGTAGAACATTAACTGGAAGAAGAGGAGCTAAACGAACAGAAGAAACAAGAAAGAAAATGTCTGAAAAAGCTAAAGGTAATCAATATGCTTTAGGCTGCAAAAGAAGTTCAGAATGGAAGAAAAGATGCTCTGAATGGATGAAAGGAAATCTTGGTTGGAGATCTGCATTAGGTAAAAGAAAAAATACTAAACCCGAATTACTTATAGAAGAAGAGCTTAAAAAAAGAAACATTAACTATAAAAAACAAGTTCCTATTTCTGGGTTTTGCGTAGATTTTTATTTAGAAGAATACAGAATTATAATAGAATGTGATGGAGATTATTGGCATAATTTACCAGGTGCTCAAGAAAATGATGCAAGAAAAACTGCAAGTTGGGAATTTCAAGGATTTAAAGTTTTTAGATTTTGGGAACATGAAATAAATAAATCAGCTAAAGAGTGTATTGATAAAATAATCCCGTATTCATAAAATTATGCCAATAACAGGTGGTCAAACTTTCAAAATAGATGCAAGTGCTTTTGATCGTTTGCTTCATAAAATCGGCAATAGATTAGACAATGATGATAAGAATATAAAACGACGTATTACTCGAGCTACTGAAATGATTTGGCGAATAGCACATCAAAAAAGACCATACATTAGCAAAGCTCAGATGAAAATAGAGCACAGAAGTAAGCGCGTATCAGATCCTAATGCTCAAGCAGGTGTTCCTGTCCAGACTGGTTTATTGCAGAGCAGTATTACTCAGCAAGTTACTCGTAAAGGATTAATGTCCTATCAGGGAGAAATTCGAGCTTATGGAGTTCCTTATTCAGGTTATATAGAATATGGCACATCCAAGATGAGAGCTAGACCATTCATGAGACCAGCTGTGAATTTAACTAAAGACGCAATTCAGCGAATGATGAAACTTCATGTAGAGAGTAATCTTTAAAAAATGTTAGAAATCTTCAAAAAACTTATTTCAGTTCTAACAACCGATGCTACTTTAACAGCTCTTGTTCCAGCAAACAATATCTATACAGGACGCGCGGATATAGTTATGGAGAAACAGAACACTTTGAATTATCCGTCTGTCGTCCTAACATTGGTTTCAGAAGCAGTTCGCTCTGTGCCGACTAATGCTCGAGACACGATGGTTCAACTTGATATCTGGTCTAGAAATTCACAACTTGAGATAGAAAATATCTACGAACGAATACTTACTGATTTGGACTATCTTTCAGGAGACCAGAATTCTGCTCACATCTGGTGGCAGATTTTAAGAGGCGCGGTTGATCTTTTTGAGACTGATAGGGCAGTTTGGCACAGGTCGTGTTCATTTACATTATGGAGTATCAAATAATTTTTAAATGGTCGATAACTAATCTAATTAAGAAAGGAAAATAATTTATGCCAGCAGCATTCACAGGTGCAGGTTCCAACTTAACATCCAGAGCGACATTCAATTCAGGAACTCTCGACTTTGGCGCTTCTCGGGTTATGTATTTGGAAAATGTTGTGATTACAGTCGGTTATACTCTTACTGATTTGTTTGTTTTGGGCTCTATCAAACCGCAGGACAAAGTTCGCCACACTCAAAAAGTTTCTATGACTGCTCAGATGAAGTCTTATGCTCCTGAAGTAGAAATGATGGCTCTAGGTTCTTCTACTCTTGGAACACCAAACAGCGTTGTCACTTTGGATGGTCAGCCGACAGTGTTGAATCCTGTAGTTACCTTGTTTGATAGAAATGCCAAACAAATTCAGTATCAATTCTCAAGTGTTACATTCAAGAGCACCAAAGCCAGTCTGAAGATGGAAGATTACACACAGTTCGATGTGGAGCTTGAAGCTTTGGATATCGTGGAAGTTTATACCGCATAATAATTAAACTCTAGTTTATGCCTAATGAAGGTGAAATTCTGACAAATGCCAGTTTCGATTACGTTTTTGCTGGAAAGACATACAGTCTTAAACGAGCTAATTTGCGGCAGATTATCGAGTGGCAGCGTAAGATCATTGAGTTAAGTAAAGCTGGAAAGATTGCGACTAATGGTGAACTGCTTGCTGTTGCCATCTTTACTGCGTTACATTCGGTAGATCCAACGATTACTGAAGATTACGTTCTTGATAATTCACAAGGCGCAAGCGATATTGATCTGAATAAAACATTGGAGCAACTAGGTTTTTTGAGCCAGCAGAAGGTGAAGAGTCTAAAACAAAAGAACTCGCTGGCAAACCCGCCGAGTGGAGAGACGTCTTCGGTATCATAACTAGCAAAACCAACTGGACACCAGAACAGATTTCTAATTTAACACTCGGACAGATTCGTGTGTATTTTGAGTATTGGACAAAAAGACAATCTATGAAGGATGTGGAAGGCGGGACATTTGATGATCCACAAATGTTTAATTTAATGGCAGGAATTAAAAGAATTTCTAAGGGACAATTATGAGCGTAATTGACGATCTACAAATCCTTGTTACTGCTGATGCTAGTGGTGTTGAAAATGTTTTGAAAAGAACTACTCAGACAGTAATGGGAACAGTCAATGCGATTAATGCTCAAGAAATTGATTGGACGTCTATTTTTACAGCAAGCGTATCTCCTGCATTGATTGGAGGAGTGGCTTCTGTTTTTGCTTTTGCTATTTCTAACGCTATACAATTTCAAACTGGAATGGCACAAGCTGGAACAGCGGCAGGTGAAACCGCGACAGGAATTGCAGCAATTGGACAAGCTGCCTTAGAAACATCAACGACAGTTCCAACTTCTGCTCAAGAGATTGCCGATGCCATGCTGCAATTATCGGCAATCTTTCCTAATGTAAATGATCAGCAGCAAATAGCTGCGGCTATGGCGGAATTAACTGCCTCAGGTTTTGGAGACTTAAGTGAGATTGTCAAGACTGTTATTGACATTTTTAAAAACTTCGGAGTCACAACGACAGAGCAAGCTACTGACGTTCTTACAGAATTGATGCATAGCGCAGAGACAGCTAAAGAATCTATTCCAGCTTTAGCACGTCAATTTTTGCAATTTACTCCCCAATTGATTGAAAGCGGGATAAAGTTGAAAGATTTGAATTTATTGTTGGCTGGTTTTGCTGGTCAAGTTAAAGTTGTAGGTAGTGCGAATGCCTCTGCTGTATTTAATGCTCTTGCTACTGCGGTTAGTGGCGCAAATCCTGCTCTTACTGCCCTATTCGGCAGTGTCGATAATATCAAAAAGTCACTAGTAGATAATGGCGGATTAACTGCAGTGCAGAAATTGTCTACAACTTTCAGCACTCAATTTGGTGACAATGTTGCACTTATAGCTAAGAATTTTGGTCTTTCTGATCAAGCTATTGCAGGGGTTATTTTAGATGGAAAAAACATACCTGCATTGAACAAAAGTATTTTAGATACGGCAACTAATACACAAACAATTAAAGGCGCTTTTGATCAGGCTGATGTTGGTCTGAACAAGTTTATGGAAGATTGGAATACTTTGAAAGTCACCTTGATGCCTCTTGGAGATTTTTTGATGAAAGGATTAACTGCTTCAATTGAAAGTGCCACTTTTGCTATCAAAACTTTTGAATCTCAATTTGTCAATCCCCCAGGTTTTACTACCAAGTTTACACCTTCGACGACAGCTGATAGCACGGTTGTTTCTTTATTAGGCGTGATTGCTGCCAATACAGCACCATTAGCGAATCAAAGTTCTAGTCCGACAAAACCTGCAATAAACTGGACTTGGTCAGGTTTTGACAAATCTACTTCTTCTCAGATGAGCACTCTTTATAATATGTTTCAAGGGACTTCTCATTAATCTAATTTTATGTCATTACCTCTCTATACATACATCAGTCTTGATAATAACAAATATCCAGTTGTGCAAGATACTTATTCAATGAAATGGACAAGAGCTTTTTCATCTCAGCTTGCTGGCAATATCATTCGATTGAACTTTATTGATCGTGGTCCTGGTATTCGTGTTTATGATATGAGTTTATATTTAGAAACTTGGGCGTCAACTTCATTGCCTTATAAAGCAGGTATAACAGCAAGTTGGGACACTCAGTTGCAAGCCTTAGAAGCTAGTTTCAAGTGGGTAGCAAAAGTTTTGCAATTCCAAGATCCATTTGGACGCAATCCTGACGGTGGAGTTTTCTTTACTAATTATAGTTTGAGTGTTCATAAAGGTGCCACTCAGGAGAAATCAATTCTGATAGCACAGATAGAGGTGACCGAAGCAACTCAAGTTGTGGCATAAAAACGACTTAGCACAATCAATTGTGCCACGAGTAAAAAGAGTTGTATGATATAAGTATCATTGAATTTTATGAATGACGCTATTGTATCGTTTCGAAATAGAAGTGCTCCTTATGCAGTTATCACTTCTATCAATTACTCTCAATCTGCACTAGGCGGCAATCTACTACCTGTCAAAGAAGGAGAGAATTCTAGCATTGTTTATTTTCGCATTTACAACAACTATAATGCCGCATCTACAATAGCCACGATGTTTGATCTTTTGCTGACGATTTTTGATGATGCTGATCCTGCTTCTCATACTGCTGGCAAGTCGCCAGTAGCGCAATCATGGATTAGAGTCTATGAGACAGGGTTCGGTGAAAGCACTGTTTCTCCTGGAGCTTACACTGTTTACTATGGCGAAGACACTGCAATCGGCAGATCAGGAGCGGATTCTTATGTTCCAGAATACGGCAGCGATGGATCAACGACCGCACAGATTCGAGCTGGAACTGATGACAATGGCGTAGGATTTCTTGAGTTTGCCACTTATGCGCAGATTCCCGTTGGTGCAGGAACTCAGAATTATACACTCGCTCTTTCGTTAACCTATTCTTGGATTACATGATTGCAGACCAGATTCAAAAGACAAACCAAACTTTAGAAGAGCGGGGATTATCACCCGATTCTTATTTTGAAGTAGTCTTTGCTGATGGATCTGCTATATCAGAAAAAGACGTCAACTGGTCAGAATTCGCAGTTCAGAAAGAAGCGGAGTTTGTCGACAAGAAAAAGGTTTTTTATGTTTCAAAGTTTCCTGTTAAGAGCATTCGCATATCGTTTGCAGGCAAAGAAATATACATTGACAGCATTCCAGAAGATGCAGAAGTTTATCAATTTATACGTTCAGAGCGATTGCTTGCCACTGGAATAGACCAGCAGACTGTAGTAGGCAGAGGTGTCGGTTTAATAAAGAATGGTTGTGTGATTGAAGAAAGGTTTATCAATGCTTTGGAGAACAGCATCCAAGGTGTAAGAAAATAGTATGATAGCATTTGATTACAAAAATAAAGGCGGTGCCACCGATATCACCAATGCTAATCCTTTGACGATTGCTCATACTTGTACTGGAAGCGATCTGTTACTTTTAGTAGGAGGAGAAATAAACATTAGTGCCGCTGGGATGTCTGCCACTTATAATAGTGTGGCAATGAATTTAATTTATGAAGACAATGGCAACGGAAATGTTTCTGCTTTTCTGTTTTGGCTCATTGCTCCTGCCACTGGCACTCATAATGTGGTGATTACACCAGGCAATGTTAATTCTACAGAAGTTTACGCTGGAACAGTTTCTTATACTGGAGTTTTACAAACTGGATTTCCCGATTCACAAAACGTAAAACAGGGCAGTTATGGCAATCCCGATGGAACTTTTTCTATAGCTACGACAGTCGTGGCTTCAAACTGCTGGATCTCTGGTGTGGCGGCTTCCCATTATGGTTATAGTATGACCTGTGGTTCGAATCTTTTAGAAACAGCCAGCTCCACTAATGGTTATGGGACAGGAGACAGCAATGGAACAGTTGGAACAGGTTCTCAGAGTATAGCATTTAATAATGGTTTTGGTGGGAACAAAGATTGGGCTGGAGTACTTGTTTCATTTGCTCCAGCTATTGAACCTTCAGTTTCTCCCAGTTTATCTCCTTCCATTAGTCCATCAAAATCTCCATCAATCAGTCCATCTGTTTCACCAAGTGCTTCTATTTCTCCGAGCGCCTCAAAATCTCCTAGCATTAGTCCATCTGTTTCACCGAGTGTTTCGATTTCTCCGAGTAAAAGTCCAAGTAAATCACCAAGTCTTTCACCTTCGGTTTCTCCTTCATTAAGTCCTTCAGCTTCAAAATCACCATCTCTTTCTCCTTCATTATCTCCGTCAATTTCACCAAGTGTCAGTCCAAGTATCGCAATTGAAGAAGAAGATTTACCTGCAACACTGTCTGTCTCTGGCTATAAATGGTTGACTCAGACATTAGAAACTGCTCAACAGCAGTATACCGTGCGACCTTATTTTACCACACAAATTATCGACGACACCATCAAGCCGACTGCAAACATCTTTACAAACACACCGCCATACTCTTTTGGTTCAGCAGCACCAACGCCTGATGGCAATATCGTAGCCGCAGGATTTGACGCCAGCAATCATATTCATTTTTACAAAGGACGCAATCTTGGAAGCGGTTCTTGGGACAGCGATACAGTTCTTGATACCAATAGCGGTGTGGTGTCTGCTTATGCTGTTAATCAGGTGGCGATTGCTGTTTCTGAGATGCACAACAGCTACTACCATATTGATGTGGCTTATTTTACTAATTTTGATGGTTCGTTAGGCTATTATTTCGGCAATTATCTTGGATTGTGCATTTGGAGTTCAGATGACAGCGGACAAACATGGACGCTACAAAACTCTGCGTATGCTGGATATAAGATGTCCGATTTACCGATAGCTAGTTATAACTCTGCTGCAACATTGAATCTATATCTCGCTTTGATGAAGCCTCGTTTAGTCAGCGGCACAATGACAAGTGGTATTTTATATCTCTGTCCCAACAGCAGCGCGATGAGTTCTGGCTATACTTCTTACGATCTTAAGTATTCGGTTTCACCTTTTCCTTACACGTCCTACAACATTCTTGCTCCGTATACTTGGGGAGGAAATGTCAATAGCCAAGACTGGACGATTCATTCGTTTGATTCTTACTACATTAACGGAATTGATTACATGGTCTTCTGCGGATTCCGCAGCATAATTGACACACCAAACAATAAAGCATCCACTCAAAATCCCAACTATGCATTATGGCTAACAGGTTTGTCACGACGCTCTTCTGGCACTGGAGGCAGTTTGACTCCCGATCTTTGGCTGCCACCGACAGCAATTATTGCTGCAGATTCTGCAAATTATGCCAATCAAAATCAGTATCTGTTCCCTAGAGCTGTTTTGCAAAATGATTATATCGACATCCTTTTAAAGGCTGTTACAGTGGATTCTATTTCTCCTTCAGCTCAAGGAGCGACTTCAGTCACTATCACAACTCACGAGAATTATCAATTGATTCATTCGGTTGATGGTCAGAATTTCAGTTATCCTGAAATCATGGTAAATGCAAGTGGCACTGAAATTGTAGAGCCGAGCGCCAGCAATCAGCTGCAATCTTTTGTAGCGCAAGACAATTATTACTACATTTGCGGCGGCAATCAGATATATCAGTTTGTCCACAATAACATCGTAGCTGATATTTCAACAGATGTTATCGGTTATACAATACAGGAAACTGCAGGCCAGCCATCATCTATCAATTTACAGGTTGCCAATCAGAACAACCAGTGGGTGGGAGCAAGTCCGACAAAACCTGGAGCAGCAGCCATAGCAAGCAACAGCAAGATTGCTCTGTGGCAAGGTTATTACAACGCTAGTGGTGTCCAAGAGCTTGTGCCACGGAATGTTTATTATATTGATGATGTGACTCAACAGATTTCTGGCAATCAGAATGACTTAGCCATCGCTGGACGGGATTGGTTTAAAAAGTTAAAACTTTTGATTACTCGATTTGCTCTCCAGTGGCTCGGACCTTTTTTCTATGCGGATGTATTTGACGGCACTACCTTGAGCAACTGGAATCAAATCAATGGCACATGGGTAGAAAGTGGAAATGCCGTAGAGACAACTAGCGTTATAGCAGGCGATATGGTCGTTACTTTAGCCATGCCTTTCCAGATGACCGAAAGTTCACTTTTGGTTGTCAACGCGGGAACGCCTGGAAATAATCTTCAAATTTCTCCGCCAAACTATTCCTATATTTATGCATTCTATATTGATTCAAACAATTGGTTAAGATTGTCGGTGAATTCCGCTCATGGATGGTCTATTGATAAGTGCATCAATGGCGCTATCACATCTGGTATAGATGGAGGAACGAAAGATTGGGGAGCTATCACAAGACCATCGGCTGGTGACAGTCGGGCATTTTTTGTAAGACAGTATGATTATTACAAATGGAATTTTATGTATAGTGATGCAGCGCTTTTTTCAGGCAATCCTTTGGATGTTTGGAATGATGCCACTTTGCTGAAAAGTTATACGTCTGGAGAAATCGATTTGACTTCAGATTTTGCAGCAACTGCCAGTCTCCAAAAGTCTTGGACGGTTGCACTGGGATGTAAAAGGGTGAGTGTTCCTTTTAGTTATTTCCGCTACACACAATTTGGTCCAATTAGTAATATCTTTACTCTTACGAAATCATTGGCAGCTCGAGCGGGAATTACAGATATCATTGCGCAGAATCAGTTTACAGATCTTTTGACGCTGCCGTCTTATTATGGAACTTTTACTGTCCAGAATCGCAAGTTAGTCATTCCTCCCAGCAGTTATGCGATGAATAATGAATCTGCAAAACAAATTAGCAATGGCGAAGTGTTGTTTACCGCGAAAGTGACGCCAATACTTACAGGCGCTGATAAGGTGTTTGGGTTATGTTTCTATTTTCGCAATACTCCAACTGGAGGAGGCTACGCTCCTTGGAAAAGTTATGTCTTTCGCATCTGGCAGTATGTGGACAGTAACGGCTTAACCGCCTGTCGCTTTGAAAGATTTGATGTTGGAGCTAACACTTACATCTTCCCGAATTCTGCCGCTGATGATTATTTGGCCGCATCTCCTCCTGCATTCGGCTCTTTGAATATAGACCTTACCCAGTATCACAAGTACCAGATTACTATGATAGATGGCTGGATGTATGCTTTTATTGATGGAGTGATGGTGGCTTCTTGGAATGACAACAATAGCCAGCTGGCTAACTTGACGACTGGCTACTGGGGTTTTGCGGCTAGTGACAGCAATTCCACTGTTACAGTCAAGGATATCAGTTCGCCTTATTTCTGGAAGCCAGTGCAGTCATTTTCTTTCAATCCAGGAGATGATGCAGAGAACTCATTGTTCACTCTAATACAAAGCATCTATGGTTGGTTCTTTTCCGACTTGCTTGGACGGATGAAGATGATTTTGCTTTCCTCCGCAGATGTTTCTGGCTATTTATACAGCGGACAGATTTGGAATCAGCAGGTGGACAATTCGGACAAGGAATATGTTACACAGGTGACAGTATATGGCACTGGCGTTCAAGCCACAGCTCGCAATACTACCTTAATGGCTGGTCAGCCGACGAGAGAAGCAATTGTTGTGGATTATAACATCACGACGGTCGGAGATGCTCAGACTCGAGCCAATAAGGAACTGATAGACTACAGCCAGTATGTCAATCAATATACTCCCACTCAGGTGATGAATGTTGGGTCGGAACTTTTTGATGCAATTACTGTGACCAATACAGGCAACAATACATCTGGCGTGGATGCGTCCACTCGCGTTTACGGACAGACTTTGAATGAAGGCGGAGGCAGCCATAATACCGATTATTCAATTTCAATTCAAAGCGGAAATCTATAATTTTATGTCCAGAGTATCCTCAAACCAATTGTTCAAATGGCAGCAAGGCAAGCTGTCGCCTTCTACATTCAAACGTGCAACGATCAGCAGTGTGAACGTCTCGGCAAGGACGGCTAATGTTTTCTTCATAGAGAATCCGCAGACAATTATCAAGAATATCCCGCTTGCCAGCACTCTTGACCCGAATACTATTGCCGCAGGGATGACTTGTCGAGTGGACACTTTTAGCGAGACAAAAGCTGGCAGCATGGTAATTTCTTATGTCCTCGGCCAGTTGGCTAAAACCAGCGCTTTGACGCTATCAACCATACCAACTACTTCATCTTCCGCAGGCATTAAAGGACAGGTTGCGTGGAGCACTACTTATTTTTATATCTGCATTGATACGAATACTTGGCGACGAGCTAGTTTAGCGTCATTCTAAAAATTAATCTCAAACGAAGGTGGTGATATTATGAAACTTTTTAAATCAAGAGGCTTTTACACCACTCTAGTAGTTTTCGTTTATTTCGGTTTGGTTGGTGTTACTCATACCTTACCGAATTTTCCTGGAGCTGATGCAATAATTGGCGTACTAGGATTTCTTCTGATTAATTATTTCCATCTGAATCCATCTCAGTCTTACGGCAATAGTGTTCTGACAAAGTAGCCTATTCTTCATAGTAGATTAGGAGATTAAAAAAGGGCTACAATTTTCGAGAGTAACTTTGTAGCTCTTATTTAGTCAAGGAGGACTTATGAGTTTCTATCTGGGAGTGTGCCCAAAGCACGGAGCGGGGCAGATGTTCGCTCTTCTGTTTGACAACAGGTCTGTCTGTGTTAAGTGCGCAGTTGAATTCTATCTGGAGGCAAAGAATGCAGAGCCGACTTTACAAACTGAAACCAAGAAAACCAATCAGCCCACCCCTGAAGCCCAAGCCTAAGGAGGTGGTCCGAAACTAACGGCATCCTAGGAGGTGCATATGACCCGAACGACCATCGTGACTGCTGCTCAGGCGAACATCGCGGCTCAACTGAACGGCATGCTGAACACCAAGAAGAAAACGGCTACCGCGAGCTGGTAGCCGTCCCGCATCAATCCTCCAAACTCCACGCAGGTAACTCCCCACTAAAAAGCCTTTTGGCTTCCGCAGCCCTTACTGCGGTTTCTTTTTTTGCATCTTAATCCTTTAAAATCTCGCTGATTTTATCGTTAATCTCGCGTAGTCGTTCAAATTCTGCGCCAATAATATCCGCCAAATACCTCACCGCTTCCTCAATCTTGGCTTGGCGGCTAATGAGGTCGTTGATTTTTTTGACAAAAAGCATCTCACTTTTTAAAACATCACCGACTAAAAGTTTCAATTCATTTGGATTTTCTGGTAGTTTTTCCATATATTTTATCTTAATCCCTTAATCTTTAGACTTCCGATAAAGTATTTTTAAGATTTTCGGTTTTAGCTTTTTCAATTTCTTGTAGTTCAAACATTTTTATTTCAGACATTTGGCCGCTAAATTCAAATTCTTCAGGTAAGTAAGTATGGCCGATATTATCAGTATAAACCGTAAACTTAATTTTGCCGTCTTCACTTTGGTAATCATCATCGCATTGCTTGCCGTCCAGCTTGTCCAATCGGCAACCTCCGCCCATATGTTTAAATTTCATACCTCACCTGCTTTCAATTTGTTAAAAATTAAAGTTTATCTCTTAATCCTTGCCTCCTTTATCCGTTCGTTTTGCTCGCGGACGGCTTGGTTATAACCTGTTGTCATATCTAGATTAAAACCATAAGCCCACGGGTCATCTTTTTTCTTCATCACTAGCCCATCCAGCAAAGCGGATTTTTGGGAGGCTAAAAGGGTGCGGATAAAGTCCGAAACATCCTTCTTCCCCATTCCCCATTGCCAATCAGGAAATCGTTTATCAAACTCTTCTTCCCAATCATTTGTGGAGTTCATAAATATTTATCTCTTAATTGTCTTTGTTTAGCTTCAATCCAATACTGGAGAGTCCATTCGCCAGTTTGTCTTGCGTGTGTAATAGGATTACTTTCTAAATCGTCAATCATCTGTCCGATTTTATCCAGCCACCAGTCGGCAATTTCATCCCAATCATTTAACAAAGGCCATTGTTTTTTAAATTCTTCTTTTAGCGATGACAACCACAATAATCACAACCGGTTATGGCTAAACCTTCATTTGTTTGATAACTACATCTATTACAATGCTGTTCGGTTTTACACATACTTTCCTTTTCCAACTTCCCCCACATTTTTAGACAGCACATAGAGGAATGCAACAAGCCGTTGGGACATATTTTGATTAGTTTTTTATCGTGGCAGGCACATTGGCAGGTGTTCATATAATTAACGAATTACCGCAATATAAGTCTTGCCATCAAGTTTTACCTCTACTTCCTTGCCGGACAAACTAACTTCTCCTGTTCCCAACTCTTTTAAAGTGCCAAACTCAATTTTACCGCTTTCCAGTTTACCGCACTCAATTACCGCATCTTCGGCAGTTCGTTCTCGCCACGTAATAACTCCGGCGTAAATATAAAATTGCGCAGATAAAGTTGTTTTACATTTAATCCATAATTGAGTGAGAATGGAGTCGCCAGCCT
>Ga0187886_1001327_pt1 | contig 23000 bp, 21 predicted proteins | sample June2016WEW_20_1_FD_133001 | JGI IMG/M metagenome (GOLD analysis project Ga0187886, IMG submission 133001) | Peatland microbial communities from SPRUCE experiment site at the Marcell Experimental Forest, Minnesota, USA - June2016WEW_20_150 | ecosystem: Environmental > Terrestrial > Soil >... | reverse complement strand
TCAAACAGGTCTGACCTGATTCTTGGAATTACCACTTCCGATTCAGGATCGCCAAGCCTTGCGTTATATTCAATAACAAAAGGATCTCCGTTTACATTAATAAGACCGAAGAAAATAAATCCCTTATATACTATGCCATCTTCAGCCAGCCCTTCCATGGTTGGATCTATGATTCGGTTTTTAACCTTCTCCATAAATTCTTTACCTGCAAACGATACAGGGGAAACCGCTCCCATCCCACCGGTATTCAGTCCCGTGTCTCCGGCTCCAACTCTTTTGTAATCCTTTGCTTCAGGTAAAAGCTTATATGAATTACCATCTGTTATCACAAATACTGAAAGTTCTATGCCGTTCAGAAACTGTTCAATGACCACTTTTTGTCCGGCGGCGCCAAATTTTCCTCCAAGAATCTCATTGACTTCTTTTTCTGCTTCCTCAAGATTATTGATAATCAGAACGCCTTTCCCTGCAGCAAGCCCGTCAGCCTTTATGACATAAGGGGCTTTAAGGCTTCTCAGGAATTCAGGAGCACGTGAAGCAATTGATTTATCAAAGGTCCTGTAGGCGGCAGTGGGTATTTTATGACGGGTCAGGAATTCCTTGGCAAAATCCTTGCTGCCTTCTAACCTTGCAGCTGATTTTGACGGCCCTATTACAGGTATGTTTTTTAGGTAGCCGTCGGACAGGAAAAAATCATGTATCCCGGAAACAAGGGGAGCTTCCGGTCCCACAATAACCATTCTGATATCATTCTCCCTTACAGCCCTTCCGACAGATTCAAAATCCTCAGGATCAAGAGACAGGTTGGTTCCGAGTCCAGCAGTCCCGGCATTTCCCGGGGCAATGAATATCCGGGTCACCTTTTTGCTTTGAGAAAGCTTCCAGGTGAGGGCATGTTCCCTGCCTCCGGATCCCAGAATAAGGATATTCATTTTTCTTGTTATTATGATATCCAAATGTAATATTTCAATCGGAAAAATAAAACCTGAACAACGACTGGTTTTTGAACAGTCTATGGGAGCACAAACCGATAGCCTCTTGAAATTGATGACTCCAGGAATTCATTCAGCAGGGAATTTGCCGATGATCCCGGTCTATCGTGTAACACTATTACCGATCCATTTCTTATCTTCCTCTTTAGGATTGACAGAGAACCTGCAGCTCCGAAATCATTGTCAAAATCATAAGCCATTAAATCCCAGAATACGATTTTAAACTTCGTCTTAAGCTTTTTATATTGAGCGTGAGTGATTCTGCCATACGGAGGACGGAAAAAATTTCCCGGAAGAAACCGGGAAGCATGAATTATATCTGCATAATAATCTTCAGTACTTGTCTTCCAACCATCAGCATGAGAGAAACCATGATTCCCCGCAATATGGCCCTTCTCTTTTATTTTTTCCACCAGTGACGGATGTTTTTCTGCAGCCTGTCCTGAACAGAAGAAAACAGCTTTTACATGATATTCATCAAGGATATCAAGCAATCCCGGAGTGGAGTCAGGGTCAGGTCCATCATCAAAAGTGATGCAAAGTATCTTTTCAGTTGTCTTTAACCTTAAGAGGGCTTCCGGGTAAAGCCAGCCCCAAAAGATACATGGCCTGAAAAGCCTGATGGTCATTTATTTGCGTGGATAAAGCTTACCATAATATTTATTGATCAAAGGCTCAATATTCCTGGTAAGTGATTCCATGTTCATTTTTAGCGACATATTGTAAATATCAAGAAGAGCCTGCATATTGATCCCTATTGTATAATCAAGACCAAAACGCTGGTTGCTTCTGAGTCTGACCACATAGGCAAGATACTGGTCTGCATATCCAATAATATTGTCAAGCAGTTTCATGCCCTCCTCATTGTGGCCTGTCTTTATCAGGTCCTCTGCAAGCACAATTGAAAAATAGTCATGAGGTATCTTTTCTGCCGGCACAATCTCCAATCCTTTTTTGACAGCTGCGATAGCCCTGGCAGTGTCACCGGTCTGGAGCATGGCATTGCCGAGATTTCCGAACAGCCTTCTGAAGTTGACGAACATCCTGCGGTTGTTTTCATCGAGATAAACAGAAGGATCAGCAGCATTCCCCCATTTGAATTTATTCATCATGTTGTCGTACATGATGTCGGGGTCAATAATACCGAACTCGCCCGGTTCGGATGTTTCAGTTTTAACAGGAGCTATCCTGTATGCCATTCCTTCCTGGACAAAATATTTTTCAAGTCCCTTGTACTGGTCTGAAGGTACAGTAGTTGAAATATATACCGGCCTTTTCCAATCAATATTTGATAAAAGGTCCATGATTGCCAGATCGCCCTTGTAAGCATAGTTATCGGAATATTCCCATATCATCGGAGAGACAATCTTATTCCTGAAACGGCTGTTGACGGTGCCATTTGCAAGAACAAGCGAAGTGTCAACCGGGATTTCGAGTTTATTCGAAGGCAGGTAATTCATATAATCGCCATCCCCGTTGACATCGACCATGTATTTTCTATCATCCTGTCCGGCAAACTTCACAATTTCCCTGATGTCGACAGGTTTATTTATCCTGTTGTTCACGGGAAGCTGGGTTCTTTTTCCTTCGACATATTTTTCCGATGACAGTGTAAAAGGCAACGGGTCAGAATTGAATGCTTTTTGCCTCATCATATCAATGTACCATCCTGCCTGGATGTAGCTAAGGTTAACAACTCTTATATCCTGCCTTATTCCCAGAACATCCTGGGTACACCAGACAGGGAATGAATCATTATCTCCATAAGTGAAAAGTATGCTGTTCGGCGCACAGGATTCCAGATAATTGGCACCGATATCTCTTGCCGTGTAACGATGCGACCTGTCATGGTCGTTCCAGTTCTGCTCAGCCATAAGAACAGGGCAGGCAGCCATCAGAACCAGGAAAGCCACAGCCAATGCCATATTATGCTTAAGAAATTTCTGCAGCTTTTCATAAATGAGCACAAAACCCATTCCTATCCATATGGCAAAGGCATAGAAAGATCCCACAAAGGCATAGTCCCGTTCTCTTGGCTGGTTGGGATACTGGTTCAGGTAAACGACGATTGCTATTCCGGTCATAATAAAAAATACCATGATCATGATAAAGCCATTCCTGTCCTTCTTGTATTGCCACAACATACCGATAAGTCCTATAATTAAGGGAAGCAGGTAATATTTATTTGTCGCGGGGTTGTTTTTAAGTTCTGAAGGTAGCTTATCCTGGTCGCCAAGGCGTGCCTCATCAAGGAAATTTATTCCGCTTATCCAGTTGCCATGAATCTTGTTGCCGTTTCCCTGAATGTCATTTTGCCTGCCGGCAAAATTCCACATGAAGTACCTTATGTACATAAATCCGATCTGGTACCTGAAGAAAAACCTGAGATTTTCACCGAAAGTGGGACAAACAACCGTTTCCTTTCCAGTACCGGAGCTGACCGAATATTTTTTACCCTCAACTTTCCCCCAGTACTTATATGAGGCTTCATGATCCGGATCCTGGCTGAACATTCGAGGGAAGATCGTTTCGAACTCCTGGTTATATTCATATTCGGGTCTGTAATATGGCTTGTATTTGCCGTTTAGCTTGTTATAGCCGGCAAGCACTTTCTTCACATTGTTTACCGGGGCAGTATAATAGTTCCCGTACAATTTGGGAGAGCTGCCATATTGCTCCATATTAATATAGTAGGAAAGGGAAAAAATGTCGGCAGGATTATTCTGATTCATCGGCGGCCGCGCTGACGATCTTATCATAATCATGGCATAGGAGGAATACCCGATCAGTATTACAGTGAGGCAAGTAACAATATAATTCAGAATTACCCTTTTGTTTTTTACAGAATATCTTATTCCAAAAATAAGCACCGCGATCGTAAATAACACAAATATGAATAATCCGGTGTTATATGGCAGTCCAAATACATTTACGAACAGCAGTTCAAACCATCCGGCTATTGCAGGAACTCCTGGTAATATGGCAAAGACCATTACCCAGAGAATGAGAATTGCGAGAAGAGTTGTAATAACCAGTCCTTTCGCTGTAACTTCATATTTTCTGAAATAATAAACAAAAACCAGGACCGGAAGAACAAGAAGGTTCATCCTGTGAATTCCAAGCCCCATACCCATTATATAAGCAATTAGAATGATCCATCTGCCAGAAGCAGGGTCATCTGCTTCCTCCTCCCACTTCAACATTGCCCAGAAAACAAATCCGAGGATCAGTGATGAGAGTGCATATAGTTCAGCTTCGACGGCTGAAAACCAGAAACTATCGGTGAAAGTATATGCCAGGGAACCTATAATGCCGCTTCCCAGTATGATGGGGATTTGCTTTGCCTCAAGCGGGCTGTTTCTTGTAATAACCCTGCGAACCAGGTGCGTTATGGTCCAGAAAAGGAACATTATTGCGAAAGCGCTGGTAACCGCCGAAGCCCTGCTAAGCAAAAGCGGTACTTTAGTGTTATCGCCACCGGCAAACAGGGCTGCAATCCTGCTTATCATGAGAAATAATGGTGCACCCGGAGGATGCCCGACTTGTAACCTGTATGATGCAAGGATATGTTCGCCGCAATCCCAGAAACTTATTGTCGGCTCAACGGTCATCAGGTAGACAACAGCAGATATCAGAAATATCAGCCAGCCGGTTATATTATTCCAGCGGCGATATTTGCTCATTATTGGATCCATATATGATCGGTTTTATGTATAAATTGAAAAACAAAGAACGCAAAAAATAAGTAAATGAGTTTAAATGAACCGCATTTTAACAACAATTTAACCTGAAGAAAGAGCGTCAAAAAGAAAACGGTTACGCAGAGGAAAGCCGGAGTCTCACAGAGAGCCACTGAGAATAACCTCTGTGGCTCTCTGTGCTTCTCAGTGTAACTCTGTGAAAGTTCTTCGAATAATCTCCGTCAGATAAAAAATCTCCACGGTTTTGTAATCCATGGTTCACCGGCATATTTAATCCCGATTCTTGATCCGGTTTTTACAACCTGCTTATAACCTGTGTCCTCAACCCAAATCCTGTCTGATGTGGCCAGGTCAACGCCGTAAAATGATTCGTCAATACCAAGTCCTCTGGTAAGCTTCCCGGGTCCGTTGAATCCTTCAATTCCGCGGATAAGAGCAGCCTGCGGATTGTTTTCTCCACCGGCCACAAAGTTCAGCATCCAGTACATGCCGTAAACAAAATATACATAAATCTTTCCGCCGCTGTGAAACATCACTTCTGTCCTGGGGGTCCTGCCTTTGCTGGCATGGCAGGCCAGATCTTCAGGTCCGCGATAAGCTTCCGTTTCAGTAATCATGAATCTTCTTATTTCGCCATTTCCGTCGTTCATGACAATGTTTTTCCCGATGAGCCTAGGCGCGACAAACAGAACATCACGTGAGAAGAATGCTGATGACAGCCTCGCGTATGCCTGCGGTTCAGTACGGGATCTTCCCCTCATATTCATTCCACTCTTTAAATACTTCCTTCCCCCCTGCATCTGAAACCTTAATAAATTTCACCTTTCTTTCTGAAGGATTGAGGATTATCTCGTCATAAATCAGGTTGTCACTAAATCCGGCATCTGCAGCATCATTTCTGCCGGTGGCATACACAACCTTTTTAATGCCTGACCAGTAGATTGCACCAAGGCACATGGGGCATGGCTCGCATGAAGCGTAAATAACACAATCTGACAGGTTATGCGATTTCAAAGCCGCAGAGGCTTTTCTTATAGCCAGGATTTCAGCGTGAGCTGTGGGATCGTGAGAAGGAACCACCATGTTGCCCGCCTCAGCTATGATTTTCCCATCTATGGCAATAACAGCCCCGAAGGGACCTCCTCCATTCCTGATGCTTTTTTTCGCCAGAGCAATGGCCTGATGCAGAAGCGATAAGTCGTCTTTCATCTTCAAATAAAGTTTTAACTGAAAAGGACTGTAAAAATAAGCTTAGTTTCTTTCATCGCTTATAAATTCTCGTTAATATTCTTTTTTTTTAATAAATATATTGTATTTTTGCAAACCCGAAATCAGAGGGTTTTTACATCAAGTATAAGTGTATCAACTAAAAAATTAAGTACAAGTGAACACCTTAAGTTATAAGACAGTATCGGCAAACAAGACAACTGTCAGCAAGGAGTGGGTAATTATTGATGCTGATGGAGCAGTTCTTGGTCGCCTTGCATCTTTGGTTGCCAGCATGTTAAGGGGAAAGCACAAAACGAACTTCACTCCCCATGTTGATTGCGGCGACAACGTTGTTGTCATAAATGCAGAAAAAGTTGTCCTGACCGGTAAAAAATTGTCAGATAAAGAATATGTAAGATATACCGGTTACCCGGGGGGACAGAAATTCACGACGGCACAGGAGATGTTGAAAAAGAACCCGATAAGTCTTGTCGAGAATGCAGTCAGAGGAATGCTTCCGAAGAACCGTCTTGGAAGCGCGCTTTACAGGAACCTGCATGTTTATGCCGGAGCCGAGCACCCTCATGAAGCTCAGAAACCCAGAAAAATTGAATTCAAAAACAACTAAAGAACAGATATGGAAGTCATCAATGCTATCGGAAGAAGAAAAGCAGCAGTTGCCAGGGTATTTGTAAGTGATGGCAAAGGCAAAATTACCGTTAACGGCAGGGATTATAAAGAATACTTCGGAGCCAAGACGCTTCAGTATGTCGTTACACAGCCGCTTGTTCTTTTAAATGCTGCTGATAAATATGATATCGTTGTAAATCTTGACGGTGGTGGTGTAAAAGGCCAGGCCGAAGCTCTTCGCCTTGGCATTACAAGAGCTCTTGTTAAAATTGATGAAGAAAGCAAAAAAATCCTTAAGGCAAATGGTTTCGTGACCCGCGATCCGCGCGAGGTTGAAAGAAAAAAGCCAGGCAGGCCAAAAGCCCGCAAAAGGTTCCAGTTCAGTAAACGTTAATATTTACCGGACTGAGCAAGTTTAGTATCTAAATTGCAAAGACCCCCGCAAAGCGGAGCTACTCTGCAATTGATAAAATGAATGTAAACTTAAATTAAATAAAATGCCAAGAACAAATTTCAAAGAATTACTCGATGCCGGTGTTCATTTCGGACACCTTAAAAGAAAATGGAATCCCGCAATGGCTCCCTATATTTTTATGGAGCGTAACGGTATTCATATCATTGACCTTGAAAAGACTATCCTAAAGATCGATGAGGCAGCAACAGCTATGAAGCATATAGCCAGATCAGGCAAGAAAATCCTGTTTGTTGCCACAAAGAAACAGGCTAAAGAAATAGTAGCAGAAAAGGTAAAACAGGTCAACATGCCTTATGTTACTGAGCGCTGGCCCGGTGGAATGCTTACCAACTTCCCGACAATCAGGAAAGCAGTCAAAAAAATGGGATCTATTGATAAAATGGCTGTTGACGGGACTTTTTCCAATCTGTCGAAACGTGAAAAGCTTCAGGTGACACGTCAGCGGGCCAAGCTTGAAAAAAACCTCGGAAGCATTGTCGACCTGACACGCCTCCCCTCGGCCCTCTTTGTCGTTGATGTCTGCAAGGAACATATTGCAGTCAGGGAAGCAAAACGACTCGGTATCCCCGTATTTGCAATGGTTGATACCAATTCTGATCCTTCAGACATTGATTTTCCGATCCCTGCAAATGACGACGCGTCAAAATCAATCTCGCTTATCGTTAATGTCCTCTGCCAGGCAATTGAGGAAGGCCTTAACGAAAGAAAACTTGAAAAAGATAAGGAACCGGGCAAGGGAGAGAAGAAAAGCATAAGAAAAGATCTCGAATCAAAAGATATCTCTCCTGAACTGATCGAAGCCCTGACTGAAGATGAAGAAGAAGAGGGCAATGAAGCATCTGAAGCTGAATCCGAAGAGGAACCTATAGTAAATGCGGATGAAACTGAAGAGAAAGAGGAATAAAATAATATGATATTAATATTGAAAATAATATAATAATGGCTACAATAAATGCTGCCGATGTTGCAAAACTGAGAAGGGTTACCCTTGCAGGAATGATGGACTGCAAAAAAGCCCTTGAAGAAGCAGACGGCAATTTTGATAAGGCAATCGAAATAATCCGTAAAAAGGGACAGGCTGTTGCAAACAAACGCGCTGACAGAGAGGCTTCTGAAGGCGTTGTTCTCGCAAAAGTCACAGCCAACGGGAAACTTGGAGTTATGATCGTCCTGAACAGTGAAACGGATTTCGTTGCAAAAAATGCCGAATTCCTGGGCCTGGCAAACAAGATCCTTGATACAGCCCTTGCAAAGAATCCTGCTGATCTTGATGCTCTCAGGGCACTGCCTATGGATGGCGGCACGGTAAACGGGAAAATAATCGAATTTGTCGGAATCATTGGTGAAAAACTCGAACTCTCATATTTTGATAAAATTGAAGCTGCCCATGTCCAGGCATATATTCACCCGGGAAACAGGCTTGCGGCTCTTGTGGGCTTTACTAAAGCAGGTATTGACGTACAGGTTTATAAAGATGTCGCAATGCAGGTTGCAGCAATGAATCCTGTTGCTGTTGACAAGGCTGATGTTCCCGAAAAAATAATCGCTCAGGAGATAGAGATCGGCAAAGAACAGGCACGCCGCGACGGCAAGCCTGAAGAAATGCTTGAAAAAATAGCACAGGGTAAACTCGGCAAGTTCTTCAAAGAAAGCACCCTTCTTAACCAGGAATTCATTAAGGATAATAAACAAACTATCAGCCAGTACATTAAATCGGCAGATAAAGAATTATCCGTGACTGGTTTTAAAAGATATACGCTCAATTTTTAAACTCAAGTTCATAGTTCAATAATCAAAGTGGCGCTCCAGGGCGCCATTTTTATTTGATTCAGCCCTGATCTTAATTCCTTACCTTGTATTCAGGATGCTCTAAATACACATCTATCTAATACGTTGATATTTATGTTTATACTATGAATTCGTTTGCTTTATTCAAGACTAATGTTTTGAGTAAAAATTCCAAAAGATCCTTTTAAAATTTCATTTCTTAAAAACCTCAACTTATGATAATCTGTGGATAAATCAGGAGATTCCTCACTTCACTGCGTTTCGTTCGGAATGACAAGTTATTATTCATGTATGGGTGGAAGAAGCGGCGATTCGAAAATTAATTATTCTTATACAATTTATTACTGCGAATCGTCGCTTCTTCCACCCTTTCCATAAAGAGATCCTGTCATTCCGAATGAATCCTACAGAGGAGGATGAATGAGAAATCTCCTTAAAAAAACGAAACTCTATCTAAGGACAATCATACTTGTGTATATAGGGTAGGTATTCAGGGGAAGGGGCGTGGGTAAAGTTATAAGATGTTAAATGGAGATTGAAAATTCATTAACTTTATAATTCTTCTATTATTTTATCTTTACAATAAAGTAACAGTTATGAAATATTCCAGAATATTATTAAAGCTAAGCGGTGAATCACTTGCAGGGAAAGGCGATCATGGAATTAATGAGAGAGTGCTTGAAGAATACGCAAAACAGGTTATCGATGCAGTCAAAATGAAATGCCAGGTCGCAGTGGTTATCGGCGGAGGCAATATCTTCAGGGGACTGAGTGGTACCAAATCAGGATTCGACAGGGTTAAAGGCGACCAGATGGGAATGCTTGCAACTGTCATTAACAGCCTTGCACTGGAAAGCGCTATAAGGAGGTTCGGCGGAAAAGCAACTGTTTTCACATCAATAAGGATGGAACCCGTTGGTGAACTTTACAGCCGCGATAAAGTGCTTGAAGAGATGAAGAAAGGCTTTGTTTGTATTCTGGCTGGCGGAACCGGAAATCCTTTCTTTACAACCGATACTGCAGCTGCGCTGAGAGCCGTCGAAACGGGAGCTGATGTCCTCCTCAAGGGTACACGGGTCGACGGTGTTTATACAGCCGATCCGGAGAAGGATCCCAAGGCTGAAAAATTTGATACCATCTCATTCGAGGAGGCAATCGTCAGAAGACTGAAGATCATGGACTCTACTGCCTTTACCATGTGCCGTGACAATAATATGCCTGTTGTTGTTTTCGACATGAATAAAAAAGGAAATCTGATAAAGCTGATCGAGGGAGGAAAAACCGGAACGCTGATTTGCAACTGATAACGAATTGTTTTTTATGCTATTTTATTAAATTTGTTCCGCTTGAAGCCATTATAAATAAGAAAACCGTTAAAACCAGTGCCATGAACGAAGATGTTGAACTGATAATTGAAGAAACCAGAGACAGGATGCAAAAAGCTATTGAACATCTTGAACATGAACTTGCAAGGCTTCGTGCCGGAAGGTCAAACCCTGCTCTTCTTGACGGGATAACCGTTGACTATTACGGAGTCAATTCACCGCTTTCCCAGGTATCAAATATTAACACCCCTGATCCCAAAACAATCCTGATCCAGCCATGGGAAAAAACAATGCTGGGTACTATCGAAAAAGCAATCATGGCGGCTAACATAGGACTAATGCCTGTAAACAACGGCGAGGTTATACGGATCAATATACCTCCTCTTACAGAGGAGAGAAGGCACCAGCTTGTGAAGCAGGTAAGAAATGAGGGTGAAACTGCTAAAATAAGCATCCGAAATGCCAGAAAATGGGCAAACGACGAACTTAAACAACTGCTGAAGGACGGACTTCCTGAAGACATTGAAAAGGAAGCTTATGAAAAAGTACAGGAAATGACCAACAATTTCAATGGCAAGGCCGACAAGGTTATGGCTATGAAAGAAAAGGACGTCATGACCGTCTAGTTTTCCTTTTTACCGGATCACACCCTTCAGACCTGAAGTACAGTTCAGGCAAATGTCATTCATCCGCCTTTCCGACAAAACAGATTTTCTGAATATCCTGTATTCAGGGCCTGTCCATATTTCCCTGAAAGAATCTTCATTAAGATCGCCCATTATATGATCGGCATTCTTGTCAAAGCAGCATGGCAGCACTTTGCCATCCCATGTCAGCACCGGGCTTAACCATAATCTTGCACATCTGTTTGGATACGAATTTTTTAAAGTGTATGTATTACACTTATTCTCATACCTGCTGAATCTGTCTTCCGACGGAAGCCATCTCCCGAAATCTTCTTTATTGATGATCTGCATCGATTTAATCCTTAGCGTTGCATTCACCTCGCTAGCAAATTTTCGTACTTTTTTGATCTGGTGCTCATTATTCCTGTTAACCAGGAACTGGATAACAATCTTCATGGGAGATGAATGCTTTCTTACAGCTTCAGAAACTTTTCTTATTCCGCTGACAACTTTATCAAAATCACCATTCACCCTGTATGATGAGTATGTTTGCTGATCCATTCCATCGAGCGATATTACTATCTTTTTTAGTCCTGATACGGCTAGTTTTTCAGCATTCTCATCAGAAAGAAAATGGCCGTTCGTTGAAATAACGGTGTTCATGCCAATGCATTTCGCAAGGAAATGGAATAGCCCGGGATGAAGCATCGGTTCACCCTGGAAATAAAGATTTATATTATAAAGATATGGTTCAAGCTCTGAGATCAGCTTTTCAAAAATATAAAAACTCATAAATCCTTTTGGCCTGGTCATAAGTCCCGAGCCGGTGCTGCATTCAGGGCATCTCAGGTTGCAGTTATTTGTAAGTTCGGCGCTTATTGCTACCGGCATACCTGTAACAACAGGTTTCCCCGTCAGGGAGCTCGCCAGGTATGAATACGCTGCTGCGATTGCATTCCGTTGTCTGGCAAAATATCCGTTCATCACCTGCTAAAAGTGAGGTAAGATAATAAAATAATTTTCATGAATTCTGTAGGGTATGTCGCCTCTTCAATGGTCATAGCTTTGAAAATGGAAAATTACCGGGTAATAAATAATATTTAAAGTATTAACCAAAATAAAAAAGCCATGAAAACTCTTAAAAAATTTTCGTTAACCCTTTTCGCTCTGCTGCTGGTTTTCTCATACGGGTCAGCAATCGCCGGAGGGTTATATGGGAACAAAAAAGCCGGTCAGCAATCCTATATTACAATCAGGGGAAAGGTAGTTGATTCGGAGACCGGCGTGCCGCTTGTTTTTGCTACCGTTGGTGTATCAGAAACCAACGTTGCCGTCGTCACCAATATTGATGGCGAATTCACAATCAAGCTGGGGGAATCGCTTACTTCAAAGAACCTCGAATTCACGTTCCTGGGTTATAAGACCAAGTCAGTTCCTGTCAGTTCAATGCGTGACAATGGTTACAAGAATGTAGTGAGGATGGAATCAGCTCCTATACCTATAAAAGAAATCATTGTTAAACCATTAGATCCCACTGATATTGTACTGAAAGCTATTACAAGAATCGGTAAAAACTATGAAACGGTTCCCAATCTAATGACTGCCTTTTACAGGGAGACTATACGCAAGAACCGGACTTATGTTTCAATAGGAGAAGCAGCAGTTGAGATATTTAAGGCTCCATATGCCAATGATCTCCGCTTCGACAATGCCAGGATTTACAAGGGAAGAAAAAGTACCGATGTTCAAAAGATGGATACCGTTCTGTTCAAGCTTGAAGGCGGACCTTTAAGCTCGCTGGAGCTTGATCTTGCCAAGAACACTGAATCAATACTCACTGTCGATGCAATGAAATACTACGATTATTCACTTTCAGGTGTCATCGAAATAGATGGCAGGGCACATTATGTTATCAGCTTCAAACAGAAACCTTCCGTTGAAATGCCTCTTTTTATGGGAGATCTCTATATAGATGCGGATACATATGCAATATCGCAAGCCGAATTCGGATTTAACCTTGCCGACAAAGCAGCTGTTTCATCTATATTCATCAAGAAAAAACCGCTTGGAATGGAAGTGACTCCTGAACTTGCAACTTATATGGTAAAATACCGTGAACAGAGCGGCAAATGGCATTTTGAATATTCCAGGGCAGAAGTAAAATTCAAGGTAAACTGGAAGAAAAAACTATTCAACACTTATTATACTACAATGTCGGAAATAGCAGTAACTGATCGTACTGACCAGGAAGTTATTAAATTTGCCAGTAAAGACAGGCTTAAGTATACAGATATATTCTCTGACAAGGTAAGTGCATTTGCCGATCCGAATTTCTGGGGAGATTACAATGTAATTGAACCTGATCAGAGCATCGATGCAGCTATACGCAGGCTGAGCAGAAAATTAAAATTCAGCGACAGGCAGGATCTGGAGAAATAAACATTAAATGATCAGGGACAGTGAAATAACAGGGAGGATAAGGCAGGGCGATAAGGCAGAATTTGAATCGCTTTTCCGGTCCTCCTATGTTTCCCTGGTCCGCTATGCAAAATCAATAATCAGGGATCACGATACTGCTGAAGAGATTGTCCAGGATTTGTTTTTTAAGCTCTGGCAAGACAGGGAGAAAATTAATATAGAAAGTTCATTGAACGGGTATCTTTTCAGGTCTGTCCATAACAGGTGCCTCCATTATATCAATCACATGAGGATCGTCGGGAAGCATGTTGAAGAGACAGTATCAGAACAGACATTAAAAGTTGAAGATCCTGTGGATATAATCCGGTACAAGGAGCTGCAGGAAAAGATAAATCTGATTCTTAAACGATTGCCAGAAAGGTGCAGCCTGATCTTTTACATGAACAGGTTTGAAGGATTAAAGTACAATGAGATAGCAGAAAAACTTTCAGTATCGGTAAAAACAGTGGAAGCCAATATGGGAAAGGCACTTAAGGAATTCAGAAAAGCATTAATTGAAAAATGAAGAAAATGATGAACAAGGGGAGATTTACAGACAGGGAGTGGGAAGAGATAGCTTCCGCCCTGTCCGGTGAAAAAGAGGGTCAGCCGGAACTGATGAAGAGGTTCATGGCCGAAGACAATAACGAAGTTGAAAGAAAATGGAAAGGGTTGAGGACAATGAATGAAGACAAAGAGATCGATGTGGATGATGCCTGGAATAAATTGAGCTCAAGGATCGATACTGCAGAAGCAACTGAAAGCAGGGCGCCCGCAAGGTTCTTGTTCCTGAGAAGCACCTTTATGCGTGTTGCAGCCGTTGCGCTGATTCTGCTTGGGATCAGCGTCGTTGCCCTTTACTTTGCCTCATCAGATTCGATGAGCAGAAAAATAGTTATTGCAACCGGCAGCAGCCAGTTCAATTACCATGTATCCCTTCCCGACGGAAGCACTGTTTTCCTGAACCGTAACAGCGAAATGACATATCATTCAAACTTCGGTAAACACGGCAGAAATGTCGCTCTTTCCGGTGAGGCTTTCTTCGAAATAGCTGCCAATCCTGCCAGACCTTTCATAATTGATGCAGGAAAGGCAAGGGTCAGGGTTGTCGGAACTTCTTTTAATGTTATAACAAATAATCCCAATTCGGTTGTTGAGGTTTTTGTAAGAACCGGAAAGGTAATGATTTCAGATAATGCCGGGATTCAAAACCTGCTGCTTGAACCCGGGTATGTGGGAACAATAGATTCGAAGAATTCTGAAAAGAAAATTAACAACAACCCGAATTACCTGGCATGGCAGACCAGAAGGCTTGAATACAACGGACAAACACTTGATGTTGTGCTGAGAGATCTGAAGCGGGTTTACAATATGGATATCGTTGCAGATGATCCGGATATCCTGAAAAATACCTGGACATGGACATCTTCTCTGGATAATATATCGCAGGATTTAATAATTCGATTAATTTGTGGCACATTTAACCTCGGCTATTCAAAAGATGGCGATATTTACCATCTGGTTAAAAAATAACGCAACTTTTAAAATATGGCGTCATCAAATGGCTCCCTGTTTAAAAGAAGTATTTTCGTTCTGATTTTTCTTTTTCTGCTGCACTGCCATCCGGCAATGTGCCAGGGGACTATTATTGATTCTGTTTTTACATTCAGGTACGGATTAGTAAAAACCGGAACTGCATTGAATATCATTTCAAAGCGGACAGGCTATAATTTTACATACGACAGCCATTTGATCGACCTTGATAACAAGGTGGAATTTTCTTTCACAAAAATAAGGCTGGCTGACATCCTCGATTCAATCCTGAAAAATGATTCCCTCAATTACTCGGTAATTGACAAATATATAATTATTTCAAAAGTACTTCCTCCTGCCGTTTCACGGGTTGATTCGCCTCAGCCTGAAGTGACGGATCATATTTCGGGAGTTATCGTTGATGATGAGACAAGTGAACCATTATCGTTTGCGACAATATCCCTGAAAAACACTGAACGGGGAACCGTAACAAATGCAACAGGCGAATTCGGCCTTAAAATTCCCGGGGGTAACCTGGCGGACACACTGTCTGTTTCTTTCCTGGGTTTCATCAGGCGTGAGATCCCTGTGAAACAGGCACTGGGAAACAATTTTACAATCAGGATGAAGAGGGAATTCATCTCCATTCCTGAAATAATAATAAAAACACAGGTGCCACAGGAGATCATATACAAAAGTGTTGCTGCCATACCAAAAAATTATGGCAACACTCCGGTAATGATGACAGGCTTCTACAGGGAAGGCGTGATGAAAAAACAAGAGCTCCAGGTATATTCTGAAGCTGTTCTTCAAATCTATAAAAGTTCATACACCAGCTCTCTCCTGAACGATCAGATCAAAGTTTATAAAAGCCGGAAAGTAGAGAATACCACGTCGCACGATACTCTTTCAGTAAGGCTTAAGGCAGGCCTTAGCACCTGCCTCGAACTTGATGGGATAAAGAATCTGTTTGATTTTATTTCAAGGAATGAGATGACAGATTATACGTACAGGATTTCCGATATTGTCTCAGCAGACGATGAGGCAGTATATGTTATTGATTTTGAGCAGCGTGAAGGAATTGATCTGCCTCGGTTCAGGGGGAGCATATTTATTAATACCGATGATTTTGCAATTGTGAAGGCAGATTTTGAACTTCACCCTAAGTATATCCGGCAAATGAAGGATTCCTTTATCACAAGTTCATCACGTGGTTATACCACCTGGCCTGTGACTGTAAAATACTCTGTAAGCTACCGCAAATTGAACGGAAGATATTATCTTTCACATGTCAGAGGCGATCTGCTATTCACCTCAAAACACAAACAGAAACTTTTCAATACTCAGTTCAGTGTCTTTTTTGAGCTTGCCATAACAGGAATTAATACCACTAATATAACCAGATTCGACAGGGATGAGCTTGCTCCTGTCCATTCAATTTTTTCCGAGACAATAACAGAATATGATGCAGGTTTCTGGGGCGACCAGGACTTTCTTAAGCCTGAGGATAATCTGATCCAGGCACTCAAAAATGTTAAAGTCAAGCTCCTCGAATTCCCCGGAGATCAGAATTAGTATTTATCAATTATCTGGTAAAGTGCGCTCAGATCGGGAGTAAGAACCACTTCTGTCCTCCTGTTTTTCTGCCTGGCATCAGGCGTATTCCTTGAATCGACAGGCAGGAATTCGCTCCGACCTGATGCAGTAAGTCGCTTCGGGTCAATTTTTGATCCTTCAAGAAGAGTCCGCACGACAGTTGTGGCTCTCTTTACACTAAGGTCCCAGTTATCCTTAAGCTGCCCGCTTCCGGGGTTATATGGAACGTTATCGGTATGACCTTCGATAGTGATCTGGATATCAGGATTTTTTTCAAGAACGCCTGCCAGTTTTTTAAGAGCGTTTCTCCCGTTGGCATCAATGTCCCAGCTGGCTGTTTTGAAAAGCAGCTTTTCTTCGAGTGAAACATACACCTTGCCGTTCTTCATTGTAACAGAGAGACCGTTATTTTCATAACCGAGAAGAGCTTCGGAAACTTTATTTTTGAGGTCTGAAGCTATTTTTTTCTGGTCATCAAGTATCTTTTCAAGTTCGACAAGTCTGGCATTCTTTTTTTCGAGTTCGTATGAAAGTTCATCAAGAGATGCCTTTTTGGCATCAAGGTTCTGTTCAAGCTGTTTCAGCAGGTCTTCTTTTTTCTGAAGGTTATCCTGTGCAGTCTGAAGTTCGGAAAGAAGTTTCTGGGTATCCTTCACATTACCTTTTATCAGATCCTCATGTGCGTTCTGGAGTTCATTATACCTTACTGATATCTTATTGTAGTCATCAAGAGCCTTATCGCGCTCGCTCTGTGCCTTTAAGATCTCGTCGCCTGCCGTATCTGCCTTTTTCTGAAGCGCCGCCAGCTTGGACTCAAGCTCCTTGTTTGACATCTCAAGTCCTATGTTCTGAGTCTTGAAATCGTCTCTTTCGTTCATGAACTGCTTGCTCGTATCCTGCAGAGTTTTGAATTTCTTCCCTGAAACACACGAAACTGCAGAAAAAGCAACCAGTGCTGCAAGAGAATACATCACAATTTTATTCATGCCTGTAAAGTATTTATATTATAACAATTTACCCTTATAAATATTGCTGTCACTCACGTCTGACCAGGCAAAAATAAGAAATCCGTCTGAAGCTTCAGCAAACACGAGGGAATAATAATTGTTATATTTGCAGGTTATTTTTCAACCGATGAATACTGAGGAGAATCTGCTGTTTAAAATCTCATCTCCCGAAGATCTCCGGAAGCTTGCTTCTTCCGATCTGGTAAGGATCAGCAATGAACTTAGAAAGTATATTATCGATGCTGTAAGCAGTAATCCCGGTCATCTTGGCGCAAGCCTGGGTGTTGTTGAGCTTACAGTCGCCCTTCACTATGTATTCAACACTCCGTACGATAAAATAATCTGGGATGTGGGGCACCAGGCTTATGGCCATAAAATACTTACCGGGAGGCGTGATAAATTCTTCACAAACAGGAAATACAAAGGCATCAGCGGCTTCCCGAAGATGTCTGAGAGCGAGTTTGATGCCTTCGGAACAGGTCACTCCTCCACTTCCATTTCTGCAGCTCTCGGGATGGCAGTTGCCGCAAAGAGCAAGGGTGAAAACAGACAGGTTGTCGCTGTAATCGGTGATGGGGCCATGACGGCTGGTGAGGCTTTCGAGGGAATGAATAATGCAGGAATTGCAAAATCCGACCTCATTGTTATCCTTAATGACAACCACATGGCAATTGATCCGAATGTCGGGGCTCTCAAGGAATATCTTCTCGACATCACCACCAGCAAGACTTATAACAGGTTCAAGGATAAGGTATGGAATATGCTTGGCAAAGTTGGGAAGCTCGGACCCGATGCCAGGACTCTTGCCGCTCAGCTTGAGGCAGGCTTCAAGAGTACCATCCTTGATAAAAGCAACCTCTTCGAAGGGATGAATTTCAGGTATTTCGGTCCGATTGACGGGCACGATGTGCTTCACATGGTCGATGTCCTCGAAGATCTGAAAAAAATTCCAGGACCAAAGCTGCTTCACTGTCTTACCGTGAAGGGAAAAGGATTTAAGCAGGCAGAAGAGGACCAGACTACTTTTCATGCTCCGGGAAAATTCGACAAGGAAACCGGAGAGCTTATTAAAACATCTAATGGCGATCCTCTGCCATTCCATGAAATTTTCGGCAGGACAATCCTCGAGCTTGCCCGGGAGAATGAAAAAATTATCGGCATAACACCCGCAATGCCTACAGGATGTTCGTTGAGCATAATGATGAAGGAGATGCCGGAAAGAACTTTCGACGTTGGAATTGCAGAACAGCATGCAGTAACTTTTTCTGCAGGACTTGCAACAATGGGAAAGATACCCTTTTGCAATATCTATTCATCATTCATCCAGAGAGCCTACGACCAGGTAATTCATGATGTGGCGATCCAGAATCTTCATGTTGTCTTTTGTATCGACCGGGGAGGACTTGTCGGTGCAGATGGAGCCACTCATCACGGGTTTTTCGACCTGGCTTTCATGAGGACAATTCCCAATATGGTTGTAAGCGCACCGATGGATGGTATTGAGCTAAGAAACCTGATGTACACTTCCCAGCTGGATAAGAATAACTTTCCATTTTCGATACGATACCCAAGGGGAAGCAGCATGATAAAGGACTGGGAGAGACCTTTTAAAGAGCTTGAGATCGGGAAGGCCAGGATTCTGAGCGAAGGAAAGGATATTGCCGTGCTCAGCATCGGGTACCCCGGGAACTGTGTTGCATCTGTAGTAAAAAAACTTGAGGAAGAAGGTATCGGTGTCACTCACTGGGATATGCGTTTTGCTGCTCCGCTGGACAAGGAGGCTCTTCATTCGGTATTCAGGAAATTCAATAAGATATTGACGGTTGAAGATGGTGTTCTGAAGGGAGGTTTTGGCAGCTCGGTCATCGAATTCATGTGTGATAACGGCTATACTGCTGAGGTGAAGCGGCTTGGCATTCCTGACTATTTTGTTGAGCAGGGAACACCGGAAGAGCTTTATGCAGAATGCGGGTTTGATGCAGCAGGGATAGAAAAAGCAATAAGGGAATTATTGAAGAAGAATGTGGCGAGTGCATGAGGGTGAGACAAGGGGTGAAATGACGCAGTTCCGCGAAGCGGAAGGGCGAGAGGGCGGGCAAAGATAAAATAACGAAAGACAAAAAAAATTTCTATTTTCGCATTCCTGCTATAAATGCCCGGATGGCGGAATTGGTAGACGCGCTGGTCTCAAACACCAGTGGCAGCAATGCTGTGCCGGTTCGATCCCGGCTCCGGGTACAGAGGGTGTCTCAAAAGGGCACCCTTTTTCTGTTCGCCCCCAGATCCCCTAAAGGTGACTTACTAAATATCAGCTATTTATGCAACCCCCTTCAGGGGGCAGGGGGCAAATATAAGGCTTTTGAGACAGCCTCTTTGTTTTATAGCATAGTTTGTAAATCCGGAAAATACTATAGATCCATAAGCATCCAGATATTGCATCCGAAATGGCCTGAATTTCCCATCGGGCCGTCAATAAACCTGAATCCGGCTTTTTCATATAGGCTTATAGCCCTGCTCAATTCCGGAAGCGACTCAAGATAAACCTGCCTGTATCCCAGTTCCTTTGCAGATCCAAGGCTCATTTCGAGCAGCTTCCTTCCTGTTCCTTTGCCGCGTTGTGAAGACAAGAGGTATAACTTAACGAGCTCACAGCATCCTTCAGGAAGGCCGGGTGTGGAAAATATCCCGCTGCCACCAATTATCTTTCCATCTTCCTCGGCAATCCAGTAAACCGAACCAGGCTTCCGGAAAAGGGAAAAGAGGTCGTCCGTTGTCGGATCAAAATATACCGTTCCGGGCCGGGCGATGCCAAATTCCCTGAAAACAGAACGGATCAGATCAGCTATCTCCTTATTGTCTCTCTGCTCTAAGTTTCTGAATATAATGCTCATACAATAGATTATTATTAATTGCCTTTCCAACATGTATGTTTAACTCAGAGCAATCTGGCAGCATCCTTTCAATTTTCTGAATTATTTCGTATCACACAATATCGGATGCTTCACCTACTGGCTCTGATGATATGTGCAATCCTGCCTTAACTTCAGGATTCATATCTATTTCTTCATAAACAGGCTTTACAAGGGTTTTCAGTTTGGGCAGTTTCTTCAGGAATACCAATGCTCCGGCGATACAAGCCACTCCTCCTATGAGAATCGCATATTGAGAACCGAAAAGTTTAGCCAGCGAACCTGCCAGAAGGCTTCCGAAAGGAGAAGTTCCCATGATCGCCATCGTGTAAAAGCTCATTACACGTCCACGCATGTTATCATCTGTGACAGTTTGTAAAACTGTATTGCTGGATGCGGTATTGAGCATAAATCCAATCCCAATAAAGAATAAAAGCCCCATTGTTAAAGGAGTAAAACTAATAAAACTAAGTGCGAAAAGTCCGATGCCGGACATTATTACGGAATAAGGGATCATTCTTCCGAGTCTTATTATCGACTCCCGTGAGGCAAGATAGGCAGCTCCGATAAGAGCTCCCAATCCAGCTGCTGCCATCAGGAATCCAAAAGTGTCAGAACCACCATGAAGGACCTCTTTAGCAAAAACAGGCATCAGAACCTGGTAAGATGCACCCATGATGTTTACAATTGAGAGCAGTATTATTATATGCTTTATTGGCGCGAAACCAAATGTATAATCAAACCCTTCTTTCAGCTCCCTGAACATTTTTGTTTCTTTTACCGGAAATTCCTTCTTCTGGATATGCATCAGCAGTAATGATCCAATAACAAAAATGAAGCTGATGGCATTTATCAGAAAACATACTCCCTCTGATGTTGTAGCAAGCATCACTCCTGCAATTGAAGGACCGATAAGCCTGGCTCCATTGAACATAAGCGAATTAAGTGCAATAGCATTCCCAAGATCTTCTTTCCGTTCAACCATTTCAATTACGAATGAATGCCGTGAAGGAGTATCGAAAGCACTAATACAGCCGAAGATAATGCTCAACAGAACAATATGCCATACCTGAATAACTCCGGTAAGTGCCAGGATTGCAAGAACAGTAGCCTGGACCAGGAATAATATCTGAGTGGTCAGCAGTACCTTATACCTGCTGATCCTGTCCGTAACCACACCAGCCACCGGAGATATCAGAAATGTAGGGATCTGTCCTGCAAAACCTACAAGACCAAGCAGGAATACTGATCCGGTCATGTGATATACAAGCCATGGAAGTGCGATACGCTGCATCCAGGTGCCAATGAGAGAAATACTCTGACCGGTGAAAAACAAACGATAATTTCTGTGTTGCAGCGACCTGAACATCGTGTTGATCTTCAGGGAAATATTGCTTTTCAGAGTCCCTTCCAAGACGATTTAATATTTTTTCTAAATGTAATTGCTTTTAATATAGGTCAGATACCATTTATATTACTTTGTGATTTTTCTCAATTGGCATCTGTTAAAAGAATCTCATTTAAACACGGAGTATCTCTGAATTTCACGGAGTAAGAACACGGAGCAACGGTGTACCTCCGTGAAAACTCCGGATAACTCAGCGGTAAAAATATCTTTATCTTTTAATTAACAATTATAAGATATGTACCATGTATAAAATGATGATCCCAATTATAGTAATTGAGGATACTCCGACAGGGAACCAGACGGGTGCAATCCATGGCTTCGGGATGAGAAAGAGGACATCGGTCGTTTTCAGTGCAGGGGGCCATTTTATTAAAATATAGAGTGAGACATAATAAAAGAGATCCCAGAATGCAAATGTCCAGAGGAAGAATATCCCTCGTTCGAGCCAGGTGGTTCCTGCAAGGTAAACAATTACCACAAGCATTATTATGGTAGCCGCTTCTCTTGTCATTTCGATATTCAGATACCGTTTAGGAAACTTGTTAATTACCTCTTTATTGGACTCAGAGTCAATCATCCCTAATGCCTTACGAAGGTAGACAACAACCACTCCTTCGACATGCCCCATTGCAATTCCGAAAACAGATAACATTAATAATCTGGCCATTATGTTTTTTATTAATAACATTTATAAATATAGGACCCGGTACAGAAACTACCCTGGATCAGTCCGGCATTTCTCTGTGCTTTAACTTCCCCATATAATTATCAATATACGAAGTTTTCTCTCTCGATCTGTATTGCATTATAAATCTCGGGTGCTCCAGCGGTTCTATCCGTTTGAAAATATGAAGCTCATCATTAAGCCCTGACAGGAACCTGTAATTTTTCCCTGTCCCAAGGCAGAAGCATACATCTTTTTTTATTCCGAATGCGAGTTGTTCCTTAAGTGATGATATTACAAAATCCATTATTGACCCTGTAAGCTGCCTGCTGTCATAGTAATTAAAGTTGGTTTCCTTACCCTTTTTTCCGGTTAATGTAAACCCGAGCGGACTGACAGAGCTGATATAGAAATCGCCATAGAATTTTCCAGGTCCACCGTATTTTTCGATTATTTCATAAATAAAAACTGAGGACGTCTCAAAAGATTTTAATCCCGGAATGGCCAGCCCGCATTTCTCCTTAAGCCTGACCGTATCGGTGAACGGTATACCTGTAACCCCTGCACCGAATCTGCCGGGATTGATGCCAAGGATCATATGCCGCTCCCTGTTATCGCTGTAAAACTTCCTGTAGAATTGTGATATCACAGCCATCACTTCAGGATTATTCCTGAAAGGG
>Ga0187886_1001326_pt1 | contig 23023 bp, 18 predicted proteins | sample June2016WEW_20_1_FD_133001 | JGI IMG/M metagenome (GOLD analysis project Ga0187886, IMG submission 133001) | Peatland microbial communities from SPRUCE experiment site at the Marcell Experimental Forest, Minnesota, USA - June2016WEW_20_150 | ecosystem: Environmental > Terrestrial > Soil >... | reverse complement strand
TCTCTGGTCCATGATGGTAACTCCTTTCCAACCCATAGGCAGTACCTCCTCTGTCTATGGATTAATACAAAAGTGTTACCCATGTCCCCAGAATAATTTGTTACCTATCTCCCCGTTCGGTCACTATTCGTTGTTTCCCCCCAGAAGGCGGTAAATGAATCCACCGACATTCGTGATCTTCTTGGCGTGTTGAATTCGTAACATAAATCCTATTACCCGTAAACTGGAAAAGTAAAGGGCGTCCCCAATTCCCACATTGTTCCCCCCCGAGAGGGGAGGGGAAATTCAGGGGAAAGGCTTCCTGAGCTAGAGGGGATTTTGTTCGCAGAAGCAGCCAAAAGTCCCTGAGGGACAACATTTGGGCATCTCTTCGAGGCGGATACACCTCCCGCAGAGCTCTCCGGGATCTTTTATCCCCGGGCAGGGAGTGATCATCCCGGGGCAGACATAATCACATCCACGGCAGAGACGGCAGGTTTCGGGTCTGGTTTCAAAGGGCATGCTCACTCTTCTGTCCACTCCTCTACTGGCAAAACCGAGGGCCTTTCCGCCCATCTGTTCGTAACACATCCGGATGCACAGGCCGCAGAGGATACACTGATTATTCTCCATCGGAAATCGGACTTTGAGGATTCCCATGCGCGCGGCGATGTCCTGGGCTAACTTTACATTAGGAGCGCTGGCCACCAGGAGTTCGGCTAACATCTTCCGGGCCCGGATGACCCGCGGAGATTCAGTTTGAATCACCATCCCCTCCTTGACTTGGTGCGTGCAGGAGGTATCTAAGAATGCTTTGCCGTTTCCGTTGCTGCTGATCTCGACCACACAAATCCGGCAACCTCCGTAGGGGGAGAGATCTTCCATATAGCATATGGTGGGGATGTGGATCCCAAATTGACGAGCGCCCTGAAGGATCGTGTTGCCCTCCTCCACGGCGATCCAGTTTCCATCTATGGTGATGTTAACGGTTTTAAATTTCATTGTTACCCTCCCTTATTGGACCATCACAGCGTTCGCTTTACAGACATCTTTGCAGGACCCGCATTTGGAACAAAGTTCACCGACGATCCGGTGACTTTGCTTTTTTTCTCCTTCGATCGCCTGAGTGGGGCAAACCTTTCGGCAAGCACTGCACCCCGTGCAATCAACCTGAGAAATTGAATATTGAATGAGGGGAGTGCAGACGGCTGCCGGGCATTTCTTTTGCTGAATATGGGCCTCGAACTCTGGGCGGAAATATCGCAGCGCGGAGAGGACGGGGTTGGGGGCCGTTTTTCCCAACCCGCAAAGGGATGTATCGGCCACCACCTCGGCCAATTCTTCGAGGAGGGCCAGGCTCCCTCCATTCGCCTTCCCTTCCGTAATCCCATCCAGAATTTCGCCCATCCTCTTTAATCCTTCCCGGCAGGGAAGGCATTTGCCGCAGGATTCCTCTTTCAGGAAACGGACAAAATATCTGGCCACATCCACCATACAGGTTCCTTCATCCATGACGATCATGCCCCCCGAGCCCATCATGGAGCCGACCCGTGCCAGGCTGTCGAAGTCCACCGGCAGGTCGAATAGGGAGGCTGGAATGCAGCCACCCGAAGGGCCTCCGGTTTGTACGGCCTTAATTTTTTTCCCATCTTGAGGCCCACCGCCGATATCGAAGATGATTTCTTTGAGGGTGATGCCCATGGGCACCTCAACCAGCCCGGTGTTTTTCACTTTTCCAACCAGCGAGAAGATCTTTGTCCCCTTGCTCTTTTCGGTGCCGATGGAGGAAAACCACTGGCTCCCCTGGTTGATGATTAGCGGAACATTCGCCCATGTCTCTACGTTGTTGAGGTTCGTGGGTTTCTCCCAGAGCCCCTGGGCCACGGTGTGGATCTGTTTGCTCCTGGGTTCTCCAACCCTTCCCTCGATGGAGGCAATCAAGGCAGTCGATTCTCCGCAGACGAAGGCTCCACCCCCCTCGGCAACTTCTACGTCGAAATCAAAACCGGAACCCAGAATATTCTGGCCCAAAAATCCAGCCCTCCTGGCTTGATGGATGGCCACCTCGCCATTTTTACAAGCCAGGGGATATTCATGCCTGACATAGATAAACCCTTGATTCGCGCCGATGGCCCGGGCCCCAATGATCATTCCCTCTAAAACAGAGTGGGGATTTCCTTCCAGGAGGCTGCGATCCATATAGGCCCCTGGATCTCCCTCATCGCAGTTGCAGATGACGTACTTCATGTCTCCGGGAGCATTTCGGCATTGCTCCCATTTTCTTCCTGTGGGAAACCCGGCTCCTCCCCTCCCCCGCAGGCCGGACGCGCTTATTTCCTCGATAACCTGATCGGGTTCCATTGCGAAAAGAGCTTTGGCTAAGGCGCGATAACCACCGATTCCAATATAATCCTCTATTTTTGTGGGCTCGATTAGGCCATTATTCGCCAACACCAGTCGATGCTGCGCCTTATAGAAAGGCACTTCCTTCTCTGAGGTGGCCTTTCGTTTGGTCGTTGGTTCCTCATAGAGTAGATGGTCCAAAACCTTCCCCTCCTCGATGGTTTTCGAAACGATGAGGGGCACATCCTTTTCCTGCACCTTCTGGTAGAAGACTCCTTGAGGCTGGATCGTGACGATGGGCCCTCTTTCACAAAACCCCCGGCATCCTGTAAACCGTAATCGAATCTTGGATCTGCTCCCATTCTCGCGAAGGACCTTGGCAAACTGGCTCCGCACCCTTTTACACCCGTAGGCGTGGCATCCGGTGCCCCCACAGACGGAAACAACGGTTTCATACTGCTTCTGTCTGGCGAGGATGCGCTCTCTCCACTTCTCTAAACCTGATAGAGATTCGATTTTCCTCATGCCCTCACCCCTCTTCCATTTGGGATCAACTTCTCGATGAGCTTCCTGGCTTTGACCGGATTCATCTCTCCATAATATTTTCCATCGACCAACATCACGGGCCCGATCGCGCAAACCCCCAGGCAGTTGACGGCCTGCAGGGAAAACATTTTGTCTTTTGTCGTCTGACCTGGTTCGATATTTAACCGCTTCGCCACCTCTCTTAATAACTTCGGCCCCCCTCGCACATGGCACGCCGTCCCGAGGCAGAGCGTGATGGAATGTTTCCCCTTGGGGGTGAGGCTGAAGGATTTGTAAAAAGTGGCTACTCCATAAAGGTTGGGCAGGTCCATCTGCAACCTTTGAGCGATTTTTTCCAATGCTCCGGCGGGCAGATAGTTATACTGTTCCTGAATATCGTGTAGAATGCCGATGAGAGCGGTCCTCTTCCCCTGATGTTTCCCGATGATCGCTTCCACTGCTTGAAAGTCCATTTTTTACCTCCAAAGCCTCAATAAATATTTTGAAGAAAAATTCATTCCTACTTAATTTAATCGCCAAAAAAATATTTAATTTAATAAATGCTTAACTTTACTACCCCTCGCGTGGTGGGCTTAATACCCATAAAAGAATTGCTTCCTCCTTGCCCACATTCACCCATTTTGCTGGGGCTGTAGGCCCTATATAGATGCTGTCTCCTTGTCTTATTATTTTTTTTTCACCTTGAATCTCAGCCTCCAATTCTCCTTCCATCACGTAGGCAAACTCATCACCTCGATGACTGAAAAAATGCCCATTGATCCTGGCTCCCCTTCTCAAAGTTAGAAGATAAGGTTCCATCCTGCGGTTAAGCGTATCGGAAACCAGCAGCTGAAGCTTAACATCGGTGCTTTTCAAACCCTGAAGCTGCATATTCTGCCTCTCGGCAGGGTTGATCACCATCTTCTGCATTGGTCCATCCTGCCGGTCCATCAGGAAATAAATGGGCTGGGTATTCAATTTTTCGCTCAATTTCAGAAGGGAATCGAGGGATGGACTGATCAAGTTCTTCTCCAATTGAGAGATAAAACTCGGGGTCAGGCCCACCTGCTCTGCCAGTTCCTTCTGGGTCATTCCAAATTTCTTCCTTAATGCCCTGACCTTATCGCCCAAGTTAGGGGGCCTCCGCCCTCCGATGGAGGGAAAGATCACCTCCTGGTCCCAGACTTCATACCGCTTTGGAAGGAAGGCGCTGCGGGAAAACCGGCCTTCCATCTTGGTCACTTTGAAGAAAAGCTCCCCGTTCTCTTTACCCAGGTCGATGGCCACCTGGGTGATATGCCGGAGATTGGCCTTGAAGGATTGGGTGTGGGCATCTTTTTCCAAAACCCAGTAGGCGACTGTCCGCAGATCATAAAGCCGGGGGCAGGAATAAGTAAACAATTTATAAGTGGCGTTTTCGTCACCCCAGAGATCTTGCATCCCTGTGAGGCTATCGAAAATGTACCGGGTACTCTCCCCCTTTTCGATTTCAACCCGGTCCATGGCCACGCGAAATTGGGAAAGGTCCTTTGGGTTTTCGACCTTCACCAGGCTCCCTCTGAATTTTTCTCTCTCCTTTTCATAATATTGGTTGAAGAGGGGATCATTATTCCCTTTGCCCAGGGTAAAACAATCCAGGATGGTTAAATTCTCCAAATTGGGAAGGAAGTCCAAACGTTTGGTGAGCGTGGAAGGCGAGATATTGAAACTGACATAGACCAACTTATACCCGTTCTTCAGGGTGTGCTCAATAAACCGTTGCAGAAAGATTTCGATATAAGTCCCGGCTTCAACTTCCCAGATAACATTATCACCAGTCTTAAAAAAACCTAAAAGATGGTCTAAATAACCAATACCCGAAGAGATTTTAGCTACCGTTTTCATTTAAACTAAATTTCAAAAAAATAATTTAGTTTGAGTGAATTTACATATTAATAACTTTTTGGGGTTTAAATGTCAACTCTAATTTCAATTATAAGCTGTAAATGTCGGAATTTAACTTAGCAGACATTGGCAGGTTCATTTCTGGCTGGCGCTTTCACCCTTACGGTTTTGGTGTATGTTCTGCACTATTGACAAGATTTTTATTTGAGAGCCATCCGCCCCTTTAAGTCAAAGATTTGAGTGTAAAGTGTAGGCCTGCCAATTCTAACTTCTCAGTGAGAGCTTGGGCCACAGAGGGCCGGAACAGAACCAAATTTACGGCTATCTCTCCGCCAGCTTTATCGGGAGATGACGCCCAAGATAATTCTTTGGGACGAGAATATAAAAAAAGGCGGCTGGTCGGCCGCCCCTATGCATTTTTATTTAATCAATATTTTCTCATTGGCCTCTGTGCGCTCTGTGGCCAAAGACTTCTAATTCAAATTATCTTCGCATTCTCTGCGGTGAAGGCTTTTCAATCCGCCCAGCGCGGAGGCCATTCCATAGCCATATTGCCCGCTGCATCAAATGGAACATCCTGAAGTCCCGAGACCACTTCCAGCTTAGGGTTCGCCTTGGCTTCTTTGAGCAAGGGCTCGGTGGCCCAGAGGTATTCCATCTCCAGCGTGTTCTTAATCCAGACCAGGCGAAGGTCGGAGGAGTTAAGAACCCCGGAGTTGTCGAAGGCGGCCTGGAGAGCATCGCGGTCCTTATCGAAGGCGATAGGAATGCGCCCACATTCCGGGCCCATGCCGGTGATCGAATTGATCATCGTGGGTACAGGGTCGATTTTCTTGACCAGGCGGGTAGTGGTATATTCGGCGAAGCCGATGCCAATGGCATTCCCTTCGGTCTCAGGTGTTAAGTCGCGGACGAAGATGCGGGTGATCTTTGGTTCCTTGAGCGGGGGACTGCCGATGAAATAGAGACGGCCGGTGACATTGGGGTCCATGCCCGCACCGGTAATATTTTTCCCGATTTCATCGACGACCAAAATATCCATCTGTTTGAAAGGCAGGCGGGGCATGATCTCCCTGGCCCTTTTCAGGAGAGCCTTTTCCCCCTCGTAGAAGTTTTCCGGCTCGAGCAGGTGGAGGGAAGCGGTTTGGTCATATTGATTCTCAATGATGCCCACGCCAAAGAAAAAGGGCAAGGCCCTGCGAGTCACGGGCAGAACCTCTTTGAATATTGTGGGAAACCCGTTCTTAACGGTCAGACGATGCGCCATGAGAGCGCCTTTGTGCTTGCCCATACCAATGATAATCATCTTGCTAATGCCGCTTTCAACCTCATGGTCAAAATCAGTGTGAGGCTTGATCCGGTTCACCACGATAATCTTATCGGCCTGCTCGCAGATATTTTTGTCGACGAGCACGGGCGTGCCAAACTTCGTCCGCCCGATTTCCTTGACTTCCATGGAGGAGACAATAGGGGCTCCCACATATTCTTCGGTAATACCGAGGTGGCGGAGGATCTGTACCTGGCCTTCGGCCGTCGCCCCGCCATGGGATCCCATGCAGGGCACGATAAAAGGTTTGGCGCCGAGGGCTTTCAGCCGGGTGACGATGACCTTCAGTACTTTGGCTTTATCGCGAATTCCCCGGCTGCCGGCTGTGAGGGCGATCCGCTCTCCAGGCCGAACTTTGCTGGATAATCCGAAGCGGTCGAGCAGGGTTAGCATCTCCTTTTCCACATCGGCCAGCCGCGGGGCTTCGATCTTCTGCCGAATCTTAAAAATTCGAGGTAGGGGATCCATCGTTTATTCCTCCTTCAGGGGCATAAAATAAATATAGCACAATTCGTTCTTTTGCTGAAGAGATTCTGAAAGGGGCTCAGGGGCTAAATTATCCCCACAAAATGAGACCCAGGGAATAAGGGTTGGATAGAAGGGGATGAAAGGGGAGGACTCGCACCCGAAAGCCAAACCGACCCACCTCTGGGCAGGGGATCTCTCCCCGAAATACTGCCCTATTTTGTTCCTGGGTAAACTCTCGCAGAGGTAGGGTCGCCCGGTCCAGAAAGTCGGCCTTAGAATCGACGGGGCCGTTGTAGATATCTACAGAAAGGTCGTTCGGAGAAACCTGCCCCAGATGCATGCGTACTTCCACTCTTAGCCTCTCGCCGACCTGAATAATTTGCCTGGTGTCGGCTCGTTTTTCCAAGATCTGCAACTGCCCCCAATTCGTCCGCAATTTATCGGCCCAGGTGGCCAGTTGGCGAGCTCCCTCAAAACCATTCGACCCGATTCGTTTCCAGTAAAGGGCTAAGGGTAGGTAGAACCTGTGGATATAATCCTGCACCATTCGATGAGAATTGAAACGGGCCGCCAGAGTGCGCATCGAGGTTTTCATCATGTTAATCCATCCACGCGGCAGGTTGTCCCGGCCCCTCTCATAGAAGAGGGGGACGACGTAGCGCTCCAGGAGGTCATAAATCGCCTGATTTTCTACTTGATCCTGGTAGTCTGGATTATCATATTCCTCTCCGGAGCCGATGGCCCACCCCACATCGGTCCGGTATCCTTCGGCCCACCAGCCGTCCAATACGCTCATATTGAGTGCGCCATTCGCCGCGGCCTTCATTCCGCTCGTTCCGCAGGCCTCCAGCGGACGGCGGGGAGTATTCAACCACACATCGGATCCTTGCACCAAATAACGAGCCACATTCATGTCATAGTCTTCAATGAAAGCCATTCTGTGGCGAAATTCGGGTTGAGTGGCTAAATGGACGATATTCTTGATCACCTCCTTGCCGAATTGATCCTGGGGGTGGGCCTTGCCGGAAAAAATGATCTGAACAGGCTTTTGCGGATCGTTCAGGATCCGGGCCAGGCGAGCCGGGTCTTTCAAGATGAGGCCCCCCCTCTTATAGGCGGCAAAGCGCCTGCCAAACCCGATGGTCAATGCCTCCGGGTTCAGGGCCTCGCCGGCAGCCTGAATCTCTATTTTTTGGGCGCCGCGGCGGGAGAGCTGCTCCTGGAGCCTCTGGCGGGTAAAGGCTACCAGCCTTTCCCGCCGCCGCTCGTGCGTCCGCCAGAGCTCCGAGTCGGGGATGCGGGTAACCCGCTCCCAAACCTTGATGTTATCCGGGTCTTCAGCCCAACGCCGGCCCAGGTAGCGGTCGAATAGGCTGGCCATATCGTCGGAGATCCAGGAGGGAATATGAATGCCATTGGTCACCCCCTCGATGGGGATGTCCATCTCGGGCAGAGCCTTCCAGATTCCGCTCCACATGCGGCGGGAAACCCTCTTGTGCAACTCGCTCACCCCGTTGGTATGCGCCGAGTTTTTCAGGGCCATGGTGGCCATATTGAAAGATTCGTTTGGGTTGGAATCCTGCGTTCCCAGCGATAAAAAGGTCTCCAAGGAGATACCCAGAGAACGGATGTAGTTGCTCAGGTAGGAGCTCATCAGGGAACGGTCGAAGATGTCGATTCCGGCTGGAACGGGTGTATGGGTGGTAAAGATGCTGCTGGCATAAACGGCCTCCCGGGCTTCGGAAAAGGAGAGGTGATGTTCTTGCATCAGGAGGCGAATCCGCTCCAGGATGGCCAGGCAGGAATGCCCCTCGTTCATGTGAAAGACTGCCGGGCGAAAGCCCATACGCTCCAGGGCGCGAACTCCCCCGATCCCAAGAACGATCTCTTGTTTCAGGCGCATTTCCCGGTCACCCCCGTAAAGATAAGAGGTGATATCCCGGTCTTCCTCTATGTTTTCGATCGTGTTGGTATCCAGCATGAGAAGCGGAACCCGTCCGACTTGGATGCGCCAGATTCTCACCTTTACCTTGCGGTCCTTGATGGGGACCTCAATCGTCTGAAGATCGTTATTTTTGTCCCGCTCCAGGATCACAGGCAGGACATGAAAATTATTGTCCGGGTAGGTCTCTTGTTGCCAGCCATCAACGTTCAGGTACTGACGAAAATAGCCTTTCTGGTAGATCAGCCCGACTGCCACGATGGGAACGCGCAGGTCGCTGGCTGACTTCAGGTGGTCACCGGCCAAAACGCCTAGACCGCCGGAATAGATGGGCAGGCAGTCGGTCAGCCCGTATTCCGCCGAGAGATAGGCCACGGTAAAATCGAAGGGAGTCTCCAGCCCGAATTCATAGGTCCTTAGATCTCCCATGTAGCGTTTGAACTCCCCGCTGACACGGTCCATTTCCAGCAAAAACCCTTCGTCGCCCAAGAGCTCCTGGATTCTGTCATTTTTCAGGAGGCCCAGGATCGCGAGGGGGTTATGCCCGGTTTCTTGCCAGAGATTCTGGTCTACGGATTGGAAGAGATCGATGGCTTCCTGATTCCAGCAGAACCACAGATTTTTCGAGAGTTCCATCAGGGGAGCCAAACGATCTGGCAGGTTGGGACCCACTGTGTAAACGACTACCTCTTTCATCCTTCACCCCCAAGTTACAAGATCTGGCCTTTTTTTAGATCTTCACCCACCCGACCAGGCAAAAATTATATTGTTTTCAACATTCTCTCAATTATTTCGGCATCGACCGTCGATTACTTTAGGAGCGATCATATTAAAAAGAGGTTTATGCTTGACCGCCCCAACTATTAGCTTTCTAGCTATTACTCGGAGCAAAAATATGTTTACTCTGGGAGCCTCGACTTTCTAACCCCCTCACCTTAATCCTCTCCCCCTGCAAGGGGGAGGGGGCGGGGTGAGGGAGAGTGGCCTTGCTCATCAAATGACAACTATTTATTGCTCTCGGTAATATATTGTGACTCAGGCGCAAGGGGGATGGGCGAGGCGGTTTAGGCCATTGCTTCAGAGAATCCTTTGTGTTATATAATTTTTTATTTCGATTTAGGAACAGCCTGGTGAAGTTCGGAGATATATAAAAAGACAGGCTCCCTTAAATGAGGGGCTGGGCGAATGCCGACCCTGGACATCCAGCCCCTCTCCTTCCATGGATCGCCCATGGGTGCAAAAAATTCCTTCCAACTCCCTGCTTTCCTCCGAGGCATATTTCTGATCTTTTGCGCAGCGATCTATTCTTGTATTTTGGGCCCGCCAGCCTTAATCATTTGCCTTTTTGCCTTCTCTGGCCGATGGTACTCGTCCTTCCAGCGCCTCTGGGCGAATTGGTTATTGCAAACCAATGGCGTTTCCTTAAGCGTGCAGGGCCTTGAGAACCTGGAGAAGAGTCATTCCTACATCCTCATTTCCAATCACGCCAGCCTCCTGGATATTCCCGGGATCATTTCGGCTTTTCCTTTTCCGGTGCGTTTTATTGCCAAAAAATCTCTGGCCTGGATCCCCATCCTTGGATGGAGCCTGCATCTTTCGGGACATATCCTGATCGACAGGGAGAGTGCCCCATCGGCCTTGAAGAGTTTGCAGAAGGCAGCCTCCCTTTTGCAGAGCGGGACTTCGATCGTCGTCTTCCCGGAGGGGACTCGCAGCCCAGATGGCCAGGTGAAAGAATTCAAAGGGGGAGCTTTCCTCTTAGCCCTGAAATCCCGGGCCCCCATCGTCCCGGTCTCCATTTCCGGAACCTATCCAATGCTTCCCCGAACCGGGTGGTGTTTCTGGCCCGGCACTATTCAAATTCATGTAGGGGAGCCCATCCCTACCCAGGGTGTTCCCCTGCCAGAAGCCCGCCCATTCATGAAAAGAGTACGGGACACGATCATCCAAAACCTGAAATAATAAAAGACGTAAGGCGTTCGTCGCAAAGGGCTAAGCGCATGGCGAATTCTTTTCTTTTGACATCCGGATTTTTCTCTATTATCATTTTTTAGAATGGGAAGAATATCGCCTTCAGTCCGGTCCAACTTGAAAAGAGAAATCCTCGCGGTTATCCTCTTTGCCTTGGGGATCCTTCTGGCCCTTAGCTTATTTTCTTATAACCCTGATGATCCCTCTTTCAACAATCAGTTTTCTGAACCCCAAAAAGCTACGAATCTCGTAGGGTTCGCTGGAGCTCACCTGGCGGACATCTTTCTTCAAGCCTTCGGTTTGGTTGCTTTCCTCTGGCCCCCATTCTTTGTACTCTTCTCTTTAAAGCTCTTTCTTCGCCCCGAAACTCTTTTCCGGACCTCCCAAATAGCCTCCTTGGCAAGCCTTTTTATTGCGGCAAGCGGCTTACTTTCTCTCGGTTTGGGAAAACTGAACATCTTTGGATCGATGCTCGACAGTGGGGGAGCGTTGGGCCGGTTCTTTGCCCGGGTCGCAGAGAAATACTTGAATCTTAGCGGGGCCTCGCTGCTTTTCACGATGGTGACGATCATCTCGGTGATGGTCCTGACTAACCTCTCCTGGGTGGAGGTAGGCCGGGCCCTGAGCCGCTTATTTTCCGCGGCCATGGAGCGAGGGGAAAGTTTCTGGAAACGTCGTCAGAGTAAAGAGAAAGAAGAGATCAAAGAGCGCAAGAAGGAAAAGGAATTCGTTCCTCCCTTAATCATTAAAAAAGAAGAAATCGGCGAGAGAGAAGGAGCCACTGCAGAGACGATCCAGGGTGTTCTGGAAAAACAAGAGCACTTTACCTTCATGGATTCCCGTGGTTCTTATGTTCTTCCCCCTCTTTCTCTGCTGGAAAGCCCCGAGCAGAAAGAAATGAAGGTGGACAGGGAGAGTTTGCTGGCCAACGCCAAGATCCTGGAGAAACGGCTGGCAGATTTCGGGGTGGAGGGAAAGGTGGTGGAGGTCAGGCCCGGGCCGGTGATCACCATGTATGAGTATGAGCCGGCTCCGGGGGTTAAAATCAATAAGATCGTCGGCCTCAGTGATGACTTAGCTCTGGCCCTGCGGGCCATCAGCGTGCGCATCGTAGCCCCCATCCCGGGCAAAGCTGCCGTGGGCATTGAGATCCCCAACTCCGTTCGGGAACCCGTTTACCTGAAGGACATTCTCTCCCGGGAAGAATTTTCCAAGGCCGAATCCAAGCTCACCCTGGCTCTGGGCAAAGATATTTTGGGCAATCCTTTTGTGACCAACCTGGCCAAGATGCCCCATCTTTTGGTCGCGGGTGCAACGGGAGCGGGAAAGAGTGTCTCCCTGAACTCCATGGTCTGCAGCCTCCTTTACAAAGCAGACCCGGAAGAAGTGAAATTACTGATGATCGATCCCAAGCGTTTGGAGCTCTCTGTCTATGATGGAATTCCCCACCTTCTCCATTCCGTGGTCTATGATCCCAAGGCAGCGGCTCGGGTTCTGCGGTGGGCCACTGAAGAGATGGAGATCCGCTACCGGCTGATGGCCGAAAAGGGCGTCCGCAACATCGAGCGCTACAATCAGAAGGTAGAAAAAGAACTGAAGGAAGCGCGCCGCAAGGGCGGGACCCTGCTCAAAGAGACAGAAGGGCTGGAAGACCGCACGGGGGAAAATCTATCCCTCCTGCCGTACATCGTCCTGGTCATCGATGAACTGGCTGACCTGATGATGGTTTCGGCGCGGGATGTGGAGGCCTCCCTGACCCGGTTGGCCCAGATGGCCCGGGCCGCGGGCATCCACCTGCTCATCGCCACGCAGCGGCCTTCGGTGGACGTGCTCACCGGCGTGATCAAGGCCAATTTTCCCACGCGCATCTCCTTCCAGGTCTCCTCCAAGACGGATTCGCGCACGATCCTGGATGCGAACGGAGCTGAGCATCTTCTAGGGTCTGGGGACATGCTTTTTCTTCCTCCGGGTACTTCGCGCTTGGTCCGGGTTCACGGAGCCTATGTCTCCGAGGTCGAGATCCTCCGCGTCGCGGAGTTCTGGAAGAAACAAGGGCACCCGGTTTATGATCACTCGATCCTGAAAATTAAGGAGGAGGCCGCGGAGGCCGAATCGGACGGCTTCGACGAAATGTACGACCAGGCGGTAGCCGTGGTCGCCGAGTCGAGACAGGCCTCGATTTCGATGCTGCAGAGGAAGTTGCGGGTGGGTTACAACCGGGCGGCGCGGATGATTGAGAAGATGGAGCTGGAAGGCATTGTCGGCCCGGCCGACGGGGCCAAGCCAAGAGAAGTCTTTATCAAAAAATTATAATGATTCACCACAGAGTAGCCTGAGAACGCAGATTTGGGGGTTTAAAACGCTATGCGCCACGCGCTAAGCGGCTAGCGATTCTCAGCGGTCTCTGTGCTCTCTGTGGCGAACTGTAGGGGGAGAAAAGAATGTTCTTAAAAATCTGCTCGGGGCTATTGGTAGTTGCGCTGGCATGGTTCTGGCCTGCTCTCGGCAAGGGCCAAACGCTTCCTCTGGAGGAAGTTGTGGCCAAAGTCCAAGAGCAATACGAGATTCACGCCGACTTTAAGGCCCACTTCGTGCAGGAATCTCTGATCAAAAGCCTGGGAAAGAAGCAGCAGGCTAACGGAATGGTGTACTTTAAGAAGCCCGGGAAGATGCGCTGGATTTACCGCAAGCCAACCAAGCAGGAGATTATTTCCGATGGGAAAATCCTTTGGACTTACCGACCCGAAGACAGACAGGTGATCGTGAGCCAGATGACCCAGGCCTTCCAGTCCAAGACACCCTCGACGTTCCTCGCTGGGATTGGTAACCTGAAACGAGATTTTCAGGCCCGTTTTGTCCAAGATCCTTCTTCCGGGACAATCTATTCCCTGGAGCTAACTCCTCTGGAGGCCCAAGGGAGTTTGGAAAAACTCTTTCTGCTCATCGATCGAGAAAATTTCAAGATTCTGCAGGCCAAAGTGCAGGACGTCATGGGCAATGTCACCCAAATAAATTTTTCCAAGATTCAATTCGACAACAATCTTTCCGACTCTCTCTTCACTTTCACCCCGCCCAAGGGAGTGGAAATATTCCACCTGCCAGGCTCTACTCCTGCCGGCGGAACCGAGAAGTAATCCTGTCGTGAGCCCGCCCAAAGAAACCGTGCGCATGATCAGCTTAGGGTGCCCGAAAAACCTGGTGGACAGCGAGGTCATGCTCGGCCTTCTGCAAGAGAAAGGTTGGGTTCCTTCGGCCAAGGACGAGGCGGATGTGGTGATCGTCAACACCTGCAGCTTCATCCGTGAGGCTCAAGAAGAATCGGTGGAAACGATCCTGGCCATGGCTGCGGCCAAGGAAAAGGGGAAATGCCGCCGGCTGGTGGTCACGGGTTGCCTGCCACAGCGCTTCGGGCCTGAGTTGCTCAAAGAACTGCCCGAGGTGGATTTCTTCCTGGGAACGGGCGAGCTGCACCGGATCGCTGAACTTTTGGAAAAATCGGCTAAAGGGGAGCTCCAGCAGAAACAATTCATCGGCCAGCCCAGATACCTTTATGATCACCAGACACCCCGCCTCTTTACGACTGGACCTGGAAGTCTCTACATAAAGATTGCCGAAGGGTGTTCCAACTACTGTTCTTACTGTGTGATCCCCAAGATCCGTGGAGGTCTGCGCAGCCGGAAGATTTCCTCCATCCTCCTGGAGGCCAAGCAGGCTGTCTTCCGGGGTGTGAAGGAGATCAACCTCATCGCCCAGGATGTCACTGCGTATGGCCAGGACCTCGGCGATGGGACGGACCTGGTCTGCCTGTTGCAAGGCTTAGTCAAGATAGAAGGCCTGAGGTGGATTCGTCTACTCTACGCTCATCCCGCGCACATCACTTCGGAGTTAATCCATTTGATCCGGGCAGAAAAAAAGATCTGTAAATATCTGGACCTGCCCCTCCAGCATGTTGATGATCGCATTCTAAAGGCCATGAACAGGCCCATTTGCGAAAGAGAAGTGCGCGAACTTCTGGGCCGGCTCCGGGAAGAAATCCCTGGGATTGCCCTGCGCACCTCCTTGATGGTTGGCTTTCCGGGGGAAACGGAGAAAAGCTTCTATGGGCTCCTTGAGTTTGTCCAGGAGGCCCAGTTCGAACTCCTGGGCGTTTTCCGCTATTCTAAAGAAAAGGGGACTCCTGCGGCGACCCTGAAAGGGCAAGTTTCGGAGAAAATCAAGGCTAAGCGCTACCATCAAATTATGCGCCTTCAGAAACAAATCTCGCTACAAAAACAAAAAAGACTTATAGGCTCCCGGGTCGCGGTTCTTGTTGAGAGGCCGGGAAAGTCCTCCGACGTTTTGTGGGAAGGGAGAACGCAGGGGCAAGCCCCCGAGGTGGACGGGATCACCTTTTTAACCAAAGGGAGTTCCCGGCCTGGCGAGATCGTCGAAGCGCAGATCACAGACGCTACTTCTTACGACCTCTACGGGGTGATCCTTGGCGCCGCTTGCCCTCCTTTTAGCCATCCTTGAAGGAATCGCCCGGCGCTGCGGGAAAAAATATCCTGCGCAGGGGAGAGCCACCTCATTCAATACCACCAACCGATTCTGTTCCTTCTTACTCAATGTCAGTATCCCTTCCATACCCCCATACTGACATTTTCACTGAACAATTAACCACTGACATAATCATAGAACATATACAACCCAAAAATTCTCCTTGACAATAAAGAAATATTTTGTAAACTAAAGGGCTCTAGGCGCCCATGAGGCGCATTTCCCAGAAGGGAGGAAACCTCCCATGGCGACCCTGAAGTCTCAGAAAAAAAAGAAAAGCGCCCCGGCCAAGAAGCGGGTCCCAAAACCCAAGACTCCCAAGATTAGGAGAAAAATTACCAAGGTACCCAAGAAAAAAATGCTTAAAAAACCTATTAAATCATTGGCCAAGCCTAAAGAGCCTATCAAAGCCCCTCCGGCAAAGGGTGACAAAGCCGCCACCAGAAAATTGCTTTCGGACATGCGGGAGAAGCAGATCGCTGAGATTTCTGAGAACCTGGTTCCTGAATCTTTGACGGCCTCATCCGACATCGGGGACTTGGTCGATCAAGCCGGCGATGAACGCGATCGGGAACTTTCCCTGCTGCTCACCGGCCGGGATAAAGAAAAGCTTGCAGCCATCAATGAGGCCCTGGAAAAACTCAAGGAGGGCACCTACGGGGTCTGCGAAGAGTGCGGCGATAAGATCGGCCAAGGACGACTGAAGGTGATGCCCTTGGCCAAATACTGCGTCACTTGCCAATCGAACTTAGAAAGAGAAATGACCCTCCAAAGAAAAGCAGAAGAAGACCTCAAATACCGTGGGTTGGCTTTCGCAAGCAATACGGAGGAAGAAGAGAGCTGAGGGTTGAAGAGTCCCAGCAGATTTATCTTCCTTGCAAGCGCATGAATCCCGGTAAAATCCGGGATTTATTTTTTTGGAGGACCCCCTTCTCTCTGGGTTATGTGCACCCTCCAGGCTGGGTTCTGGCCGGAATTCCCAGCATCTTTTTAGCCCAATGGGGGGCCTAGTTGGCCCGCAAAGCTCGCCCGCTGCGCTTCCGCCGGGCATTTGCCCTGCTGCTGATCGTAGGGATGCGCATGCTTTTCTGATTTCACTGGCTTCAGCGGATAATAAAAAACGGCACCTCAAGGTTGAATCGAGGTGCCGTTGAGATTAAGCCAGATCCTAAAATAATTTAAATGATCTGGACGTTCTTGGCCTTTGGGCCCTTGGATGTCTCTTCGATCTCGAAGCGCACCCTCTGGCCTTCCGTCAGGGTCTTAAAACCATCTCCCTGAATGGCTGTGTAATGGACGAAAAGGTCTTGCCCATCATCCTGCTGGATGAAACCGTAGCCTTTTTTCTCGTTGAACCATTTCACCTGTCCTTCAGCCACCGCGATATCCCTCCTTTCTGCTCAATGCTTCTTTGAATAAGTCTGGATATCGCTCTGGCCAACAAAAAAAGCCACCGAGAATTGTGTGACACTCCCAATGGCCATCTTATCTGTTCCCCAAAACTACCATCCGACTCATCCAAACGTATTCTATATTGACTCCTTAAAACCTGTCAATAAAAATCTTAGAGACGATTCGTTTCTCCCCCACCCTGATCGACGGAACAGGCCGTAATCTTACATATTTTTGGTTCACCTTTTTAGGTTCGTTGGAAAAATCCATAATCCTTTCCCAGGCCCAGTCCCGCCCTAGGCAAGATTGCCCAAATAGGTACCCGGACCCGTTTCTTAGGAACCCGGCGGAAGGACGCAAATTCAATTGCAGAATTCCGCCTGAAAAATGCGCCAGGAGAAATCCATAGCTAAAAATTCGCTGGCTCCTTCAGCCCGTCTTCCCTACCCTTGTCATGGACCAGAAAAAAAACTCAAGTTAAGAGGAAAGGGATACAGGAGGAAATCTCCTCTTGACAAAGAGGCCGAAACCGACGTATTGTCTAACCATTAGATGGTCTGACCTTTATACCAATTTAAACCGTTCTGGAGAGCATTCCAACATGGATGGTGATCTGGAATTAAAGGTAGCCGAAGCCCTGGCTGAAGATGTGGGGAAAGGTTGGGCGCGCCTTGACCCTGAGGATATCAAGGCTTTAAACGCCGTCCTGGGTGACCTGATTGAGATCCAGGGAGCAAAAAAAACGGTCTCCAGGATTACGGGAACCTTTCCGGAGTTTTCCGGGAAAAAATTGATCCAGATTGACGGGATCACCCGCGGCAATGCCCAAACAAACTTAGGAGAGGAGGTCCGGGTCAAAAAAATCCCCCGGAAAACCGCCAACACAGTTCTGGTTACCCCCCTCGATCTTACCTATGTAATGCCCGATGAAAGTGAGTTAGATCAGTTTGCCAAAGTCCTTCAGGGGTTGCCGGTGATGCTGGGGGATAAAATCAATATCCCCTTTTTGGGGGGAAAAGAACGTCTTTTTAAAGTGGAAGCAACTTCTCCTTCGGGCGGGGTCATCATTAATCAGAAAACCAGGTTTCTCGTGAAGAAGCCTGATTTTTCTATGGAGGCACCCGGGCACGTCTCCTATGAGGATGTGGGTGGGCTGGGAGATGAGCTAAAGCTGGTGCGGGAGATGGTAGAGCTTCCCCTGCGTTATGTGGAGGCCTTCGAAAGGTTAGGCATTGACGCCCCCAAGGGGGTACTGCTCTATGGGCCTCCCGGCACGGGGAAGACCCTGATTGCCCGGGCCATCGCCAGTGAGACTAAACTTCATTTTATCCGGGTGAATGGGCCGGAAATTATCCATAAGTTTTATGGGGAAAGCGAGGCCAGGCTGCGGGAAATCTTTGAAGAGGCTACCCGCAAAGCGCCGAGTATTATCTTTATCGATGAAATCGATGCCATCGCCCCGAAGCGCGCAGAGGTTTTGGGAGATGTTGAAAAAAGGGTCGTTGCCCAGCTCCTTGCTCTGATGGATGGCATGGTTTCCCGGGGACACGTAATTGTCATTGGGGCAACCAATATTCCCGAAATGATAGACCCCGCCCTCAGACGGCCCGGCCGCTTTGACCGTGAGATTATTCTGCCGGTTCCCAATGTCGAAGGACGCCGGCAAATCCTGGGGATTCACAGCCGTCACATGCCTCTGGCCCCTGACGTCGATCTGGAACGTCTGGCCCAAATTACCCATGCCTTTGTGGGAGCTGATTTAGAGGCCTTATGCAAAGAGGCCGGGATGGTGGCTTTAAGAAGATACCTCTCCCTTGAAGGGGAAAATCATCTCGATGCGATTCTGGCCACCCCCGAGCAGTTGCAGATCAAGATGCAGGATTTTTTGACGGCCCTGCGGGAGATCGAGCCCACGGCCACGCGGGAATTTTATACGGAAAGGTCTACGGTGAGGTGGGACCATATCGGCGGATTGAGCCAGATTAAAGAGACCCTTATTTCCCTTGTGGATTGGCCCACCCGATATCCAGATCTTTTCGCAGCCGGAAAAGTATTTCCGCCGGGGGGGATCCTTTTCTCCGGGCCTTCGGGAACCGGAAAGACGCTGATGGCCAAGGCCCTGGCCGGTGAAACCGGTTTGAATTTTATTTCCATCAGTGGCCCGATTCTTTTTTCAAAATGGTTGGGGGAATCGGAAAAGGCACTCCATCAGATCTTCAAAAAAGCCAAACAATCGGCCCCATGTATTGTCTTCTTTGATGAGATAGATGCCCTGGTGCCCACCCGGAGTTCGGTCACTGGCAGCGGCGCCGCAGAACGCGTGGCCAGTCAGTTCTTTAACGAATTGGATAATTTAAGTGATCATTCCCGGGTGATTGTCCTCGGGGCCACGAATCGGGAGGATTTGCTCGACCCGGCGCTGATGCGTGCCGGACGGCTCGATTATGTTCTGCAATTCCCCGTCCCTGATGAAAGAGATCGACTGGAGATCTTTCAGGTCAACACCCGGGAGAAACCCCTGGAAAAGGATGTAGACCTCCGGGAATTGGCGAAATTGACCGAAGGGATGGTGGGTGCGAAAATCGCCTTTATCTGTAGAAGTGCAACCCTGATGGCCATTGCGGAGTTAATTAACTCCCCGGAGAGAAAGCCATCGACGGCACTTTCCATCGGTGCCCGACACTTTAAAGAGGCCGTCAAGAGAGCGCAGAAAGAGGAGGAATCTCCTGCATGCTAAAAGCGGTGATTAAAAAAAGGGCCTTTGAGGACATCGTCAAACAAATCCGCACTCTTATTGAAAAGGGAAAATTGAAGCGGGGGGACCAGCTTCCCACCGAACGAGAATTATCGGAAACTTTTAAGGTATCCCGAGCCACCGTACGGGAAGCCATTTTTTCTCTGGAAACGATGAAGCTGGTTGATCGGCGCCAGGGCGATGGGACGTATGTGATCGCTTCCAGTGAAGAAGCCCTGGTGCAGCCCTTGGCCGCCTCCCTCTTTCACGAAAAGGACGATTTGATCGACATCTTTTCCCTGCGTAAAATCATTGAACCAGAAGTTGCCCAACTGGCCTCGGAAAACGCCACGCCCGAGGAAATCAATGAATTGGGAAAAATCCTCAAAGAACAGGAAATAGAGGTGGCCAGCCGTGAGAACCCAATCCAAACGGATACCCATTTTCACCACCTATTGGCCCGGATGGCCAAAAACAGAGTCTTAGAACGTCTGATGCTGGCCCTGGTTGACCTTCTTGGTAAAACGCGGGAAACGTACCTGCAATCAGAGGAAAGAGAACTCAAATCTCTCCGGGGCCATCAAGATATCCTTACCGCCGTCAAAAATGGCAATGGGACGGTGGCCCGACAGGCCATGCGCAAACATTTAGAGGATGTAGAAAGTATCCTTTTCAAAAAGAAGAAGGGGGGTGGGAAGAGGTCATAGTTTTCCAATGGACGGAGGTAGGCCCCCATATCCAATTTTCGCTGAAGGGATCCATTTGCCTGATCCCCATTTTATAAGGAGGTAGGTGTTTATGGCTAAAGTAACCGAAATAACGGTTTGGACAAGGGGTGTGGTCATGGACAAAGAAGCCCGCGATGTGGCCAACGCTTTTGCCCAGGCCGCCAAAATGGAGGGAAAGTTCGTCCAGGCCTTCGACAACTACGAGGACCTGCCCGATCGCGTTCTCGTTACGACCCGAAAATACGCCAGGATCAGCGACGAAGAGATTGAGATGAAGTACCTCTATACCAACAGCCATCCGGACGTGGTGGTGATCGTCGAGCCCACCATCATCAAAGGGATCAACGTATTGAAAGGAATGCCGGAAGGCGGGCTTCTGCTCGTCAATACCAGCCGCCCGATTGATTATATGCTGAAATTTATCCCCAATGCCGACGTGCTGGGTGCCATTGCTACTGTGGACGCCGATGGCATCTCCGGGATTCGCACCGTCGACTTTTCTGGTTCGGAAGGCGGCGTAGACGCGGCGGGAATCGGGGGGGGCATCGCCGCTCCGATCCTCGGAGCCTTGGTTAAGGCGAGCGGCATGGTTAAGAAGGAGAGCCTGGCCAAAATTATCAGTGACGTCGCCTCCATGGAGCGGGGATATAAAGAAGTCAAAATGCAGAAATTCCGCAAGTCCCGCAGCGAGTATTTCTGGGGGGGCTAAACCCATCTTAAGTGACCCATCGACCCAATTGAAAGGAGAAAATAATGGCTATTAAAGTTCCCAAGGATCGCGAAGTCCCCTTCGGAGCGATCACGCCCGCTCCCGTGAGACAGCAGGAACTCTTCATCACCTCGAACTGGCGGATCGTCCGGCCCGTCATTGATCATGAGAAGTGCACCCGTTGCTTCACCTGTTACGCCGCCTGTCCGGATTCCTGCTGGTCCTACAATGAAAAAGAAGATCAGATGGAATGGAACTGGAAGTTCTGTAAAGGCTGCCAGATTTGCATTCATGAGTGCCCGGTGGACGCCATCAGCGCTGCCCCAGAGCTCGATTTCGAAGATGGGGTGGTTCGTCTGGAAAAACCCTTTTAAGGAGGAGGAAGAATTATGGCTCAAGAAAAGATGCTCAGCGGCTGCGCCGCGGCAGCTCAGGGAGCAAAATATGCAGAAGTGGAAGTGATCTGTTCGTTCCCGATTCGGCCCTACACTGCAATCATGATGGAGCTGGCCAGGATGGTTGCCAACGGGGAACTCGATGCGGAATTTATCCACGGCGAGGGCGAACACGCCCAGGTTTCGGTGGTCCTGGGGGCCTCAGCGTCAGGCGCCCGGGCCTATACCGGAAGTTCCGGCGTGGGAGTCACCTACGCCTTTGAGGTTTATAGCCCGGCGGCTGGAGGCCGTTATCCGCTACAGATGGCCATCGCCGATCGGACCCTCGATCCCCCCGGTGATTTTGGTTCGGAGCACACGGACGCTATGTCCTGCCGGGATCAGGGATGGTTGATGGGTTGGGCGGCAACGCCGCAGGAAGTATTCGATAATACTCTGATCAATTACCGCGTGGGCGAGGATCCGCGGATCATGTTGCCCCAGTTTGTATGTCAGGATGGGTACTTCCTTTCCCACATCCCGGATAAAGTTATTTTGCCGGAAATGTCGCAAGTGAGGGAATTCCTCCCTCCCTATAAGGCTCCTCATCCGTTAAGCCCCGCTTGCCCTGTTTCTCATGGCCCGCAAATCCGTCCGGACCAGGGAGCCCCCATGGATGCCCAGCGGGCGGCAACCTTCCTCGATGTCCCCAAGGTGATCGAAGAGGCCACGGCTGATTTCAACCGGATCTTTGGGCGAAATTACGATCCCTACCTGGAAAAATACAAAATGGAGGATGCGGAAGTGGCCTTCTTCATTCAGGGGGCCCATGCCAACACCTGCAAATCGGCCGTCAACCATCTGCGGAGCCAGGGGTTGAAGGCAGGAATGGTGCGGCCGCGCTGGGTACGGCCCTGGCCCACGCAGCAAATCGCCGAGGTGCTCTCCCGGGTCAAGGCTGTGGCTACCGTTGAAACCAGCACCTCTTACGGAGGCGCGATGCGGGGGGGAAACCTGATTCACGAAGTTCGGGCTTCGCTATATGACCTGGAAAACCGGCCTCCGGTTACATCCTTCATGGCCGGTCTGGGTGGGGAGGTCATTCTGCTCGAAGATTTCTCCTATATGGCGAAGATCCTCACCCAGATGGTGCAAGAGAAAAAAGTCCGCCAGCAAGTCTACTGGATCGGTTTTGAGGAAGAAACCTAATCCCCTGAGACCCTAAGGAGGTTTTGAATATGCAAGGAGCGTTTGATTATAAGAAACAGATTTTGGAGCCCATCAAGTCTCTGCGCAGTGCGCCGAGAGAGGAGATGTATGTGCCGGGGCACCGCACCTGCGCCGGATGCGGCCCGGCCCTGAATTACCGTCTGACTGCCAAAGCCGCCGGCAAAGATACGATTTTTATCGGGCCGACTGGCTGCATGTATGTGGCCAATTCGAGTTATCTCTGTACCCCCTATGCCGTCTCTTGGATCCACGCCCAGATCACCAACGGTGGCGCAGTGGCGTCGGGGATCGAGGCCGCCTACAAGATATTGGCCCGGAAGGGAAAATACGACGGCCCCTTCCCGAATGTCATCGTAATGGCAGGGGATGGCGGGTCTGTAGATATCGGCCTGCAGGCAATGTCCGCCTTGATGTATCGGGGCCACGACGTCCTCTTTATCTGCTACGACAATGAGTCGTATGCCAACACGGGTATTCAGACCTCCCCCACGACCCCCTATGGGGCGCAAACCACCTTTACCCCCCCGGGGAAAGTGATTCCCGAAGGCAAAACGCTCTTCCCCAAGGATCCTCCTCAACTGGTGATCGGTGGGCATCCGGCAGTCAAGTATGTGGCTACCACCTGCGTCTCATATCCAGTTGACTTGATGAACAAGGTGCGCAAGGCGCTGAACGTGGACGGTCCCACTTTCTTGCACATGCTCGGGCCCTGTCCCAAGGGGTGGAAGTTTGATGAGAAACTGACCCTGGAAATGGGCCGTCTGGCGGTGGAGACCGGGATGTGGACCCTCTATGAATGGGAGAATGGGGTCTATAAATACTCCCACATTCCCAAGAAATACAAACCCGTCCGCGCATACATGAAATTTCAGGGGCGTTTC
>Ga0187886_1001325_pt1 | contig 23039 bp, 26 predicted proteins | sample June2016WEW_20_1_FD_133001 | JGI IMG/M metagenome (GOLD analysis project Ga0187886, IMG submission 133001) | Peatland microbial communities from SPRUCE experiment site at the Marcell Experimental Forest, Minnesota, USA - June2016WEW_20_150 | ecosystem: Environmental > Terrestrial > Soil >... | reverse complement strand
TCTGGTAGGATCTGAAAGCCTTCGAATTGGTCAACCTCGAGTACGTGGAAGTCAGTAATGGCTTCGAGTCTCTCAAAGATGCGTTCTGTTCGGGCGGCCTGCTCGGTCTTTCCAAAAAGGACTAAGAAGAATGTGGAGAACTTGTTTAACCCTCTACGAGTCTTAAGAGTCGCCCGTACAGAAGGTCTCCTTGCGAAGACCAGTTGTGCGTGGTTTTTATTTCGACTACGTTTCGAGCGTTGTCAAGTTGATGTTTGGTCTGAGGGGCTGTCAAAAGTCGTTTGGCGGAAATCGTTGAAAAGCGTAAAAGCTGGATGGGCTTAGTGTTTCATGGTGTGAATTGAATGCTTCCGCTGCTTTATGCTTTGACTGTTCGTGCGATCATCATTATCGCTATTACCGATGCACTCATATTTTACGTGATGTCAAAAAGGCATGTTGCGATAACAGGGAAATGGACGTTCGAGGTTATTGTTGTTACGTTGGTGCCGCTCCTGATTAACATTTGGTGGGTCTTGTGGAGCTATGGGATGTTCTAAGTTCGTTAGCGTATATCGTAAGAGGTAACAAGGGAAGAAAGTTGAAAGGGTTAACGAGCAAAGAACACCTATTCTTACGAGTGCTTTCCGTAGTTGCTGTTATAGACGCTGTTACATTCTACGTCGCCTCACGCAATCTACAAATATTCATTTCTAACTTCTCTGAAACAGTCACTTTGATAACCGTCCTCACACTCTTCGTCCTCACAATTAACTTAGAGTTCTGGTGGAGATACCTGCGAAGAACGGACAATCAGCGATTTTGGGTTTCTGATTTCTTCTCCTTGATTTCTCAGAAACCAAAGTCATATCGAAACAGAGACCTCGAACTAGATTGAGCTACTTTTTGCGTTCTGAATTAGTGTCATCGAGCGTACCAAACGAAATGCCGCGCCTTCACCTACCAAACATCAATGGCGCGGTGCCTTAGCGTAAGAACACCCGATGCTTAACGGTCAAACCAACACCCAACAACTTAACAGCCCCGGTTCGTCTTATGGAGATACGGCGTGCTCAAAGTCCGATGATTTGCGGCTCGCATTTTGAATTAGGGTCAACCACCTGTTGTCTCCTTTCACTTGGATGCCCGCCAATTCCGAGGGCGTGTGTCCGTCTATTCCTTGGTTTGGTCGGACATAGTTATGGAAAATCTGCATCCCCGTTAAAATGGGCGTATCCGACTTCTTGAGTGAACGCATGACTTTCTCCCGTACCCTGACGGTGTTTCCGTTGAATGATTCCATCTTTCGATTGTCAACTCCGTCATCTTGCCAAGTGAGATGTGTCGTTCGTGGATCTTTCAGAGAAAAGAACTCTTTCTTGTAGGCTAGGTGATATGCTTTCAAACCATCAGTGATGAGCGTGAGTGGTTTCTTGCCCGCCGTCTCTTTGCCCATTTGGAATAGCTTACTGGCGTAGTCGGTTGCTTCACGACTCATCTTGTCACCCGCAACCTCTTTCGCAATCCAAAACCGTGTCTCATCATCAAGCAAAGCATAGAGATACTTCGGGTTGCCCTTGATCTTGAGGAATACTTCGTCTGCTCGCCATGTGTCGGACGCTTGCGGCTTGATTAGGTCAAGGTACTTCCCCATCAAAGCCACATACTTAGCGATCCAATGTATATGGTCTGATGGCTGACCTCGACTCCAATCAGTTTGAGAGAACGAGCCGTATTCCGTAGGCTCTCACCTGAGAAGTAGAGTTGCAAGGCGGCTGTGATCCCTTGCGGATTATGCTTCATACGTTCAAAGCCAAGATTGATCGTGAAACTACGCACAAGAAACAAAGAACGGAAAGACATGTGGTAATTAGGAAACTGCTAATTCCCTACCTCGTACCAAAAGACGATAAGAGATTGTTCAATGAAGAAGAAAAGAGGATAATCTGGGACACTTCAAAGGATAAGACATGTGCTATTTGCAGACGCAAAGTCTCAGATTTTGAAGAATACGAACCCGATCACATCAAACCGCACTCTAAAGGCGGCTTGACTGTTATCCCCAATGGACAGATAACGCACAAGACATGTAATCGTGCCAAGAAAGCTACGTACCACTAACCGACCCACCAAACGGTTTTTGACACCAGATTTCATCAAACGGGAACTTTACAGCGCTACGTTTCGAAATCAAGATAAGACGGAACAGCGCGTGCTGGCGACAGCAACCACTCACCGTCTCAACTTCGAAAACTTAGGCAAAAGCGGCTCAAAATGAGGCAAATCGCGCGAAAATTGGGTTGTTGAACCCATGATATGGTGGGGTCGGTGGGATTTCACCCCACTATTTCGTGGGGTTAATACCCCCTCCCCTCTTCAGCAATTCCTCTCTGGCCCTTGTCATGCATATCGAACAGGTCGGGGGGAACCAACAAGGTCGAGGAATGCCGCCTAATTCATTTGGAAAGGGTCTGTTGCGAACGCCATGTCATGAGCGCCTAAAATCATGACTAGATGAAGAAACAGAAAAGAAACACCATTCGCCAAGTGGAAAAACTTCACGAATTGCGCGTATGACCAAGTTTCGTTGTATGTCTCGACGCCGTCTCTGTTAACGTCAACGAAGTGCATCGTACCATTCGTGGCATTGTATTCCATCCTCATGTGGGCTATACAATTTCTCAAGTGACCCTCTTGCCACCCAAGGAAGAGAATCTCAGAACGGCCATTGCTGGGCTGTCTCATTAGGTCGCGTACGTCTTTGACCGAAAGGTCGGCCGCTTGCGATAGCAGTACATTCTCTCCAAGGGAGGCTTTGAAAAGGACGTAAATCAAACGACAGGCCTCGTCGAATTGCCCTTCGATGTCCATAGCATGGAGTAAACAAGCGGCATAGTACATGTCCTCATTTGACAGACGCCCCGCGGCTAGGAAGCTGCTTGCGATTCTACCCATGACAGTCGCAGACCTCCTCATCGAGGTCAGTAAGGGCGATAGTTCTAGGAGTTTGTCGCGGAAGCCTGCTCTCATGGTGGAAATTGAACCTATGAGAATGTCTTCGATGAAGTCGTAAAGTGCAAGGAAGTCTCCGTCTCTCCCACAGTACTCCTCTCGAAATGTCGGTGCGATTTGGTTAAACACCCGTTCCCGTTCACCATCCTCCCCTCGCTCCACAACTTGAGCAAGTTCCAGAAGCAGATTTCCTGTCCGTGGGAGACCTTGTTGGCGATAAATCTCTCCTTTCTCACGAATATTCGTTGCTCTTTTCGGGGCATCAGGCCACAAGGCTACTCAACTGTCGTGTGATTCTAGATGAGCTCAATGATTTTTCCTTTCATTTGCATGATCTCATCATGAACCAAATCTTCTATTTCTTGTTCACATTCTGAGTCCAAGCTCCGCTTGTTCCGAATTATCAACATTCTTCCAATAAACTGGTCCAAATGGAACGACGCCTCCTTTGTCACAAACTTGTCATCTCTAGAAAGTCCGAACGCACTGAAGCCGATTGAGTTCAGGAAGCAGTGTAGCATCTTCGCCTCTTCGAACTTCCTGCCTTTTCTAAAGGTAGAGTCAACCTTTCCGATAGCCGTTCTACTGCCCATCTCGAAAACCTTTTTCGCAATAACCCATCCGTCTTCGCCATAATCCTCAGCTTCTCCAGAATAACTGGTGAACTCTTCCTCTTCGTTGTGTGCGACCAAGAGATCCCGAATCGCGGAGAGATGCTTCCTGGCGATATTCTTGACTTTCTCCAACTCATTAGATGAATTCGGTTCTATCCTGAGCAGGAAGGTTGGATTGCTTTCGTAGAGGAAATGAAAAGTCTTGATGATGCCTCCACTCTCAACTTCCTTTATGGTTGGACTCACAAAGTCGAGCAGAAATCGGAGGAAACCTGTGGCGTCCAACTTTTTGAACCAAAGGTTGGTCTGTACCCACGATTCACGACTGGCCATTGGCGTCGTTCACCGAGTTTCTTTACGATGCCACATTGATTCTAACGTTCGGGTTAAGCCTGTTTCTGATGGATTCCATTACGCAGTCTGAAACCTGGAATGAGAGCCCTTACAGACCTAACACACACCACCATAGTTCTAATGCAAGGGTGACAAAGTTCAAGGTGCTATGTTGCCTTATTCAACCCGGTTCGTCAAGTCCATAGACTACGGCCCTAGCTGGATAGTCATGAACGCAGTCTTTGACAGATTTCAGACTATACCACAACTTCCAGGACATTGCATTCCTGCTTGTGTGGAGGCGGCAATGAAGTATCTCGATCCTCTGTCAGACGTTGATCAAGCAGACCTCATGGAACGTTATGAGCGAGAAGCGGGCGATAGAACCTCAATTTCATTTGGGAGCATCAAGGAGAAGGTTCTTGACCCGATCTACGGATCACGATTCAGCTTTGATCATGTGACAGACTCTCAAGTAGGAACATGGAGCGGCTTACTGTCGATTTTTCGTACCAATGTGCGAAATGCTGTCCCAACAATCGCATCACTTCCGACCCCCACGAGTGGGTGGCACACGAACGTTGTACTCGGTTATTGTGAATCCAACGATAACATGAACTGGCTGCTTGCATCCGATCCTGAAGAACTGTTCCTGACAAGAATCGATGTGAATCGGCTAGAAGAAAAGCTGAGGCGGAGACAAGGTAGGACGGACTTGCTCCTGGTCCGGAGGCGCTGAACAGGTTTGATATTTTCCGCGTTGTGAAGCCGGCAGTTTCACAGGACTCGTTCACGCAGTCTCGGATACGACCACAAGATGAGCCCGTTCTTCTGGTTCTTTAAAGCACCTTGCAGAGCATTTGCGGGCCGGCTTTGGCTTGCAGCCGTCGAGGTCGTCGCTCCTTCAAGCACCCCGGCCTAAGGAGCGACTTCTCCAGCTACCGTTCTCGGGGCTAGAATCGGTCACTCATTCATCATCAGTTTGCACTTTGCGTCCAGTCTACCGGTTGGCCGAGCAATCTAGACCTCGGAGCAGCAGGTATGCTATAACGCTTTCAAAATCTCATTCTACCTCTCCGCTCATGTGCTTCAGTTCCCGAAGGATGCGCGGATTGTTTTGTTGTCGCCCGGTGTTCTCAGGTGATCCCTAGCGTGAAATAGAAATCTTCGACGCGTGGCTCTCACGTAGTCGACTATCTGATCTATTGACTTCTGTTTCGTCTTTCACTTCCACAACAACAGGATTTCCGTTCTTGTCCTCAAGGGTGAGGTCTAACGTCTTAACTGGCCATTTGTCGTTACGGCAGTCTTAAGCGCTGGGCGTGTAGCCTTGGCTGGTGTGAGTCGAGACAGGTGCCGAGGAGTCATATGAAACAGCCTCCGACAAAGGATGACATTGTGAGGCTCGTTGAATCCTGTGGCAGCCCAGGCGGTAAGCTGGCGGTCGGGCTCGCTGCTTTTTCGGGGCTAAAGCCGGGCGTGCTCAGGGAGCTGATGCTCAGAAATCTTGTGGAGCTCTCTCTGCCGGGGTTGCAGTTCTTGCAGGCGCCATCAAGGATCGAGGTTGAGGGAAGAAGGCGTTTTTCTCGCGTGAAGTTCTACACTTTCCTTTCCTCAAGTGGGTGCCGGTACTTGCTAGGGGAATTGAAGGCGAGAAGCCAGCCTCTTTCACCTGACTCGCTTGTAGTTGACCATCAGGCGTTCAGGGAGGCAGATGAGGCGGTGCATGGAGCGGGGGTCAGGTGGCTTGACCTGGGACGCTACTTCATAAGTTGTTTCATGGTGACGGAGCTTGACACAGGACTGCGGCGGGAAGAAATCTACTTCATGTCTGGCCACGTCATCAAAGAAGAGGATCTGGCTCATCTCCGTGACTTCTTCCATCCAAAAAGCGTCGAGATAATGAGGAAAGGGTACGTTCAGGTCGAAAGGCGTTTCTTTGTCTGAACAAGAAGACTCAGCACTAAGCGTCGCGGACAAAACTCCCGTAACTTATCCTAAGTTTCTGGTCTTCTGGTGAGGATAGGCCACTTCTCGACCTCTGCGGCCTGTGCGTGAGTTATGATAGAGAATACCTGTTCCGGCATGTCTGGTTCATGTGCCGGGCACCATTCGCGGCGCAGGTATCGGTGTTTGCGTACGTCTTTGGGTCTGGTGTCCCATGACGCTATGTCTCCCTCTGTGCAACCCGCGGAGATTTGCGCCTTCACAGCCGGTGTCTCTGGCCCCCATGTGGGCAGATCAGGGTAAAGTTCAGGGACGACAGCCTTCCACTCAGCGTTCATGCGCCCACACAGGTCTGCGAGACTACGGGCTCTGCATATCCACCGTTCCTTTTTCCTCTGAACTTTCAGTTGCGTCTCATCCATTTTTTCATAACTATTATACTCTACCGTTTCCTCGCCCATTTTTCGTCACTGCTGTCTGGTCCCTCACGTATTTAAAAAGAGGTCGCACAAGAATCTTTAGCACATGATAAACGAATCAGCAAACGTTCCCGATCGGCTGTCTGTAACCTGTGAGGGTTACAGATGTTGATGATGTTGTCTGTCCAGTCGGTGTGAAGGATATTACGAAGGAGCTTCCCAAAAGGGGAATAGCGAGGCAGCTTACAGTGAGAATGGATGATTCTCTGCCTCGACGGATTGTTCTAGGGCAACGAATTGATAAGATCCTACATCAAGAGGTGGGACGCTGAAGCAGTTCAAATGCCAAATCGACAGACAATAGATATGACAGCGCTGGAAGCCGGAGCTGAGCTAGGACAGAAGGCATTCGGAATCATCATCCAACCAAGAATCGATGAAGAGACCTCTACACCGCATGCTGCAATGTACGATTTTAGGACAGATGGAATCACCGTGTTCGCGAACGGGATCGAGAAAGCGGTTGAGGCAGGAGGAGATGCGTTTCACGTAGTCAGACACGCCGTTGCACACGAACTCGGACATGCTCGCGAGGCTAGGTATTTCGCAGAATGCGGACTATTCCCCTATAGGCTCTACATTGGTTCTCGTTGCGTCATAGTCGCTGAAGGCGGACGGCTAAGCGCAACCGGTTTCAGCTCTCTCTTCGATGGCTTAATCAACACCATACAGGACTTTGCCATCGACAAGACGCTAAGTCAATACGGTGTAAAAGACCAGATCGCAAGATTGGATCTGAAACGCACAAAGGATATTCTGAATTCCCTAGGCTCCTCATCGGACAAATTGGAGAGGATCAGGCTTCGGTTGCAAACTGTATTCAACCTCCCTTTGGACATGAGTCACTACAGGTTCGGAGACATTGCCGAGACTGACAAGAAAGGAATACGAGAACTAGCCGAGAAATTCCTTGGCACGAAGAAGTGGCAAGAAGCTCTCGATCTGATAAGCGGTAGACGTTTCGGCGATGTCGAAGGCTACAAGCGAATGGTCGCGTCGTACATGCACGAGTTTCTAGGTGTTACACCCATCTTTAGGAAGAGACCGCGTGTAGAATTTGGCAACCTGCCGAATTTCTGGAACAACGACGTATACGAGACTTTGTTCGTAGAGTGACGTGGACCTCTCAAAGCAAGAGATCCGCAAGAATCCGCCCTAGCCGTTCCGCACATTTCACGCAGATGGATGGCCCATCCTTCTTTCGGATGCGCTTTCGCCACATGTTACATTGTCTTTGCTGCGACATCAGATCCGCCTCAGCCTTCGTTCTTCTCGTAGCCGGCTTGTAGTCAGGGTTCGACCGCACAACATGCAACGATACAACGTGTCAGGAGGGCGCCGAAACTTCATCAACGCAACAAGTTTCGGATGGTTACATTGGCCGGGGCTCCCACGTGGGCTTGGCCGGTCTCTTGGTAGGTCGGTCATTCTTCGAAGACCTTCCGCATCGTCTCACTTCTCGCCTCGCGTTTGGATGGAGCCCAACGTGGCGGTATCTTAGCCACATCTGCCATGCCAGCCTTTTCGAGCATCAGTAGATGCTTCGCGTTGATGTAGCCTCGTTCAGCCCAATCGCTCGCTATCTCACGCAACTTCGACAGGTCATGCTCTGGAAAAGTGAATGTCCTGTGAACTATAATGAAAAAAGGGACTGGTGAGACGTGAGTGAGGGTCGTGGGTGAAAGAGATCAGTTCGCATCCGATGGCGTGTATTCCTCAAGCGTCCTATAGAGCACAGCCAGTTCCTCTTCCAAGCATGTCAGCCACCTCTGGTAGAGTTTTTTTCCGAAAGCCTCCTTGTTCTTCATTATGAACGTGGCGCACACTTTCCCGCTCTTTAGTAACGCTGTAATGTTTGTGGGTATAGACGCTCTTCCTCTGCCCTGTCCTGCCCTGTTTCTTCTCTGTTCATATTCTATCAGAGCGGTTTGGTTCCTTTCAGAAGACATGTTGAAAACACTGCCCTTTTCTGTGGTGCTTAAGAGCAGTCTTTGTAGGGTATTTTGACCTCGATCCGCGCCTTCAAGGCAACACTCGGACAGGTCATGACGGAACCATGAGGAATTTGTGGTAAGCGGAGCCTCTGCAATTGTCTCCATACAGTGTTATGAAAACTCTGCGCGCCACTATCGGACTCTTTAGAAGCAATGTTCTCTCAGTTACAACACACTATGGCTCAGCTCTCTTCTCAGCCCTATTCATTCCTCTCTCTATCTCCGCGCTCGCCATCTTTCCGTGATCTTTGGCCATCTTCGGAAGCGCAACCTGTTCTATGCGCGGCATGATTCCTGTTTTTCGATAACGCACTAACACAGTCCGTTTTTCGTTGGCGCACAGGGATCGAGGACGACCACGAATTTGAGACAAAGGAGGTGAGACTATGAAAACGAAGATCAGAGAGAATGCCGTGAGCGGATGGTCGTTCGAAGAGCCCCTCGAAAGATTCGCCCGAGATTTTCTCCGGTTCACGGTCGAAAAGTTGGCACTTGATGTGGCGCCGCCCTGCGCGGGCGTGCTAATCATGTCCGACGACTCTTCTTGGGAGACTCTAATGCACGCTGTCGAATTGGATGGCTTGCATGACTTGAGAGGCGCGAAGGCCGTCACGATCTACATGCCATCGACGCTGGAGCAACGCGTTAGGCTGTCAACTGAACTTCAACGCATTCGCGCAGGGGAATATGACAGGTTCCTCGACTACGAGGCATTAATCTGCGTGCGCAGCCCACAACTTGACGACAACATGTTACAGGTCGCGGTCGGTCTCTACTACGCCATCGCCACATCATGTATTCATCTTGTGATCCTTGCCAAAGCGTCCGTCGGGGGGATTGGCGTCGTCAAAGGTTACGAAAAGCCGGCGCTTGCAATGATGAACGATTTCTTCAGCACGATGACACCTGATCAGTTCGCCGCCCGTTACGGCCCAGAACCGTCCTGAGCTTGGTCGGCGAGCGCCGAAACCATCTGGCTGTATCTCCGTGATCAGCTGCTTGGGTGGCTACTTCTCGAGATGTCTACGCTGTCACTAGCGCTGAGCATGCCGGCATCGAAGTTTCAGAGGAAGGAGGTGAGAATAGATATGGGAATACAACTCGTAACTCTCGAACGAGTCAAGGAGCAAGCATTCGCACAGGACATTCTAGCCTTTGCAGCCGACAAGTACAATGCGGCTACAACGAAGGGCTGGAAAGTGATGGTTCACCACGTCTCAGACCCGACGCGATGGATCGACCTTTACGATGCGGCCCGCTACAGCGGCCAAGACCCAGAAACGTGGCCGAACTGCGACGCTTGGAGCATGGCGTGGGATGAACCCGTCGCAGGAGGCTGGGTTCACGCAACTAGTCCAAGAAGGAGGAGAATACTCGCAAAAAGGATGGAGCTAGAGAACTTTGACCCTGCAATGACCACCAAGGCAATCAATCACGACCTGCTGATCTTCGTCAATGATTCCTACGCAAACTACCTTGCCAGGCGTTTCCAGTTAGAAGGCTACTCACTGTACCTTCTCACGCACGAGTGTCTGCACTTCACAGAGGATTGGTCAGGCAAACACCTGGTAGTCGACGACGTGCCACCCTGGCAAGACCAACAAGTAGCGACCACGCTTTCAGCATACGTTCAGAATGTCGGCGGATGGAATAAATTCAAGCAATGCTACCAGGACTAACCCCATGGACTGTCTTCGCTCCTTCGAGCTTCGCATCTGCAGTATGTCGTATATGCGAGGATTTGCATCAGTTCTAGCTGCTGCCTCGACCTGTCACCCTCGATGGTTTCACGAGAAGTGATCCACACACCTAACTGGAGCAGTGGTTCCAAGAGCGGTGGCTACACAAGTCTTAGATACAGAGTTAGCGGACATCGTTCTCGTTGTCGTCAGGCCAATAATCCCCGGTGCAAGAGGCACTGATCGGTTGAGTGGTAGCAGAGATGGCGAAAGACCTAGGCATTTCGGAGCAAGAAGCCATCAAATCTATGAGAACAAGGCCTAAGCCCTATCAACGTTCCGCAATCAAGGAACTAGTCGCGGAACTCAATGCAGGAAAAGACGCGGCGCTCCTGCTTCCTACGGGCACGGGAAAGACGTACGTTTACCTACCCGTTGCGATAGCTGCAGCTAACAAAGGGCATCGCGTGGCAATACTCGTCGGGACCAACCTCCTTATGGGGCAAATGAATCGGAAATACTTACCCAATTTTAGAACACCGATCAAGCCCTACTACGCCAAAGGCGTGGAGCACTACACTTGCCTTCTAACAAAAGAGAGCGCAGACTACGGAACCTGTACGCCTGAGCAAAGAGAATTGTGCCAAGTTGAGAATCATCACTGTATGGTTCTTCACACCAACCGCCAGCTTGGACAATATGCGTTCATAGTGACGAACTTCCACAAGTTTATCTCAGTTCTAACGCACGAACATTTCGAGCTCGTGGTGATAGACGACTCCCACGGATTTGAGAATGCGCTTGATGACAGGTTCCAGACCAGGATTTCGTACTACCAGGTCGAGGAGCTATATCAAAGACATGAACAACTCAAAGATTCCATGTCAGATTTCGCCGGAGTTTTTCTCGATCTGTTCGCCGATGTTCTAGGAGCGGTTCCTCCCAATCAAGAATCAAGAAGAATTCCAGATGATGACGTGAAGAGAATTGCGGACATCAATGAATCGGATACACTTAGGGATCAAATGAGGAATCTCGACGAACTGGACAGAAGGGTCACCCGCGAATTGCTCTATTTTGTGAGGAACTGTCAGAACGCGACCTTAAACACGTTCTACGTGCAGAAGGACCACTACAATCTGGATGATCCGCACGACTCCGTTCTAATCGCGAGGAAATCGGAAGCGTTCCAACGCAATGTTATACGCTCGATATTTGGCGAATCAAGCGTCGTTTTTGTCAGCGCAAGTCCGGGGGAAATTACGACCCATGCAAATTACTGTACCCGGAGAGAATACGCGCCGGGCACAATTTCCACCATTCCAAAAGTCCAACCACGTGCGATCAGAAATTGGTTTAGGGGACTGCGAATCTTCGAGACTGAGGATTTCCCAGAAGGAAGCAAAGATTCTATCGAAGAAGGCGCAGAGATATCTGCACAAATGCTAGCTCGAACCTCCGGGAAAGCCCTGTTGCTCTTCAAGAGCTACAGGGATCAACGCAAGGCGGAGAACGTGCTCAAGAAGACAGTCAACAGAGAAATAACCTTCATCGATGACAGCTTCGAGACGGAGACAGTACAGGACCTTGTGGAGAAAGCCGATATCATAATGGCCACAGCTTCCTCAAGACTGTGGGAGGGCATTGACATAAGCAATCTGAAATTGGAAATAATATTCTCTCTCCCTTTCATAAGACCACCCATACACCTTACGCAACCAGAGTCCTTTCTCTTCAGCAAAAGGAAGATGTTGATCAGACTTCAGCAAGGGATAGGAAGACTTGTCAGGAAAGAGGGCAGTACTGGTGTTTGCGCCATCTTGGACAAGAGACTTGACAAATACAAGAACAGCTCGGATTTCTCGGACGCCCTTCGGCAGCAGATCAGGCGAACAAACATGGCAAAGATCAATCAAGAGGTCAGGCGAGTTATCAGGTAGTGTAACCAATGTGTGCCGGATTCAATACGAACTTGTTCGAGCTCAAGACGTACAAGCCTCTTAGGGTGAGTGTTTACGTTCCCGAAATGCTGCCATTCCCTACTAGGCCGGCTCATTTCTACAAGGCCCTTGGGAGACTTGCACGAAAACTCACCCTATCCATGGGGACCGCGGTAATCTCTGATGGGGGCAAGATCAAAGTCCTGGAATTGTCCATTGATCAGAAAGATTTCTCGCACAAAATAGAGCTCGAAAACGTTGGTGCGTTCAATGTAACTCTCAAACCTGAAGGAACGTACGAAACTGGTTTTGCAGATAACACGAGCGAATACGCGAGACTTGTGAGTCGAATAGTCGACTTGGCTCTGGTTCACCTTTCGGACGAATACTACAAGTACAGCGATCTCTCGCCCTACATAATTGAGAGAGGAGAAGGATACTTCGATGAATCTCTTCGGAAGAGAATAGGAGTGGAGGACGGGAGGAGATTCTACCGCGGAATTCGTCTCTTAGACGACATCCCCCATCTCATTGTCAACAGAGAGATAGAACTCAGATCTTGGGGGAGCCTGTTGAATGAGCTCAAGATACTGGCTCAGTGGTGGGAAATCGCGAGAGGAAAGAGCTCCAGTATCGACTTCTATGACCCTCCCAAAGAATTCGTGCGATTCGTGAATTGGGTATTCAGCAACCGAACGGCCAACGTGAAGGCCTACCCATCTCCCCCAATCTTCATCCGGGAAATCACTTGGGAAACCCGTGCTGGTGACAAGGCATTAGAAGGTGGCCTTTCGCCGTGCGACTATCACACGCAAGTCCAAGGCATCAAAATAGAAGACGAGAGGCAACCGCTCGTAAGATGGAAGATGACCACCAAGGATGGTGTGGTGAGGGATCAATTCCACGTTCCCGAACTGCTCGTAGTCGGACACACTTTCAAAGACATTGCGATGAGGGTCTCCAAATCTCAGATTTCTCAAGTCTTTGACATCTTGCATCCGCACTGTGGAGATCAACAGAGGAAGATACTAGATCTGGTGAGAAAGGTCGATGGTATCTTGAGGAATCGGTTCTCGGTTGTCTATCCTTCAAAGCTTGAATTCAGCCTTTTCCCGAGGGACGTAAACGCAAACACGACAGCGCCTCGCGCGATAGACATAAAGTTCCTGGACCAAGGGATAAGCATCGAGCCGCCATATGGTGTGAATTTCTACCGCAAATATGGGAACGCCGCAAAATTCGTCAAGCCTATTGTCGGGCTCGTAAGAATCCTTGCTGTATGTGAAGAAACTCATCATTCCTTCGTAAAGACCCTAGCTAAGGAGGTGGAGAGGAGGAACGGTTGTAAAGTCAGCATTTCCTTTGCGAACAAGCTCGACGCTGGCGACGTAGATCCTTCCCAACATGACCTCGTTCTCACGATCACCGAACAAGAAGATCTGATAAGACTATGCAAAAAGCAGATAATTGGTAAGAAGGGCATTGCCCATCAAAATGTTACCCCCAAGAAAGCTGTCGGCGACTCTATTCCACAGCTCGCCATGCAGATGACTCTCAAACTCGGAGGATACCCTTGGTTCCTTGCCGACCCGGAACACGTCGACGTTCTATCCATCTATTCTTACAGGAACCCCTTCTCTGAAGCACGTTTCTATGTCTTCAATGTGATGCAGCCTGAAGGGCAGGTGGTCTATCAATCCAAGCCATATGGAAGCGGTGACATTGCTCTGCTCCTCGATGCTCTGAAGTCAAAGGTAAGCGAGTTGGGTAGACTGCTTGTCATGATGTCATTTGATGATCAACAGATCCAAGATTTTGTCCTGAAAGACGTAGCATCTAGTGTCTCCGAATTCATGCTGCTTCAAGTATTGAGAAGTGACGAGCTAAGACTGTTCTCAACATATAGGCCTACGGCCGTGGCTGTGCCCAGAAGAAGGCTACCCACTGTATCCTATCCAATAGAGGCCTATGAAGCTGCTCCTGAAGGAGCAATACTGAGAGTCTCAAATGATGAGTATTACATGCTAACAACTGCATCCACCAAAGTGGGCACATACTATCGCGGCTGTCCGACTGCTGTCAAGCTCAAGATACTGGGAAGCCAAGGCACTTTCGATATCGGGAAGATCCTCCATTATGTGCTCTCCCTTTCGCTTGTCTCCGGGACGAGCGGTCATGAGACGCGGCTGCCAGCGCCTCTATATTATCTGAAGAAATACGCAAGATATGTGAACGAGTACGGTATACCCGACAATGAAGCCAACTTCCAGAGACTCTTCTTTGTCTGATTTCCATGCAACGAATCAAGAAACGGAAATGGTTTTCCGACCTAGAGGATCTTTCCGTCCCGTTCCGAAAATATGGTTGCTTCCTCCCTGAACAAAGAATGCTGCTGGAAAGGGTACATGATAAGCTGACACATACCAACAAGCCAGTGCTAGTGTTTATTGCACCGCCCGCATCCGGTAAGACGCATGTGATATGCCTCCTGGCGAGAACTCTTTCAGGGACCAACCAGAGTACGGCTATCTTGGTTCCGAACAACTACCTCAAACACGAGTTTGACATAGCTCAAACAGAGGTGTCGGGAGGGCTGCCTGATGTTGATATCATCAACTTTTCCGAATACCTTAGAGACAGGAAACGATACGACTTCGTCTTGGCCGATGAGGCACACAATCTGAAATCCTTCCTAGAACTCGATACAAGCCTCACGAGAACTGTCAATCTCACAAAGGCAGATCCAGCATATGCAGACATAGCCAGCCGATACCTCTCACCCGGTAGAACCTTTGTGGCACAACAGATCTCTTTCGCCTCAGCGAAAGATCTACTGAGAAGCCTGGCCAGCCTTCCCAAATGTTCAACTCAGTTGAGACCGGTAACAAAAGATCCTACTTCATGGTCGTGCTTTGTATACATCTGGGCAGACTCTGCGATCTGCAGCGTGAGTTTTGTGCGAGCCGATGGTGTGTGTCGACTCAAGCTTCCTACCAAGCGACTCCTAATGTTCTCGGCCTTTCCGTTGTCTGAAAATGAATTGGAGTTCTACTGTGGGATTCCCAAAGACGCAGTCGAAAGGGCGAAATCGATAAGTTCATCTGCAGTCTGGAGGGAAAAGCAGCGAATATGCATTTCTTTGACGGATAGCCTTGCTCCTGATGCCAAAATAGACCTATTCAAAAGCATCATACGACAGTCCAACACTCGTATCTTGATCCTCTTCAATAGCCTTCGGAGCTGTCAAGAGGCATTCACGGAGCTTAGGAAAAGCTTGCATAACGTTTTCATGATTGCACATGGATCCAAAGATCAAGCTACCTACCAGCGATTCTTACGTCGCACCGATGGCATCCTCTTGACAGCCTCCACGGTCTTCTGGGAAGGCATCAATATTGGCGGGCTACGACTCGTAATATTGGCGGAGCCTCCCATTCCGAGACCTCACTTGTTGGATCTCAGAAAAAGAAAGATCATTGACGGCAGAATTGACACCATCCGGAGACTCCAACAGGGGCTCGGACGAGTCTGCCGGAGAAAAGGCGAATGGGGTGCTGGAGTCATGTTTTTCGACATTGATAAGACATGCAAGCAGTATCGGAAGACAATTGGAGTGAAAAGGTTGCTCAAGCTAAGAAGTTGGGAGTGTGTTCTACTCCTTCACAAAATATTTGCCGACAGGTCTCTTTCCATTGAATCTGTCAGCAAGAGTGACGCACCAGAAGTTATCTAGCTAATATGTAGGTGGGCAAGGTCCCACCCAACGGGAACTAGCCGCCTTTTCACTCAGTTCTTCTTCTCACAAGTCCTAAGGACTCTCGAAGTGCGATGTGAGGTGCCCGTCTACGTGAGCCGGCGAGTTCGTGCAGCATTGAGGGAACAGCAACAGCAGTCGCTCCTTCAGGCTTCGATAGGGCACGACAATAGAAAATGGATCTAGACCTGGATGCTGTCTTCGCTGTCAGGGGACTGGCATTGAGTCTTCGTTGTCCGCCATTTCGCGTGCCTGTTTGACTTCGTATGTGTCAGTGGATAGCCGTCCGATGCCGGTCTCTATGAGGAGGTCGTTGAGGATCTGCTCATGAGTCGCGGTGCTTGTTCGCATTTCATCTTCTAGCGTGACGAGGAGGATTCTCTGTCCCATGCTTGTGATGACCTTCTCCAGTTTCCGTCCCTGCATCAACGCGCCTAGGGCTCGGTTGACTTTATGGATTAGGTATCTCGCGAGTCGTTTGTAGTCCTCAATCTTGATCGAAACGACTACTTCCTGGTGAACAGCGATGTCTGGAGGCAGTGCGTGGCCACAGTTTTGGCAATAGATGCCCCTCTGTGGCACTAGTGTCGTTCTGCATTCGGGGCAGATGGGTGTGATTATGAATCGCTGGCGGTCGTTCTCTTCCTGTGACTCACGACCACGAATCGCTTTCTCTTCTGTCAATGATGCTTTCGCGGGCGTTGTGGTCGCGGTCGGAGCTGCTGCCGAGGGCGGTACCGGTTTTGTTGGCTCTCTGGGTTTCGTGATCGGCGGGGGCGACGTTCCATTCCACCTGTTCCCCTCCACTGCAATTGGTTCTTTCACCTCTGTACCTGCTAAGGCGTCGGCGCGGTCGTCGCGTCTCGTATTCTTGATTGTGATGACGCGATTGTAGGAAGCGTCTCTTCCTCCGGGCAGTGGCAAGGACAGTATTGCCTTGACATTTCCGGCGAGCAGTATCATTGAGGGGGGGTATGCGATTGCTTTTCCGTTCACCCATTCCTTCGCATCCTTCTGCATATACATCCACGCAGGATGTTCGTTGAGGTACCGCTCGAAAGCGTCGATGCCTCCGAAGGCCTCATTCACAATACATTCAGAACGTGCGGATAGTCGGAGTTGCAGCACCAATCGAACACCTCCTATTCTTGGTGCGGGAGTTCAAATGATCCGGCGGCACCGCCGTTGGAGCCGCCCTCATGGCGTTGCTATAACGGCCGCGCCCCAAACTGATAAATCTTCCGGATCGAACTCACATCTGGCGACTTGATCTGTTCACACGCATACTCACCAGCCGTGAGCGGCGAAGGATCAGCGACTACCTCAAGGCGGACGGAAGGCGGGACTCGACGACGCGCAGCCTCGCCTCTCGCGCACGCAAGCACATGCGGCAAATCCACGCAGACGTTGAACTCCTCGAGACATTCATTAATCGATACGAGAAGACGAAGAGCTCCCCCTCCTAGTAGCAATCTTGAAGCCGAGACACGACGACGAGCAGGCAGTCTTGAAGCCAATGAGGAGTCGCTCTTGGGCAGGCGGTCTTGGAGCCAAAGCATGAAGGAGGTGAAGGTGATTGAGAAGACGTGAGCTCAACTCTGACGAGCAATGGATGCTTCAGCTTCGCCGAGAAATCAGCTGGATGCGTCGCCATGGTGTTTTCGAACGGGTTGACGTATACGACACTGTCACTGGGCAAGTCAAACGGCGACTCACCAGAAAGCGGGCGTACGCCTACTGCAAGGGGCAAGCTGACGCGGCGAAGCGCAAGGGCGAGGAGCCGCACATGATGTTCACTGTGCCCGCACGCGGTCAACGAGAGCGCCGTCAAGACTACTTCAGGCGCACAGGTGTGGTTCCACCAGTTACGGCTGAGGAGCTTGCAGCAGACATCAGAAAGAGCGGCATTGAGTTCAGGCTGCTCAACCCACCAAGAAGCTCCAAGGCAACTCGGCAGCGAGGACTATCTCGGACAGCCACATAGACCTTCACTCAAGCGACTGCTCAAAGCAGGGCTGGCTCAGTTACGTCAAAGACACAATCATGCACGTTGAGATACTCAACATCAGCAAATGTAGCGTCAAGAAGACCCATGGGACATACTTTTCGACTGTAGTCAAAGGTTTGTAGTTTGAGCCTTTGTTTAGTTGCTGCCATTCCTCCGAGAAGATGCTTGCCGGCAGTCTTTCTTCGATCTTGTTGATAATGCTGAACTTGCTTTCATTGAGTTGTTTGTACGAGACTATGGTGAAGTGCCACGCTAGACACAGTACAATTCCGCTCAGGGAAACAGCAAGAACCCAGATCAGGTCGAGTCTCGTCCTAGCTTGTTGTGTCGTGGCCGCCCCCATGACTGCTATCAGAGCAGTAATTATCGTCAGGAAGAATCGATTCGAAGACTGTCGTCTTGAGGAGACATTATCGGCCATTTCAACTGCAAGTTTGTACTGCTCCAACAGATGTTCCTTGTAGGATGGTCCATAGCTTTTTTCGTCACTGAGAAACAAGTCTTCCAAGTGATTCACTCTGCTTAGTCTCTGAGCTTCAGCAGATTGTTGATCTCATCAAGCTTCCACGGTACTATTGGAGCTTTGTGGTCAAGCAAAGGTTTCGGAATGGGGTCGTTTCGATCTGAATATATCTGGACTCCTATGACTAGGTGTCCCTGTCGATATGCCTCTTCCAGTTCCCAATTTACCGCTTCTCTCTCAGCTGTTCTCGGACCAATCATGCAGATCGTTGCAGAGGTCAAAGCAATTCTGGCTCTGCAATTCGTCTTCCATTTCTCATCAAACGGTTCCTTGACAGAATAGTCTCGAAACTCAAGATCATACTTTTCACTCCTAGCTTGTGACCGCAGTAACTCAACCTGATTCTCGTCCTCAACGTGAAAGCTGATGAATACATTTCTTGTTCTAGTTTCGGTTTCTCTTAGCTCGGAGGTTGAGTCCTTGAAGAGTTGGATGGACTTCTCGGGAGGATGGTAGTCGTAAGGGCCAGATCCTGCTCCCATCGAAACATCTCACCTAGTCCTTACAGCATTATTGTGGCGCTCGAGAACAGAAATCGCCAAATCACGTTCTCTGCAAGCAGGGCATCGACCACATGGTTTCTTGCGACCGTAGTAGCAGGATCGTGTAATATCAATCGGGAATCCAAATCTGTAGGCGAGCTGAACTACATCGACTTTGTTGAGCTTGATAAGAGGTGTCACAACTCTCATTCCTGTGCCGTGTGAACGTTCTATGGCCTTCTGCGCAGCCTTTGCGAAGTAAGATGACTGATCTGAATAGGATGAATTTGCAAGGAAACCGATTGCCAACGAGTGCGAGCCTTTTGAGTGTGCGTACGCCGCACCTATAGTCAGGAGTAGAAGATTTCGGTAAGGAACATATGGGTCTGGCCTCCCCGAATGGCTGGTAGCCCTGCTTGGGATGCTCTTTCCAAAATCAGGCACGTCTATTCGCTCAGGTTTGGGCAAATCCAACTGCGAAGCCACTTTCTGACAAGAAGACCATTCGTACTTCTCAGACAACTGCCCATAGTTCACATGAAGAGGCATTTCCGAATATCCTTCTCTAAGCAGTAGTAACATCATGACGGACGAGTCAAGTCCGCCTGATGACAGAGCAACGACGACCATTGTAGCTTCGCCTAATGCGTGATTTCCTTGATCTTGAGATAGAGCTTATCGCCCACCAGGTAACGGACGAAGTTTGGCAAATTCTGCTCTCGTACAAGGGACCTTAAGCTTGAGGTCATCGTCTGGTACGCAAGAAGATTGTGTAGGAGCACGCGCATCGAATACTCATTCGTAGAGACTGAGCATGCAGCGCACTCGCAATCCAGAAGAGACAGCTGAGAAAACTCGTGACATCTAAATTGAATGGGATCTATGACTGACCTTACCCAATCGAGACTATCGAATGAGTCAGCGCCGCTATAGCATAACACCGTCATAGAGACAGGATCGCCGCAGCCCAAGACATGTATTACGCTCAGTCCGCCGTTGTGATCAACGAGTTCCCGAATTTGCGAGATAGTGCTCGCTCTTTCCAGTAGGTCCTGTCCACAGTCCTTCTCCGTGATTGCAATCGCTTGACACGAATCAGGATGGTCTCGGAGTCCTTTTGACACTTCTGAGACCACATTCTCCCCTTTGGGCTTGTGAAAGATTGGCACACAAATGGCATGCTTGATTTCAGTCGATAGTCGTATGGAGTCGACCATCAATGGCCAGTAATCGGAAGAACCGGAGCCTGTTCTGGAAAGGTCAAAAGTGGCGTACAAGTCGCATTTGATGCGCTTCACAATGGCTTTGTAGTCCTCAAAAGCCCACTTGAGGTCGCTCAGATGTGTGCTTTCAAACACACCACTATCCAAGAACAGGATGCCACTTGTGGCAAATGAGGTGAGGGTATCTGACCATTCCATTTGACCAAGACGACTAAGGTCATAAGCAGAAAGAAGCAGCCGAGGATACCTATGGTCTACAAGAAGGTGCAAGAGATCGCGAAATGAATACGTAGTTTCCGTGCTAGAGAGTGAGGGGAAATATGTCGGCGTGACAAAGGACTTCGCGTTGAGCCCTACTTTCAGTGAACGAGCCTTTCCGTTCCTCCAGAGCTCTGATACCTCCAACCGTTTTCACTCATGCTAAACTATTGATCAGGTGGCCGTCGTGAACCGTGTGTGGGTCAGCTGGCGATCCAAATTTGACCTGTCGTCGTCAGTCGCAGATGACCCCAAGTCTTCCCAAGTTGACTCATCCCGATCTGACTTGCTCCTGTTCGAGCTCTTTCAGATATTTCGGAAATATGTGCTGGATCTTTTCCGCCTCTTCCTTTAGGAACTCAAATGCCACTTGCCACTGACTCCTGTCCGTAACATCGACTGGTTTTTCTATTTTTATGCGGGATGCCTTTTTGCCAGGTAATTCCATCCAAACCAATGATGTTCCCATCTCTTTCTCGATAGCGTCTTTCTTACTAAACAGGTGTTGGAAGATTCCTTTGTCCGTGTCGTTGGGCGAATAGAACGCAGCGCTTACCAGGTTCTGACGAGTGTCAATGACTAAGGAAACGTACCCTTTTGATGTTCCGATTGCCAAGTCGCACCAATGTTGAGGATATACTCTTCTGGTCCTTAGGGAGGATTTGCGGTTCTTTAGAAAGTCTACAAAGGAGTCCCAGAACGCGAGTTGCAATTTCTTTGTTTCTGTCAGGTCCTTCGTCACATCTATTGATTGCTTCAGATTTCTCGCCCAGTAGTCGGGCTCACAGAGAATGTTGAACTTCGGAGCAAATCTTGAATTATCAATCTGCCAAGCCTCGATCCTGACCACGAAGAACTTGACGTCGCCAGACCCAATCTCATTCAGCCAGTCGACGGCAGTCCGATGTTCGTCTCGCAGATCCCTACAAATCAAGATGACTATTCTTGCCTTGACTCCTGCCGCATATGTGATGAGTTTACCGAGATGATCATGATCGGAATCTTCGAGTTGGTCTTCTATGACGACGTATTCTTCGCTCTCTGAGTCTGGATCTGGTATCTTCGCCACCAAATCGGCGGAGAATCCACCTATGGGTTTTTCCTTTTCAACTATCTCCAACGGGATCTTCAGTTCGGTTGCAAGCTTATCGAGGTTTTCCTGGTGGCTTAACCACGTCGTGAAATCAGATGCTTCGTTTCTCCACAACTCTCTGAGTTCTACTTGCCGAAGGTTACCGAAATCGTCCATTCTTCACACTACTGGGTTCGGGACATCTCTGCGCCCGTCCCTTTTCAGAATTGTGCATCCAAGACATCTTAAATGAGCTGCGCAAGCAACACTAATTGAATCGTCGGTTTCCTTCATTGTGCGTGTGCATGGTTTGCTGGTTGTGCTTGGTTGTTTGTGATATTGGTACTCTTAGGACTTGGTTGATTAATGACAAGGGTCTCAGCAGTCAACGAGGAATTCGCCATCTGAGTTCCGGCTTGGTTGGCGCTTTTTAAACAGACTAGCGAGACCTTGAGAGTCTCCTTGGAAAACAACAGCACTCCCTCGTCGCGGGGCAACGATAACTCATCAAATGAATCTCACACGAATCTCACAAGTGAGTCACAAACGGAAGTACACTCACCGGCGGGGACTCGGCGATGAGTGATTTCAGGGTTTCAGCGAAGATCGACGAGAAAACGTTCCGCCTCATCGAAGATGTTGCGGCTGAGCGGGAGGTAAGCCGTGCCGAGGCCCTCCGCACAATACTAACCCGATACGGCTACACCCTCCAGATACGGGAACTGAAACTCGAGCCAACCCGAAAACACTACTCTATACTGGGAGCAACCGAGTCGGGAAAGACCTTCCTCACGCGCCACTACCTCATACCCCGACTAGAGCAGGGCAGAAAAGTTGTTGTGGTTGATCCACACGGCGAATACGATGACGGCTACGAAACCATCCCCTTCACGTACAAGGGCACAATTGCACACACGACAAACCAGCTAGTCCAAGCCATGCAGATACAAGCCATGTATGACAAGATCACTGACCTCATTGACGGTCTCATAAAACAGATAGAACTCTCAAAGAGAAAACGCATATCCATTCGCGTGAACATCGCGAACGCCAAAGCTGACGGAATAATCATCAGTCAGTTCTTGGAGCAATTGACGCAGAGAGAAGAGAAGTGGAACCCCGCGCTCTTGGTCGTGGTCGAAGAGGCTGCATCGTATGACTGTTTGCCCCTGGTGAGGCGTGGACGACACTACGGAATCCAAGCCATACTCCTCAGTCAGGATCCGCTCAGCGGAAAGACAAGGACGAACACGAGAACAATCACTGGGGCGAACGACCCGACCATCACTAAAAAAATCGACCCGTCCATCGCATTCGCTGCACAACAGCTCCACCAAGGCGAGTTTCTTTGGGAACCCGTGAAAGGGCAATGGAACCGATTCAAATACACGGCTCGAAAATGAGAGACAGCGTAGAACGGTGAACGGGTTCCTCCACTATCTCGTCCGGCCTAGAAACGGTCATTCGTTCGTCATTAGTTTGCAGGTCACAGTCGGTTCGTTTCCGTTCTTGTCCCACGTCCGCGCCAGCTCGTTAATAACTTGCCAAAGTCGAAGTGCATGGAACGAAGCTAGTCTTCGTCTCTGCGGTCTGAGGCAGCGTTCTCTATTGCTTTTGCCAGCGAGAGCCTCACATATTGGGAGTATGCGTCGGGCGCCAGCCTATAGCGGTACACCGTGCCGCGCTCTCCCCTGACGATGCCGCGCGCTCTCAAGAGCGTAATCATGTAACGAAGATAACGT